>Ga0184639_10000050_pt1 | contig 38217 bp, 54 predicted proteins | sample PLM31_170_b2_FD_133155 | JGI IMG/M metagenome (GOLD analysis project Ga0184639, IMG submission 133155) | Groundwater sediment microbial communities from an aquifer in East River, Colorado, USA - PLM3-1_170_b2 | ecosystem: Environmental > Terrestrial > Soil > Riparian zone | place: USA: East...
CTGAATTCAGTTACACTAAAGGAAGACATCTTGTTGTGAACAACTTTGACACTAATCGGTGGAAAGAATGCTCTGAAGGAATTCACTTCTTTTTGACGAGAGAAGAGGCGGAGGGCTACAGGTTATGGCAATGCTAGTTTTGGGGTTTTTGACTGGGTTGTGCACCGCTGTGTTGATCTACGAGAAGGCGTTAAAGCGTCTGAATAAGGCGTTCAAAGCTCAGTTGGCTGCTCTTGACTCTTACAAGGGGGGGCGGTGATACCCGACTCCTCTAGACACATGCTGTTGCTGGAACTCCACAAGCATCTGCTGAACGCGCCGAAGGCTGCGACCATCCGGCGCTGGAGCGACTGGAAAGTCTCTGTTGTTTATGAGTGGCTGTGCAACACGTCGGAACTCAAGCCGCCGTGCTTGAGACACTACGCACGGCGGGAGATTAGCCTATGAAAGCCCGCGCAATCTCAGCCGACAACTTTCTGGAGCTTGACTTTGATATCGACATAGAGCACACCATATTGCGAGTTTTTGTTCATGAACGGTGTCCAGTGCAGAAGAACGGCTTTGTGCAGTCTGACTTGACTCTCGATAGGACTGGTGAGGTTCGAGAGTACGAATACATCGGCAAAGATACCGGAGGTGTGCGGATTTACCGTGAAGTCTACCCACCGGAGAAACAGAAATGAAAATAGAACTTAGCGTTGAAGACCAGGCACTTCTACGCAAAGTCTCTACTACTTTCAGAGAAGATCGACCGGTCTGGCGTGGTGAGACAGGAACAACCTACGGTGGAGCGGGCTATAGCCCGCTCTATCGAAGCGTGACGTTCCTCCAACCAAAGAACCAGTTGCGGTACACAAAGCCGCTCTTCTGCACAGGAAAAGTATGAAGTGGATTCTTTGGGCATTGCTATTGGTCGCTCAGCAGTTCTCGCATGGAGTCGGCAGCCGGGCTAAGAACAGCAACAGTTACCTTTACAACCTCTGGGCGGCGACTCTCAGCAACGGGGTTTGGATCTGCTCAAATTTCATTCTTGTGGACAACGCGGTGAGAATAATGAAGGATGGAGACGTAATCAAGGCGGCCTTCATCGCGGTTTTTTACACCACGTTTTGTGTAATAGGCTCGCTGCTCAGCCAGTGGGCAGCCATCAACTACTTTGAGGTTAAAAATGAAAGATGGCTACAATAAAGCCGTTCAAAATCAGCAGGGGATCAAAGACCCGGTTTTGGGAGGGGATAAGCGCGTCCCTGTTGCGTTCCGATTCGATGGACTGAACTGGGACTTCATCAAGATGCTGGCAGAAATAGCGTTCTGCGCTGGCGAAAAGTACGGATCGGCAGAGCAGTACGCTACCAGCCGTCTTGACGGTGAAAAGTCACCAGCCAACCATATTGCTGAACACCTTCGGATGTACCTAACCGGAGAGCCACACGACCATTTCAAAGATCGAATCTACCACTTGGCCGCCATTGCCTATAACGCCATGATGGAGGCATTCTACCTGCGTAGATTCGGAAGGCGTATTTCAGTCCTCAACCTTCGACAGCTAGCTCTCGTGCAGAGTGAGGAGGTCGTAGGCGCTATTAATATCGGCTCAGGTCTTCGTGTTGAGTCGGTTATCGATCAGGGCTACCGGCATTCCAGTGAACTGAGGGAACTGTGCGCCCGTCAGAAGAATGAGCGCGAAGGCAGCTAGATGTTCAAATCGCTTTTCGACAGGTTTAAGATCATCCGTGAGCTGTTCAGTCCTGGCGAAGCTCACGCCGCGCCCAAGAAGGCGCGGCGACCTGAGTTTTACCGGGGCGACCGGATCATCGGAAAGCGAGACCCAAGAGCACCGCTGAACTTCGCTGTGTTGATGGAGCGGCAGTCATTTGACGGGCGCACCAATTGGCTTGTAGGCTACAACTTGAAGCACCATCCACAGGGAATTGAGAATTGGAAGGGATTGACTTACTACCGAGTGCGGGAGACGAAATGATTTTCATAGTTATTATGATTGTCCTTTGCGTTTTGAGTCTGTTTTTGAAGCAAGACTAATGCTCGACCTAACCGGCGTGAGGCGAATTTCAATCGACACGGAAACCACCGGGCTGGATCGGCATGGAGCTGATCGGCCCGTTGGACTTTCCGTAGCATCTCCGAAGGGAGACGATTACTATAGCTGGGGGCACCCTTCTGGCAACTCGCACGATCTAGACGCAGTTCGACGGTGGGCCAAACAGGAGCTTCCTGGCAAGGAGGTTTCGCTGGTCAACCCATCCCTGGATCTAGGGATGCTCAAAAAATCTGGGATCGACTTAGAAGCCTTGGGCGTCATACCCAGGGGTGTACAATACAAATGCGCCTTGATCGACGAACGACGGCGTAAATATGACCTGGGATCGATGTCGAAGGACTATCTGAATAAGACCAAGAAGGAGATTCTGTGGCACCCCCAGCACATCCATAGGCAGGCAGGCAGCGACATAAAGAACTACGCCATCCAGGACGCACGACTCACGCTCGACCTGGACAACCACTTTGAAGAGCTGTTGACAAAACAAGACCTTCAGCGCGTGGCGAAGTTAGAGGACGACTTGATCTACTGTGTCCTCCACATGGAGGATCAAGGCACGTTCCTGGACGTTCCTAAGCTGAAGCGATGGGACGAGGAGATAGCAGCCGAGGTTGTGAAGCGTGAGAAGGGATTACGCGGCCTGAACCCATGCTCTGAAAAGGAAATGACTGCCGCGTTCGAGAAGCTAGGATTTCATGAGTTCAGCGCGACCGAGACCGGCAAGAACTGCTTCGACAAAAACGCTGTGAAGGCGTACAGGGCCATCGGTTCGTGGAACAGGAAGCTGGTTTCGCTCTGCAATGATCTGATGGCGCTGCGAGCTGTGAGCGGGCTCAGGACTAGATCGACAACCGCATACTTGGAGGCAATTCGTGATGGTGGAATTCTACGATACCACATGCACCAGTGCAGGGCAGATGACAACGGCACAGTTAGTGGCCGCTTCTCGGCTTCTGGAGTCAACATTCAACAAGTTTCGGCTGAGGAGAAGCAGGACGCCGCAACACTGCGCTGGATCATTCGTGAGCTGTTTCTTCCCAAGCAAGGAACCGCGTGGCTTAGCGGAGACGCGAGTCAAATTGAGTTCCGTCTCTTTGCTCACTATTCCCAAAGCGAAGCCTTGATCCGTGCTTACCTGGATGATCCAAACTGTGACTTCCATGCTGTAGTCGCCGTGATGGTCAACCTGATTCGCAAGCTGGCCAAGAACGTGAACTTCGGCATGGTCTACGGAATGGGCCAGCGCAAGATCGCAAACGACCTTGGCCTGAGTCCCGAGAAGTCAGACGCATTCTTCACCGACTATCACGCTCGATTCCCGGAAGCCAAGACCCTGATGAGCCGTTGCATGAGGGTTGCCCGCGAGCGTGGCTTCGTCAGGACGCTCTTAGGCCGTCGCAGGCGGTTCCCGGGCGGGCGTCAGCTACACGCGGCCCTGAATGCCGTGCTGCAAGGCTCAGCCGCTGACCTGATGAAGCTGAAGCTGGTGAAACTGTACCGAGAAATGAAGCATCTTGAATTCAATCTACGCTTTACAGTGCATGATGAAGTCGATGGAGACCTGCTGAACCCGTACAGGGAGAAGGATATCCAGGCATTGTTGAACGAGCAGGAAATTCCACTCAAGGTGCCGATTGTGTGGAAGGTGCAAACCGGCATAAACTGGAGGGTAGCCGCATGAAACTGGAAGAAAGCACCAGAAGAACTGAGTACAGCCGTGGTTTCCGGCAAGGGCGGTACGAGTCAAAATTCGTTGAGCATCAGACAGGAGAAAAGATTGTACGGCTTAAAAGTCTGCTTCTTGAGGCTGTGAAAGAGGCAGTCGAAGGTCGGACGGATGGGGTTATCAACGTGAATTATGACTGGATTCCAAAGGTCAGGAAGGAGCTGGGGGTATGAACGAGTCGGCTTTTGCAACAGAGTTTCGGATAGTGGTGAAGGCTTTGGAGCCCAAAGCAGTGGTTTTCCGGCACGTTGAGCAGTTCAGCAGGGACGTGCCGGATATCTCTATAACCCTAAATGGTAAAACATTTTGGGTCGAGTGTAAGAGAGCCTGGGATAGTAGCCTAGATGATTTCGAGTGGACGCAAGAAAAAACCCATCGGAAGATGGGTAATGTCTGGCTGTTGGTTTTCGGTATTGATATTGATGCTACGCTGTCAGTGCTGAGCCTCTACAGGCCCGTCTCCAACTTTCCGATCCTCTGGGGTGTGCTGAGCGGCCTGAAGGGCAGGAAAGAGGCGTACAGGGCAGCCTGGAGCGAAATACGACCTTCGTTTTTCTAGCCTCATACCCAAGCAGGTCGGAGACGGCATTTTCATCATCTTCGACCATGCTTGGCCCCTCCCATCCCCACATTGGATTACTCATGACTTTACCGTCCTTGGGGGCTTGACTGCTGGGGCTTTCTTTGCTGCTTCATCAATTGCTTTCCACCAAATTCGGATTTCTTTTAGCGTTCGGTAATGTCTCATCTAAGTGTCAGCTCCCACCTGCCTGTCGGCTCAAGGATGGCTCTTGCCATGAGCGTATCGCTAGGCGTCAAACCAGCGCGTTCAGCATACCCTCCCCAGAAGTCTTGAAAGCTGCTGCTCATCACTCCGGCAATCTTCTCCAGGTAGATGTCGTCTCCGCGCCTCGACTGTCTCCAATCGTAAGTCAAAACCACGTCATGCAAATGGCCCACCAGGTAGAGCTGAGAGTCTCCCTGTCCCATGAACCTATGCAACATCATGAGTTTCGCGCCCTTGGTCTTTGCGCTTCCCGTACCGTGCCAGAGGGAAACCCGAAAGGGCTTGTGCAACCCGAAGTTGATGTCAACGAGCTGAATCCCGCTGCTGTAGGGAATGCCCAGAAGTGTCGCAATGATCGAGCCAGCCTCACCAAACGTTTTGCTCGTTCTTGATTCATGGTTTCCTCCCACGTATCCAAGCACCCTGTGGCGCATTGGCATTGCGATTTCGACGAACCTCAAAAGCTGTTCTTTCGGCTCAAACTTGTTCTCAAAGGGCGAGCCAACCGACAGAACTGTCGCCGCGTCGATCATGTCCCCACCGAAAAGAACGAACCTGTTAGGACTCGCCAGAACCCAGTCCCGGAACTCTATGAACCGTTCTTCCTGGCAGGTGATGGCCCCGAATTGAACGTCCGTAATGTGGAGCAGTTCAATCGTCTTGAAGATCTTCGGGTCAAAAATAACTGAGACTCTCTTGGCCTGACCCTGGATGATCTTTGACTCTTTAATCTTGAACACATCAGCCGGGCGCTTGTCCAGCAGTTTCAACAGCCGGTTTGATGTGGTCTCAACTGTCTGCCCGTTCAAAGTCAGACTCATGCCGTTTCGTCCCCCATCCATAAAGCAGTTGCTTACGTTTTTTACGCCTCCACTCAGTAGTGAAAACGGTGTGGTATCCAGAATCTTTGCTCTTCTGAGAGTGCCGCGTATTCGCCGGTCGGAGCGCGCCATCTGATTTCCTGCCCCAACATGAGCTGCACCGTCTAGTTCCGCTGTGAAGCCAAGGGAAGCGCTGGGCTAGTCTATCCGGGTGCCTTTTACACCTCGGACGATTTCCTTCAGCCCACCGAACCAAGTTGCGCTTATACCGTTTCCAATATCGACTTACTCCGACACCCCCTTCTCTGATTTGAAGTTTGCCCACAACAAATTCAGCTTGAATTCCAGCACCCCGAGCTTCTTTGCTCCGGCGAACGCCACTATGCATAGGCTCACTGCGTTCAGAATGCTTCCAAGATCTATTTGCCACGAGAACATCATATCACTCACCTCCTATTTCTGGAAGGGGTTTTTCTGCCTTGAACCTCGGAAGTTTCATTCCAGTCCGCTCAGGCGCTCTCTCATAGAATCGAGGAGCGAACCTCTTCATTAGAGCCTCAACTTTGTCCGCGCCATGCTTGGCAGTCAACTGCTCAAGGATGTCACCAAGCAATTGCAGGCCCTCTACTCGGGTGAGTCCCATGCGCATGGGATTCCCTGTGGCAAGGTCAGCAAAGACCTCCTCCGCCTTTCGTCCAGACGCATACCCACCCTTAGTTCTCAGCGCCGCTCCGTAGACTATTCTGCCCTCTGCGCCCCCTTCGGTCAGAGCTTTTCCGTGGATTTCCCCAAAAATCTTTCTTCCTTTTACCCCAAGTTTTATTGGGTTGATCTCCAGTTTTTCCCCAAGAACTTCGTTCACAGCCCGATGCAGCCCCTCATGCCTGGCTTCCTGCTTAAAGTACCCGCTGTCCCCGACGCGCTGAATCGTTAGCGGTTTATTGGTTGGAACCATTGCAAACTCTTTCGGGAACTCGCGTTTCAGGCTCTGAATAAATATCCTGCCTGCAGCATCAGCCCCGCTTACGCCGGTGCCGGAGAATACTTCAGCTCCATTGAGTTTTTTTGCTCCAATCATGTTCGTTAATTTATCCATTGCCGCATCATTCAGAACGATCTTTCCGCGCTTCGGGCTGTAGCCGGAATACTTCTCTGTGGTGGGGTTCTTCAGCTCGCTGACTGACTCCGGCCAGTTGAACTCTTCTTCTTTGAATGTTCCCCGTGGTTCCTTACGACGCTCCGGCCCCTTATATGTGGATTGAACAGTGCCAGGCATTTCAAATTCCTGCTCGGTGAACGTTCCAACCTGTTCGCTACGCTTTACCGGCCCGAATCCTTTTGGAAGTCTGGAAGGAGCATCCGGGCCGTATCTCCTAGTTATTTCATTCTTTAGATCGGAGCGTTCATCTAAGGCATCTTTGAGTCGTTGTGATAAAGGATCTGATTTGGCGAGTATCTCACTGGTCTTTTCACTGCCACGTCCGGCTGCTATTAAGTCGTCGGTGATCTTGCTTTGTGTCTGATCGTTCCTGTCAAGCGCCTTGTTTATTTTCCCGGCAGTCATTTCTGACACCTGGCTCAGCTTTATATTCGCCTCAACAGGTAACTTGCCTCCGGTTTCGCTGACTAATTCGCCGGTAGGGGCGAATTCCACAGCCGCTGTTTCTCCTCCACTGAGCTTGTGGAGTCCTTTCGCAGCCCGGCTCTTGACTGCCGTGCTTCCAAGCGCGTGCCGGGCTGCCAAGCCGGTCAACGCACCTGTCCCGGGGACGCCAGCGCCCTGCGCCAATACTTCGCCAAGCACCCCAGCGGCAATATCCCCCGGCCCGCCGAACCCCGCATTTCGTTGTCTGTTGGCCTGCCGCTCCAGAGCCTCCTTGGCGCTAAGCAGCTCCGACTCCTCCCTCATCCACTTCTCGACTTTCGGCTCCTGGTTGCGGATCAATTTGTTGATTCCGGAGCGAGCCGCGTATTTTGAAGCGTTCGCTCCCTGCTCGACTGCGTCCATCGTGAATCGGGTGATGCTGGAGTCGATCTCTTTTCGCAGCGCGTGCAGCTCCCGGAGCGAGATGCTCTGCCCACCGTACCGGCCCAGAATGTCGCTCTGCAACTCTTCTATCCTCGATAGCAGCGCCTCTTTGTTGCTGATGCCGACGCTACCTTTTATGCGTTTAACCTCATCATCGAGCAGCGCCGTTACATCATTGACCGGCACAGCCTTCGTGCTTTTGGCGAGCTGTGCATCAGTCATGCCGTGGAACTCGTCGATCTTCGCCTGAACGTTGGCAGCGAACTGCTCATCAGTGTTACCGACGATCTTGTTTCTGAGAATCGCGCCTGTCGGATCTTTCTTGAATGCCTGATCCTTGAGGCTGGGCTTGATAATCGTGTTGACGAGCTTCCGCGCACTGACGCCAGCGGCCCCTTGAACAGCCCTGCCAGCAATTCCGACAGCAGGCCCGGCGGCCAAGGGTACGACATTCTCTCCGATCACTTCTCCCGCTTCTTTCGGTGTGCCAAACAGTAATTTCCCGAACTGATCCACAGGATAGTTCGCTAGATCGCTTCCCATTTCCAGGAGCGCACCCGGAACGGCCTTCACCGCGCCGAGAGGATCGGCGACAGTCTGGCGCACGGACTCAACCAGCGCTCCGGGGATCGCGGCTGCGCCCTGTGCCAGTCTCCCGATCCCACCATAGATTCCCTCAGTGAGCTGATCGAGCTGCTGGCCGACGGTGGGACTGGATTGAGCGAGGTTTGCGACGTGCTCAGCCTGGAGGACTTCTTTAGGTCGATTCAAACGCGATTCAGCAGCGAGTCGATTTTGCTCTCTGGCTCGCTTGTCCCAAGGGGTCTCTTCGGATTCATCGAAAGGCTTTATGCTTGTTTCAACAACCTCGGTGTCGCCCGTCCCAGACACAGCGGCGGCGCGCCGTTCCCAGGGTGTGCTCATTTCTTTCTCCAATTCTCTTGCTTGGTATCATCGCCGCCCATGAAGATGTACCCATCCTCCACGGTGCCGATGGGGGTTTTGGATTTCACCGATTCCTTTGGTGCTCCTCCCTTCCTTGGTTCTGCTCCACCCAAGCGGACTACGTTGCGCGGTTGGAATCCGTACCGGCCAGCGAGTTCGGAATAGAAGTCAACCTGCGACTCGTATCCTTCCTTTGCCACACGCCCAAAATTCTGAATCATGTCGTACAGGGCTGTGCGATCCTCGTCAGTCAAACCCGCGCCGCCTGCCGAGAATTTTTCGAATTTTCCTCGGATCTTGTTAAACCAGGGAGCATCAGAAGCAGTCCTGGCGTATTCCGACTCACGAACGACTGAAGACTCATCCATCATTTTGTTAAAAGCCGTTACCAAAGTTTGATCCACGGCGATTTTGTTGGGTGCCCCGCGCTTAACCTCATCGAAGGCAGCCTGAACTCTGCCGAGCTGCTTTTCGACCACAGGGAATTCTTTCACTTCAGGAAGGGATAGAAACTCCTTCCTCATGTCCATCTCGTTTCGGAACTCGCGCTGAGCCCGTTGTGCATTGGCAATTACAACTGATCCGGGAGACGGCACAGAGCGAATCTCTTCAGTTCTGCCGCCTTTGTACCACAGTTTCGTTACCGGCTGTCCATCCTTGCCCCGCAGATTGTGCTCCGACTTCACAGGAACATTCGCGTCGTCGGCTACACCCTCAACAATTACCTTCCCTAAAGTTGGATCGTACAGCCTGGATTTCTCACCAACCGATATGAGTTTTGGCCTGCCAACCGTCCCCCTATCAGTCAGCTTCCCGCCCTGCGGCTCGTATTCGACAAGCTGGGTCGTGCCATCCTCATTCTTGATCTGCAACAATGTACCTTTGAATCCTGCGAACTTGTCTGTGCGTCCAGTGACTGAGTTGGTGTAAGCGATCATCTGTTCGGGATCTCCGGTGCGCTCCAGAACCTCCTTGGCTCGCTTTGCTACGTTGTCAAGAACCAAACTGGCCTTGACCGGATCGGGGGCAATCTTCGTGTAGTATTCAAATGCGACCTTATCAGGATCTGGTGACGGAGCCTCTACCGGAGCCTCGCCCATCGCACCGGGCGCACCTGGGCCAGCGACTCCACCGAGAGGCGCTGCAAACTGCCTCAGCGCATTCGCTTCGTTCTGCTGATCTTGGACTTGCTGAAATGTGTTCTGCCCGATAGCGAGGTTCAGCTCACGTTGCTTTTGCTCAGTGGCACGCTGATTTGCGGTTCCAGCGTACTCGATCATGTTAATCAAATCAGAGTAGGCCATTATTTACCCCTTGATGCCATGTAGTCAGCAACCGCTTTACCGCCCATTGCAGAAAGGCTAGTCCAGAAATTGTAATTCTCACCACCGTGCTTATCAAGAAGCGCACCGATTGGAGTGCCCTTCCACATTGCCGCTGCGCCTTGCTGTGTGCCGAGTCCCAGAACGTTCGATCCTTCCCTTTCCCCGTACCGTGCAATCAGATCCGCAATGTTTCCCCCATACCGTTCCGATCCTCCCGCCGCCTGTCCGCCCAACTGAGCGTATAGCTGCGCCAGTTGCTGAGAGGAGGCCCCCGCCTGGGCCGCCTGAGCCAGTGCAGCTTGCAGCCCAAGCTGCTGCTGCTGGAAGGTTCGAGTGTATTGCTTGTCCGCCTCACCCGCCCCGAGCTGGTTGTAGAAATTCGCCAAAGTGTTCAAACCCACGGAGGAGTTCTTCCGGCCTCGAGCCGCGAGCGCCCTGTTGATGGACTTCTCGCCCTGCTTTAATTGCCACTGGTACATGGGTGAAGTCTCATAAGCCGCGCCGGTAGCCGGATTCGTGGCAAATGTGGTGCCTTCGCCGCCCGAATCGAGTCCTGGCGCGTTGTTGATGTTCCAGTTGGAAGGATAGCCCCTTCCAGCACCCACGCCTGTTGCTGGCCCCGGTGCGCCGCCACCCGGCTGTCCAGCTTTGAACTGAGCGGCTAATGCGACTCGATAATCGCCCTGCTGTTGCGGGGTCAGAGCGAAAAACTGCTCTTTGTTAGCGATACCGGGGAATCCAGGCAGATTGCCCGGAAAATAGTTCTCCCCATATATCTGCCTGTTTACTGCCGGGTCTTGTGATCCAGCTCGAACATCAAAACCAGCAGGTACAGGTGGAAGGATTGATTCACCAGCTCCTATTGTTGGAAGGGTAGCTGCAAACTGTCCGGGATTCCTTGCTCGATACTGTTCTGGTGTTTCCCCCGGAAGAAACGGGGCGCGGTCGCCTTCTACAGCTCGGGGGCCGGTGGGGGCGGGCGGCGTGTACACTGGATTGTTGAACACATCCGCATTTCGAGCTGCGTTGCCGTTGGCTACCTGCATCGGAGGCGCGGCGGGCGTGCTCTGTCCGGTCAGCGCGTTGAAACTTACAACCCGGTCTTTTCCCTGCTCCATTACCGGACTCACCCGGCTTACTGGAACCTGATCGCTCCACTGCTGTTGACCGGCGGCCTGACCGGCGGCCTGACCGGCTGTCCCGCCAGTCAGAGCGTTGAACGGAACCCCTCCGCCGCTACCCTGATATGCGTTTGGGTTAGTCCGCGCTTGGTTCGAGTCTCCGGCAGCGGTTGCAAATGCATTAGTTCCTCTAGGCCCGTAAAGAGGATTCTGCCCGGTTGAAACCCAGTCGGCCCCCAAAGAGCCACCTTTTTCCCAATCCCCGGCCTTGGAAACATTCGGGTCGAGCCAAGCTGGGCCGGTTCGGTCGACTCCGGGTGCCCCGTAATAAAGGGGATTTCCCTGAGCATCCTTCTTCGGCTTTCCGGCCCCCCAATCAGTCATGTCCATTGCCATCGGAGACTCCTATTTATAGTACTGTGACGTGTAGGGATTTGACTTCAGACCCTCGTCGAAAGATTTCTTCTGTGATGCTAGTGAGCTTGCGGCTACACCCTTGTCCTTGATGTTTGAACCCACCCAATTTGAATAATCGTTCCATCCAGAGTCCGCAGTCTGTTTCAACTGCTCCCCGCTCCACCCCTCTCGCTGCGCGGTCGGAACAACTTCATTCCAAAACCAGTCGGAGTGCTCATTCACGGCACCCGATGCTGCTTCCTTTTCACGGCCCTTGCGCGTCAGTCGGCTGATAAGTCCACCTGCCAAAGCCCCAGCAGTAGACCCAACCATCGGCCCGACCCCAGGAATTAAGCTGCCAGCAATTCCTGCGCCGGTTCCGACTACACCGGCTGCTCCTGATGGCCGAACTCTGTTGTCAGCCAGGTTCGGGGCGAAACTCGTCAGCGCGTTCGGGACACCTCCGCCGGGGGCTGACGGCCCGCCACCAGATCCGGGCGGGGGTGTGATATTAAACCCACCACCAAAATCTGCCGGTAGTTGAAACCCACCGGCGGAAGGTGTGGACGGCACCGCTGGGGCACCTGGGGGCGCTCCTGGGCTTCCCGCCCCTGGCCTTTGTCCATAAAGCAGGAAGTTGGTTTCTTCTGCGCCACGCCGTCCAGCCGAAGTATACGGCCCAAGAATGTCAGCAATCGCAGACTGTCCACCGGACAGTCCCTGCTGTCCCATCATCAGCGCGTTTGTAAGATCAGCCCTCGATTGCCCATACCCAAAGTTCAGAGGTGCAAAACTGGACTGGAGCATCCAATTGTTGATGTCCGTCGCCCGCCCGTGGGCCGTGTTATAGGCTCCTAAGGCTTCCCTGTATGCAGCATCAATCGCTTGACGGGATTGAATGTTGCCTGCAGATTGCGCCTTTTTTCCAGCGATTGCACCAGCAACACCGATCCCCGCAGGAATTGCAGTCTGAAGGAAAGCCTTAATATCAAATGCCATTGTCGTTGCCCTTTAAGATGGGGTGCAGCGTCGGAATCGAACCGACTCCAGGCGGGTCACAACCGCCCGTGCCTACCAAGGCTGCCTCACTCCCAGTATTATATCTTACGCGATCCTGTTGATGAACCCTGTGATGTTCAGAGCTGAAGCTGTCCCCGAGAACGCCCGAACAATCACGGTTCCATTCACAGGAACACCAAAAGAAATTTGGGTCGGAGGACTGTTAGCCGGAACAACCACGGCTTTTGTCATCAATCCGCCAGGATCGACCACTGATCCCCACTCGATTGTCAGCGTAGCATCAGAAGCCGTGACATTCGACACCCAGAGGTATACCTCATCAAAGCTCGCGGTTCCCGCAACGGCGGTATGGATAAGAGTTCCGGGAGTGGCGGTTGCAACAACGATAATCGGGATTCCACCCGCCCCAGCGCCCGAGAGTAAAAGTCGTGTGTAGGTTGCCATTGTTTTCTCCTAGGCCAAGTAGTCGTAAGTCACTTTCTCAAGATCTGGATATTTCGCAACGAGGGAAATCAAAGCCGTTCTCAACGTTCGCTGCGCTGAAAATTCAGATAATCGCCAAAAATCAACAACATCAAACGTCATCAAAGGGTTTGTCCCAATGTCAAAAGTAATATTCTGCTTCCAAAGCCGTGCATCTGCCGCCTCTAGTTTATACAGAAAAACTTTTGGTTCCACACCCAAAGGGGTGAGCTTATTTAGCGTGAGCTTTGCCATCGGAACAGCGGTATCCAGCGTTTCAGACAGACTAGAAATCTGAGCTAAGTCGTTCGGGGATACCACCAAAGTTGCGGGGAATACATTAAGAGTTCTTTTCATGATTTTCTCCTTTAGGGAAAACACTCAACTGTGTAAGCCGTTGACAGACCGTTTGAGATAAGCCGGATTTCTGGAAAATTAGGGTCGGGAGTTCCAAACTGGCGAGACGCTCCAGGTAGAACAACTCTGGTGCCGTCTCCCGCCACCGTTGGGTTAATCCCATCTAACCGCACGAAGATCGAGTCAGTCAAAGACCGATTGAACACCTGAATTGTACTGCAAAGTACATTAATCTGAATGGTGTCCCCGGCACCCCCGGCAAGGATGGAACTAATGCTGTCATTGACGATAGAAATTGCCATCTTTGAATCTCCTTTTAGTAGGCAGTAACTTCTGCCCAAACAACTGTAACACCAAGAGCCCAAGTCATCGCCGCTGGCCAAGCCGTTGCGCCATTCTTAATCACGAAACCCTCATTTTGAGCAAGTATTAACGGATGTACCGACCCGTCTGCATCAACTTCTAGCAGATCCGTTTTTTCCATCAGATCAAGACGGTGAGACGTGGTAATAGCTCCGGTACCAATTCCGAGAGTTTTATTGCCTACACCCTGAGAATCAAGGGTTTTAGTTCCCGCTCCCAGAGCGGCAGTAGTAGCGATTCTGACCTCTCCCAGCAGAGTGGTTCCCATGCCGGTCGTTCTGACCTTTTGATTATTTGCTGTCAGAGTAGCGGTAGCACCCCCAGTTCCGGCTACCGTCCAAGATCGAGCAATAGTAGCCTCTAGAGTTACTAGAGCCGCCCCTGTTGCGGCTGCATTGGCTCCGGCGCCGATCAAGATTTTCTGTACCACCGCAAACCGCGTGGCATCCGTCCATCTAAACTGGAAAAGCTCAGCGTTCGCCGCTAGAGCCGCGCCAATTGTTCCGGTTGCCATTGAGATCCGATAATGCCCCAGTGATCCGTAGTCCAATGGTCGGCTGCTAACCCGTGCAGCTCTGAACGTTGGATCAATTGCCTGTAAAGCTAACGTGATTGGATCTTGAATAACTGCCATGATGATTTATCCTCTAGGCGCTCACTGCATAGCCAAATTTCACGTTTCCCACCATCGGGCCGCCGTGGGGCATACAGGCCCAGTAAGCACGGATTGTGGTGGCGTCAACGACGTATCCAGTGATGTGAACCTGATCCATTTCTGCCTCATCCTGCCGGTCGCCTTTACCGGTATAAGGCCCGGCTTTCTGCTGAATCAGCACTTGCTTATTAGCCGTGAGACCTGAAAGCCCGGCGATGTCGAAAGTTCCAGAATATTGCGCGGGGCTCGCCCCAAAAGTCATCACCCGATTTCCGATTCCACTAGAAGAGACCGCGACAAAAAGGCTGTTTCCGAAGGTGACTCCAAAGGTGACTGATTCCCAGGTATTATCAATTGCGCTCGTTTGAATCGTCCAGGTGATCCCATCTGGACTGGTCATCACCCGATTTCCGATTCCACTATCAGAGACCGCGACAAAAAGGTTGTTTCCGAAGGTGACTGATCGCCAAGCATTATCAGCCGCGCTTACTCTACTAGTCCAGACGATCCCATCTGGACTGGTCATCACCCGATTTCCGATTCCATTAGCAGAGACCGCGACAAAAAGGTTGTTTCCGAAGGTGACTGATTGCCAGGTGTTATCAACGGCGCTTACTCTACTAGTCCAGATGATCCCATCTGGACTGGTCATCACTCGATTTCCGATTCCATCAAGAGAGACCGCGACAAAAAGGTTGTTTCCGAAGGTGACTGAGAGCCAGAGATTATCAACGGCGCTTACTCTACTAGTCCAGGTGATCCCATCTGGACTGGTCATCACCCGATCTCCGATTCCACTAGAAGAGACCGCGACAAAAAGGTTGTTTCCGAAGGTGACTGATTGCCAGTTATTATCAACGGCGCTCGTTTGAATCGTCCAGGTGATCCCATCTGGACTGGTCATCACCCGATTTCCGATTCCACTATCAGCGACCGCGACAAAAAGGCTGTTTCCGAAGGTGACTGATCGCCAGTTATTATCAACGGCGCTTACTCTACTAGGCCAGGTGATCCCATCTGGACTGGTCATCACCCGATTTCCGATTCCACTAGAAGAGACCGCGACAAAAAGGTTGTTTCCGAAGGTGACTGATTGCCATGTGTTATCAACGGCGCTTACTCTACTAGTCCATATTCTATACGCTTGGCCTAGTTCTATTTCTACTTCTGTAAACGATGTTCCACCCGACGCGGTTGACGCAATCGTCACCTGCCCTGCCTTTCGAGTGAGCGTAACATTTGTCCCGGCCTTCAGATTATCGACTCTATCGGCCCTCTTTCCAAAGACCTGTCCTGCCTCAATCATGTTCTGATCGTCAACCGCTGTTCCTCCTCCGGTCGAAGCAATCGTAACCTCACCCAATTTTCGGGTCAAGGTGACGTTCGATCCGGCCTTTAATCTATCCACTAGTTTATCACTGGTTCGGAAAGACCGGCCCGCTAGAATCAGGTTTGACTCCTCGACAATTACTGCAAGAATCCTCTGCCCAAGTTTCTTGGTGATACCGACTGCCGTCCCTGCTGCAACCTCGAAAAAGTCGCGCACTCTGCGGGAAAAGACCTGCCCGGGCTCAATGATTTGCTGATCGTCTCCGGAAACAGTTGCTGGGGCAGAGATCGTGGTTTCACCGAGCTTTCGGGTCAGCGTAATGCTTGTCCCCGCTTTCAGGCGATCCTGCTCTTTGGTGCGCTTGCTGAATGCTTGTCCGGAAAGAACTGAGCTGGAGTCATCGACTACGGCATTTATGACTCGCTGCCCAAGTTTCCGGGTGACTGTAATAGCAGTTCCTGCCACAATCTCAAATGAGTCCTTAACGCGAATGGCAAATATCTGAGCCGCGAGAATCAGATTACGCTCCTCGACGATCAATGAAATGACTCTCAACCCTAGTTTTCTTGTTAGGGTTAAGGCGGAATTGGCCGATCCTACAGCAACCTCGAAAAACGACCTGGCGTGATCCAAGAATGCCCGTTTTGAATTGATATCGTTCGATGTGCCGACGAAGTTATCCGTCAGAGAGTCAAACGTGCGTTGAATTCCGTGCACGATCTGATAAAAGCTGTTCTGAAATGCTTTCGTGTAGCTGCCAGCCTCTCTGTTGTTTGGGTTGCCGTGCAGACTCATTTCCGTTTTCCCCTCAACTTGGCTGCAAGGTGATCCAGTCCCCGGTACATGCCTGACTGACGCTGCGCGAGTTGACCGCCTTTTTGGCCGCCTCTACTGCCCTTGATGCCCATGCTTCCCCAATCAGGGGCTTGAACTATCCGGGCATTCCCCGTAGTTGGGTCGAGATGTGCCGGGCCGCCATCATCGAAGCTGAGCGTCGGAATTTGTAACCCGCCGCCGGGGCCGCCTGAGAAATGGGGGAGTCCCGGAGAAACAATCGAGGGATTCCCAGGAGGAATTGCTACTGCTTCTGATCCACCTGTGCAAAGGTCGGGGCCGAGCGGTAGGCTTCCAACAATCGTGGCCCCACCCCCACCCAGACCGGTGTTTGGCTCTGGGCTTGCTCCGGTCATTTCGTAGAAAAATGTGTTTGATGCTGCAAAGGGAGGCGTAGCCCCACACACTGCCACCGCCTTTAGTTCGGCCAGTGTCAGATTCAGTCCACCCCATCGTCCAACCCTTTGCAGCTTTCCATTAAAGGCTTCCTCTGGTGTTCCAATATTGTTTACGGCCCCGACAAACACCTTATCGGCAGAATTGCTGAGTATCACTCCCCCACCGCTAGATGTCCCCAAAGAAACAACACCGCTAGGGATCAAACCGACAAAAAACTCGGCAGACGGCGGGGGACTGGTGCTTGTTATGTTTACCGCCACAAACAGCGATAATCCAACTTGCAGCCAGTCTTGGGATGCCCCGCCGAGTATGATAAGTGGCTTCGACAACTCCCATGCTGAACCGCCGCTGATCCACTTTATAGAGAGTTGACTACTCCCGGTTATTACAAGTCGGTAGCCTCCGGGTGGCGATGTTCCAGCCTGAAAGTGCTTGTTCCCAAAAATTACTTTCTCACCGGTCAACGATGCAACTCTAATCCAAGCGCATTGAGCCGATGCACCGTCAAACAAAAACCTGTCAACAGTGTCCAAATAATTGGACACTGACCCGTTAAAAGTTCGTGATACTCCCATCAGTGCATCCCCACTTCATACCATTCTTCGGCTTCCATCAGGATGAACGGCTCGTTAGCTTCATGCACCACTTGATACTGCCTGTTGATGTACTCCCCGAACATGATTGCGTTGGAATAGCCGTCAGCAACCGTGTAGAAGAACTCTTCGAAGGCTACTCCGGGCTCACGGAACCTGATGCGCGAAGATCCGACTTGATCGAATACCAAGGTTCCCTCGAATTTCTTGTGGAGACTTCCTTTCTGGTGCACGTTCGAATCAAGCTGCATTCTGATCGTGGCCGCACCGTCAAGCCCACCCGCGTAGGAGTACATCTTGCCGTTGGCTCTGCGGTCGCCCACAAGATATTTCTGCTGTTCTACCCAAAATTCTGAGCACTGCCCCGCGAAGGCTCCATAAGACTCTGTGCCGCCCGTGAGCGTAGCTGCCCCGAAGCTGAGAACTATTGAGGCCTCCGTAGTGGCAACACTGTTTCCAAACGTTCCTGAGTAGAAGGAAACGAAGAGCTGCGTCGTGTCAGTGTTCGTTGTGGCCGTCGCTTGATCGTTTGTAAGCGTCCCGTCTCCGTAGGTCGTTCCGGCCCCCGCCGTCCCATTGACAGCACTCTTTAAATTGTCTAAGGCTGCTGCTGCGGATGCGCCTATGAGAACCTCTCCCGCAACAGCGGGCGAAGTGAGCGCTGTTTTGAACGTGTACGTGTACGTTCCAACAGTAACCGAGTCACCATCTGCCGGAGCCACGCCGGTGCTCGTGAGCGTCCCACTAGCTGAGGCTCCGGCCCATAGACCAAACTGGCTCCACTGACGAGTTCGGAGGTTGAATGCGAAAGTGATATCGTCCGCGATGAAGGACACGCAATAGAACGGTTTTCCATCATCAACGATAAGGAATGCGCGCCCATCGCTGGGAGTCGTGAGGGCTTGAAGTTGTCTGTCATAGCTTTCTGACGCTACGACTGGCCGTCGTCCTTCAATCCGCATGAGCCGAATTGCACCATCGACACGGCTGAGAAAGTAAAGCGTATTATCGACGTTAAGCAAGGAGTCGGGGGCCACGATTCCGTAGGGACTAATCCCGCCATCAATGCGGGCAAACGGCGAATCTCCATCGTTGTAGCTGGCCTCCATCGACTCAGGCCCAAAGCAGTAGATTTCCTGCCATTGCACGGCCACGGCGGTACAACTATCCCCGAGAGCTTCATTATTGAAAACTTCCCAAGAGTCGCTAGCGATGTAGCCATTGGCTTTGTCATCTGAGAAATTCAGGTCTCCCGGAACCCCACCACCGCCGATCTCTCCATCGCAGACGAGGAACCCGTCCAGATATGCGATGAATGTCACGCCGGTGGGCGCGTTCCCCCCGGTGAGAGCTGTCACAGTCAGCGCCACGGTGTCCACTTTAGCGATGGTGCCGCCGTGCGCGATGAATACGTTCGTGCCGTCTTCAGTGAAATGTGGCACAGTCCCGACTGTGAGCGTGGCCCCAGTGTAGGCCGTGAATGTGCCGTTCGAGTTGATCTGGTACACTACGCCGTTCGTGACGCCGAGGATGGCCGTTACCGGCAGTCCCTTCGTGCGGTAGATGCCGTCCCATTTGGCCGAACCCTGCGTTCCGAAGTCGGTCAACCCCTTGCGCTTAACGTAGTGCTTCAGCTCGTTGACATAGCCATCAATTATTTTCCCGAGCATCTTCTCGTTTAATTCGGCGTTCGATTTGGCGGTCGGATACGCCATGTCACCGAATGAGATCAAATGAGACGGCATCCTATTTCCCCTCGAAGATCCTCACCAGTCCCGCGTCTACCGAAAGCTCGGGCACCATCAGAACGATATAAGCCCCATCTTCACCTCTGAAGCGGGCAATCCGCAACTCAGAAATTCCTTGTGACCGAAGTATCAGCAACGGCTCAGTGTTCCACTTCTCGTTGTCGAGCACTTGAATCTGACGAACCAAAGAGAAGCACTTGGGGTCTTTGCCGCACTGCTTGATGATCTCTTTCACGTCCTTGTTAACTCTGTCCTTACCCAACAGCGAGATCCCCAGGACTAAAACCATAAGTAAAGCCCTCCCCAATTTCCTCATGAGCTAAAACCTCCATCCATTATATTGAATCGCCTGCTCGCGGCCCGCAGCATCGGCGCCACATCCGCGAGGGGCGGGGGCGTGGAGTGTAGAGATGTTATGCTGTCCAGCTCTTCCTGAGCCATCAGGATGACGTTTCTGCTGGGCTGTCTGCCCACGTCATCGGAAATCTCAAGGACAAGGTTGTAGAGCAACGCAGCGTGGTACTCGATAGGAAACGCAATCGGGTTCGCAATCGAGGTATACTCTGCCAGCGCCTCAAGCGTGCTCAGGTTGAGCTGGAGAGCCGTGCTCGGCACGAAGTACGGAAACAGAGTCCAGTTCGTCAGGCCGAACTGGCAGAACAGTTGAAACGGGTAGCCCTGTGTTGACGGCACCTGCTTCATGTCGAAGTCAACCTTCGTGATAATGTCTACGGGATACGTGACGCCAGCGCCGGTGTCTTTGAACGAGCAGCCCTCCAGGAACTTCAGCGGGCGCGCGTTCGTGAAGTCGGCACCGGTCGGCCCAAGTGTCTTGGACGCGGCTACTGCGTCCCAGGTGAATTGGCGCGTGTACTGGACAGCCTGGAGTCCGGGACGCTTCGACCACTTCCTGAGCATCAGGTTGAGAAGGTCGAGGAAGTCCTGATTCTGTTGGTTCGTGGGGGTTCCACCCGAGCGCAGAACACCGCTCTTTCTCATCGCCGCTTTGATTAGATCCCCGGCTGTAGCGAGTGCCATTGACTAGTACCCCGCCATTTTTCGCTTCTTCGCGTTTTTCTTCGTGACATACTCATCCATCGACTTTGCGTCATCAGGATGAGGCTTTGTCACTTTCTTCTCAAACTTTGTGAACTTCTTGGGATATGGCATCTGACTTACCTTCCTTTGTTCGTGAAGTACCCAATCAAGGCCAGCACGACGGCAGTTACTGCGCTCGTAATATGCTCCGTGTCGCCTTCGACCAGCTTACCGAAGTCGATGTTCGCGGACAGCAGAGCTGCACCGAGAACGCCTACCAGTGTGGTCTTATGGTCGGCAGAGATTTTGCTGAGGACGTTCTTGATAATTCGAGTGACTGCAAATTTCTTCAGGAAGTTCATGTTGGGTCGTACTCCAGGTGGAGATGCTCATTTTCCTTTCCTAGACTCTCCAAAATTACGTCGAACCCAAGAGGGCTTAGCTGCTTTTTTACTTCGTTGAACACCAACAATTTCAGGGACTCGTTCATCAGATTCTTCGTCCGAAAATCCACTGCCAGCCCCTCGTAGTGCTTCGACTTCAGTTTGTGGATCTTCAGCTTCGGGTCGTCCCAAACTGCTGTCACCACTGTTTCCATCAGCGTTTTCCCCGTGAAGATTCGCTCCACTAGCTGAATCGCCAGCACTGTCTGCGGCTGGATCTTGTTCAGGCTTACTCCCGCTTTGAATGACAGACTCATATTTTCTCTCCCATTTGTGCTCCGCGTTGAAAAACCCCGCCGCTGCTTGCTCTGCGACCTTCTCCGGACTCCAGAAGTCACGTGGTGATTCACACCATCCACTCACCTGAAGAACTCTCAGCTCGTGCTCTGACAACTCATCCGTATTCACTACCTTCCTCCCGCCCTGTGGATGGAACACCGCGAAAATTGGGCTCTTGATTTCACCGCTCATTTCTTCCCCCCGAGTTTTTCCTGGACGCACTTCAGTACACCTGAAATGTCGCTGTAGATGATCTGCCTAGACTGGCCCGGCGAAGCATAGTCTTCATGGTCAACAGTTACGATGAAACCATTCTTTGCCTTGCGGATCGCAACTCCAACCACTTCAGTTTTCTTCTCGTTCTTCTTTGCTGCATACTCTTCCATTGCTTTGCTCATGTAAGTAAAGTCCCCCCTAAACTGAATGTGAATGACGCTGCATCGACCCCACCGCCGAACGTTGTGGCGCCGAAGCTGAGCGTAACGGCGGACTCCAATGAGTCAAGCGCATCGCCGACCGTATGAGACACACCAGCGCGAGTCTCAAAGAGCTGCGTGGTGTCGGTGTTCGTGGTCGCCTCGACAAGCGTGTGGGCAACCGTCGCAGAGCTGTAAGTCGTACCTGAGCCTGCCGTTGCGTTGACAGCCGACTTGATGTTGTCCAACGCGATGGCTGCAGTTCCGCCGATCAGCACCTGGTTAGCTATTGAATCTAGACCGCCTAACAGCGTAGCGGCACCGAACGAGAGCTGTGCACTGACCTCGGTAGTTGCAAAAGAGTTTGCGGCTGTTCCGACCAGCAGTGCCGTGAACACCTGCGTGGTGTCAGTGTTCGCCTCGGCTGAGATCGTGGTGTGGACTACGGTTGCCGTGCTGTAGGTCGTACCGGCCCCTGCCGTGGCGTTCACTGCGCTCTTGATGTTGTCTAAAGCTACAGCAGCCGACACACCGATCAGCACCTCGTTTGCTACCGATGCCACACCACCCACGAAGGTAATAGATCCAAAGCTTAGATGGGTTGCGGTCTCCACCGACCGCAGGACATTCCCGCCGTCGAATGTGAAGGCTGTGGCAAGCCGACCTTGGAACAACTGCGTTGTGTCCGTGTTTGTGGTCGCTTCGATCTGCGGGTGCTGCATCACTGCGCTGTATTCAGTCCCAGGCGTCCCGCTCGCGTTGATGGCAGCCTTGATATTGTCCAGTGTAATGGCCGCCGTCGCGCCTATTTTGATCTGATTCTGAACAACACCCAGCGTAGTCTTGAGCGTGTAGACAGTCTCATACTGACCGTATCCGAGGGTGATTGTTCCACCATCATCGGGGTTCGTCGCATCACTTGTCAAAGTTACGCTCGACCGAACCTCAGTCAGCGCAGTCTTAAAGGTGTAAACCGAAGTGTTCAGAGTAACTGTGTCATTATTGGCAGGAGCAACCCCGGTACTAGTAAGCGTTCCGGTTGCCTTCGCTTCAGTCAAAGCGGTCTTGAACGTATAAACGTTCGCACCCAGAGTTACCGTATCAGCATCAGAGGGTGCAACTCCCGAACTCGTCAGCGTGGCTTTGTCTGTCGCGGCAGCAGTTCCGGCAAGCGTAGCCACAGCACGCCATACTCGAGCCAGAACGTCACTGACGCTTACATTGACCGTCTCGGCTACTCCCGGATAGACAACCAGGTCAGCGGTGCTCACGCCCGTTTTCTGGGCGAAAGACGCGCCGGGAAGATCGATCCAAGCTTTGCTGACTGGATCTTGGGTTTGGAGCTTAACGTCAAGGGTTGGGGAAGTTCCGAGGACTGCGCTAACATTCAAGAACAGCCGAACTCCGCGCCACTTCAGATTTTGTTGGTCGGGAGAAAGAAATACTCCTCCACCTGCTACAGACCGGGCGAGGGACTCAAAGGGGATTGTGTCGATGTTAAGCATTGACATGATTAGCTCCTGGGGGGATAGCCCACTCTCAAAAGTTGGGGGCCGTGGCTTATTCCGGCCCCCTGTTTGTTAACCTGCAAGGCGAACGGCCAGTTCCGGGTACAGAGTTTTGACGCCGTAAATTACGTCAATTCGGGTTGGAATCGCATCATCAGTGATGGTGTACTGACGAACGATACGCATGTTGACTCCCTTGTAGGAATCCCGAGCCGCGAAATGCACGCCTTCAGGCAATTCCAGAGGCACAGTTACCAAGGCAAAGGCGTCCTTGTGGAAGGCCAGGTTCTGCGTAGAAGTCGCAGCAGAAGGGTCGAAGAGGGTGATCAGATCGTTGTCCACCGGAAGAACGGTAACGTTCTGGAAAGCACCAGTCGCATTCAACGCAGGGGAAATCGGCAGGGTTGCCATAGCTCCACCACCAGTTGCAGTGGTGTCCGCAGTGACTACGATCTGACGAAGCACTCCGGTGCTCTGACGGCTTTGTGGGTTCACAGCGAACACACCGGCAATGGTGAAGGTGTCACCTTTCTTCAGGGTCACTGAAGCGTCCAATCCGTCAATAGAAATGGTGGAAGCGTTGGCAACGTAAGCAAGCACGGCGGGAGTGCTGTTGTCAGAGGTTCCCGTGGTGTGCAGGTTCACGTTCTGATCCATGCTCCAACCAATCCCACCGACTCGACCAATTTCAGCGTCCTCATACTGATCAGAAATCGCCCGGTTCGGATTGAAGAAAGCCTTGAAAGCATCGGCCAAGGTTACTTCAGCCGCCGGATCGATGATTCCGTGCCGGTCTCTATCCTTGGGGGCCGCTTCCTCGTTCAATCGACGAGTCGTCGCAGCCAGCGCTGCGAACGTAGCAGGTGTGGTTCGAGGGACTCCGACCTGGTTGTAGATGTCTTTGTAGAGTGACAACAGATCAAAGTCGATCTTGTTGGCAATCGTCGCCATTGCAGGCTTCAGATACCGTTCCGAGAACTCCTCAATGTTCAGAGTCAGCTCACGAGAGGTGAAAGAGAAGTCAACGCCCGCAACTTTATCAATAACAATCGATGTGCTCGGCTCGACGATATTCTGTGGGGACAGAGTGCTGTTGGTGCGAACGGTAAAACGGTTTGGCTTGCGGATAGTAAGTGTGTCGCCGATCTTGCCGACAGTGGGAAGAGACTTCCCGAAATACTTGTCATAGTCCCGGCGAACTTTCTTGGCCATGACGAGGTTATTTTCCAAGATTACCAGAGCTTCCTTGGTAATCAGGGAGGGGGTTAAAAGGGTGTTCATTTAGATCGCTCCTAAGTTTGGGATGGGTGGGTTCCCAAGCTTGATCGATCTAAAGGAGGAAGGGGAGGGACAACCTCAAGCAGTCGAACGCCTAAAAACCCACCATAGAGGCATGTTCCACGTGGAACATGCTGGACAAAAACATTTGTCACTCTCTTGGGTTTCCCCGGCGCTTCGTGACGAGCGAGGTAAAACTATTTCTTGGCGCGCAACTCTCTGTTCCGACGAGTTGCGTATGCTTCCATGCTTTCTTTCTCAGGCGATACCCGTTGCTGGCCGGGAGCCTTGCCTGTAAGAACCTGCCGGGCTGGTGCCGGTGCTTGGCTCACCTTCGACGCCGGTGTCGGCGTCGGTAACGGCTGAGCCGTTGGCGTCGGCGTTCCGCCCGCTTCAAACTTCGCTTCAAGTTTCAAAATCTCTTTTGCCTGAAGCCGTGATGGCAGCGCATAAATTCGAGCTGCTTCCTGCAAATTGTTGGATAGGAAGTAGGCCACCTCGACAAACTCCGGCGACTCAAACAGCGCTTGGTACGCTTCCGATCCCGGTTCTAGTATACGCCCTAAAGTTGCGGCCTTCAATCCAAAGTCGGCGTATCGTTCCATCCCATCGTGCATTTTTGCTGTCTGCACTTCTTTATCGGTTCGCTGAATGTCGTTTATCGACTCTTGCACCTGTCCAGTCTTCAGCTCGATGGCTTCAGCTTTCGCTGTATACCTCGTGATGGCCTTAACATAATCGCCATACTTCTCAAAGTCGTCTTCTTTAGGCTCCGGCCCCAGCTTCCAGAATTCTGTTTTTAAGGACTGTAATTCCGCCTCAGACCTATACGCCCGGGTCTCTGCATCGCCTCGTTGCCGCGTCAGAGTGTCAATCCGATCCTGGAAGCGCGAAGGCCCCTTGATCTTCGGCGTTTCGGCAACTGGATCAGCGGGTGTCTCTTCAGGGAGAATCCCAAGCTCTTCGTTGAGTTGGTCACTGTTCGAGGGGTTTACCGTTCCCTCGTTGGTAAGCTCCGGCTCTAAGCCTTCGCCCACCGCTACTAGCTCTGCTGCGCTGGCATCAGCGTCTGCTGTACCCTGCGCCACTTCGGTGTTTACGTCTGGATTCAGTTCAGCCATTTCCCTCTCCCACTTTAGTGTGCTGGCCGCGCTTCCACGTTTCCGCTCAGCTGACCGGCCTATAAAAACTATATCACAGTAATTTTCGTCCCCATCTAAGCGAGCAATTTATCGACGCTCTGCTCCTGTGCTGCAGGCCCTGCTACTGGGCCGCCGCCCGGTGCTCCAGGAGGCATACCTGGGGCCATCGGAATCGGCTGACCCGTTGCTGGATCTACCGCCATAGGAGGCTGAGCACCTGGTGGAAGAGGATCGGGCGGAATAGCCCCCTGTCTGATGCCGAGCTGCTTCAGCTCCTCTGCGATCTCCTCCGCTCCGTCCCAATCCATAGACTTAGCCAGACGTGGGCCAATGATCGGAGCCGCCGCCGGGTAGATCCGCAAGAATTCAAGCTGGCTATTCGCGGATTCCTGCCGACGGGTTGCGTAAGACGGGCCGCTGGTCACGCGCACGCCGTACTTTCCCTGTCGCAGGTCGTATATTTTGTTCACGCCCTCAGCATCGAAATGCTTATTGACCGTGATCTGTTGCGGTGCATCCTCGTCGTCGAGGATCATGAGAACTCTTTCCGTGTCGAAAATCTTTGGTACAAGATCCACAATGATTTGTCCGGTGAACTGCACAGAAAACAGCCAGTTTGCAATGTAGACATAAGATCCTGTATCGCCTTCTTTTTGTCTGGCAAGGATAGCTCTTCCGCTAGTCTCATTAGATTCTTGGCCCAGTGAAGGCTTAAAGATTCCGCTGGTGTCATTCAGCGCCCCCTGTGCAATCTGCAACATTTGTGCATATCCCTGCGAGAGCTGCGCGGGTAGTGGCCTTTGCGGGCCGCCCGGCTGGGCCGGATCGGGCTTGAAGCGAACGTAAGGATAGTTCGCATTGTTCATGCTGTCCCATTCTTGCTTGTAGTCCGCAATCATCGCGTCTGTGACCATCCACGGAATCTTAGGCGCGAGTGCTACCTGCTCCGTCAGCATAGTCATCCAGTAGTTGTAGGCGCGCTGCGGATCTTTCATGTCACGGATTACGCCAGATAAATAATCCCTTCCATCAATGTGAACCTCTTCACCGAGCACAGGGATAATTGGAATGAATCGCCCAGGCCATTCGCGCTTATGAAGAACCTCGGTGCCAGTGATCGTATAGCAGACAACCTTGGAACGCTTCATCAAGCGCTTCCGCTTCACTACGATATTGACGTTGGGATACTTCTCAAGCATCACGGATTCTTTGATGACCGTGGTGAAGGGCTTCGGAGCCTCAGCGCCTTCGACCGCAGGAGCGGGGAATACCTGAACTTCAAGCAGCGTCTCATTGACCGGCTCCCGTCTCCAATACTCAGCAATACACACTGCATCTTTGCCGTACCAGTCTGAGTGGTTCCCCGGAGCATCCTCTAAAGCTGTAGGCTGTCCGCTCTTGCCTGGGTTCTCGCGCTCAAACGCCTTCTTGTTCTGCCACTGCCGCACGATGTACCACTCGGCATTCGAGTAGGTAGGCCCGACGGCGGCTGGATCAACGTAGACCGCGAGTGAGTTTATAATCGGCAGGATTTTGATGTTCTGATCGAACGATTCATCATCGTCATACTCAACATCGACTCTCCACCAGCCACGGCCTGAAGCTGCGCTTTGGTCAAGGCCCTTAGAGTAGATGTAAGCGGCAACTGAGCTGTGCTCAATATACCGGATGATCCCCTTGAGAATGTCGGCCACTTCCTTCGAAGCCTGTGAATTCTCTGGCACCACGTTCACGCCTGGGACGTTCTGTCGTGCGTCGCCTGTGATTTGACGCAAGAACTTAGGCAGCATATTGAACTGAAGGCATGGCTGTTTGGATGCTTCCCTAGCAGTTCTAATGTCGGAGGGCCATTGGTTGCCAACGCGGAACTCAAGATCTTCGACTGCCTTGTCCCTGAAGTCATTCTCAACGCTGATGCATGAAACCATATTCTCGCGCGCCTCTGCGACAATGGCTGCGCCTTCCTCTTCAGTCACGCCCGATTCTAGGACGGGATGGACTTCAGCGTCGATCTTGGTGTCCTCGTTCGTTGCCGATTCTGATGTCATCATGTCAGGCACGATTTCTTTCCTCTAACTTAGCTCTGACAAAACAGTCCTTTGCTTCTAAAAGCTTCCTAAGACCCGCCGTCTTCTCAGCACTTTCAGTTATGAGATTGTCGGCAGTTAAAGCCAACTCGCGGCAGTGCGCTGAAATTTCTTTAAGGCCTGACGGAAGATGTTCGAACTGGAAAAACTGGATTAGTCTGTGAGGCATTGTTTATTTCCCCCTACTCAAAAGTCTACCACGTCTTCAAGCGTAGAGCTGCCGCGCACAGTGCTTGGATCGCGGCCCACGATTGCACACGCTCTATCTGCCCGCTCCGTCCGTCGAAATACGGCGCAAGTGTTTCCTCTCGAATAGCGTCCAGTGCCTGTCTCAGGAGTTTGTTCTTGCGCCTCAGCCGAAACCAAAGCCATGTACTGATGACCGAACACAGAATCTTCGCTGCAAATATTTCCGGGCCGCCGATGAGCGTATTCATCGCATCCACCCACCCCTGCTGCCCATGTTCTCTTCTGTTAATGTGCGAGGCATGACCTTCTTAACTTCCTCAAAACTGTTGGCAAATTCTCTAAATGAATCCGCGCCGTGACTCGCAGCGTCATGCTTCGGATGATCCTTCCAAATCTCATTCTTATCATCCCAATCCCGCTTGTAGTCCCACATGTGCCGGATACCCTTCGCGCATTTCTCCTCGTCAAACCAGCATAGGCCAAGCACACCTCGCGCTGCGTTTATCCCGTCTATGACACTCAAACTGCGGCCTACGATGATGTTTCGGACGCCCAGATCTTCTAGCGCCTGCTTGCGGCTCTTGGCCTGATTTCCCAACTCACGCACCGCAACGTCATGTGGTAGGTGATGCGCGGCATACGTGTACGGCCTGTCCCTGAGGATCTTCACATAGGAGTCAAGTCCCTTGCCGGTGTCCTCCAGGTATTCTATAAAGCGGAACTCGCGCTGTGAATACTGCATGAACCAAATCGTAGTACAGTCATCAAGGCCAAGATCCCAGAACGTGTAGACCGGGAGCCGCCCATCATGCGGAACGCGACTGATGCGCCCATCTTGCCGGGCATTCTCCATCCATCGCCCATAGTAGGAGCCCTGATTCGGCCCCTCGAAGCTCACCATGTATTCTTGTTTTAGCAAGTCCTCATCCTCTCCCTCTGCCAGCTCTCGATCATACTGTTCCTGCGACACAACTGCCCGGCCATCATCCCTCTTCGTGTCGCACATCGACAGGAGCGAGCAGAACCAGTCAGACGACTTCAGCGCAACATTCCACAGATCATAAGCGTGATTGTGTCCGCGCGGCGTAGTAAGGATCGCTTCCCAACCGCCGTTCTCCACCAGGATCGGACGCATGATCTTGCGGGCATTCGGATCTTGCAGCGCGAATTCCGACCACACAATGCCCACAGGGTTTGTGCCGACCATCGAATCGTAATTGTCTGAGCCAATGAGCTGAATGATTGATCCGTTCTTCATGCGGATCTTCATTTCTGTGTCGTTCGGCTTTCCGAGTCTAACTGCCTTTGGAACGTAGTCTAAATAGCGAAAGCCAGTATCTGAAATCCCGTCCCAAACGACTTTTCTTGCTTGCCGGTAAGTTGGAAGAACGTAGTAATACACGCCACACCGCTGCCAACTCTTCTTGATGGTCTGGTTGAACCATGTCACATCCTTTCCAGAACGCCGGTGCCACACATCGAAAATGCGCTTAAAGCCTTGGTCATGAGCTGCGAGGCTTGGAAGTTGATACCGACGCGGCTGGAAATTATACGGTAGGCGGACGCGCACCTCTCCTCCGATTGCCGGCAGTCGCTCTCTTATTTCGCACCATTCGTAGCTCAAGCGGTAATCCGCTGTCTGTCACATTGCTATTAAATTCAACATCGTGCGCCAGTCCACAGTCGCAGCACACGAGCCGGAATGCGTCGCCAGGCTCAAACCATTCGTGATCTCTAACCTGAAAATACTTAGGTCGGATCATTTGGTTTCCCTCCAAACTTTGAATAGTCCACCAGCTCAACCCCACAAAGTTTATCCTCTGGTTTCTCTTCTTTCTCTGGATCACGCATCCCGAGATACTGTTTGCTCAACCACACAGCAACAGAAGGAGCCAGCCCGGACTTCGCCACATTAAACATAGCCTCTCTGATCGCACGCTTTCCAAGGGCGCGCTGCCTCGCCATCATCGGCCCGAAAGTCTCCTGAATATTCTCCAACGGAATTCCGCAGATCTCAGCGATCTCCTGGTCTGTGCACTGAATTTTTGCACTCGATGCAATCAGGGTTTCGTCCAGGATGGGTAAAGACTTATTCATGCCGCTATTCTAGCATGGAGTGATACTCACATATTTTACCCGGTCTCTTCCGGCAGTCGGCGCACGCTGCCGTATCTTCCAGCCTCTGCTCGGGGGTTTTGTGACCATCAGCGGCAGGTTTTGGCTTAAATTCAGGCTTAACTCCCTCCAGTACACCTATGCCTAGTTTAAGAAGTACATAGTCTGTGATACTAAGTCTCATCTGAAGGGCACAAAGTTTAACTTCGTGGTGTTCGTCAGTTGTAATCTTGACCACGAGACGCTTGCACTTTACGCCCTCTTTTAGTACACCTTTCTGTACGAGCTTACGCATGTTTGTTACCTCCGTCAGTGAACGTTTACACCACGATTTCTAGTGTAGCACAGGAAAAAGCGTGGACACTTGACCCCACCAAACTGCAGTCCCCGACATTTGACATGTCGCCAAGGGTCGCGCAGCGCAAGGATCGGCTGGAATGCATCGGTGGGGTAAGGCTCGGTGTACCGTATCTGTCTATGGTGATACTGTGTAATGAGGAGGATTAATACTAATTGCCCTATAATTAAACTACCACCATAGACAGACGGCGTACTCCTCTGCCGTTCACACCATCGGAGCGTCTGAACCTCCCGCTGCTCTAGGCACGAGCCGCCAAGTCAAATGTCCCAAAATGTGCATCTATAACCGAGAAAGTCCATAATATTCCTTGACATTCAAAAGATGCTCTGGTATGCTCAGGTTGCTTTAAGGAGGTTGAGATGAAAATAGGAGTTCGAAAAGCCCGGCAATCAAGGCAGGCCCAAGACTGGTTGATGAACAGGTATCTCAGTATCGACCCCCAGGCACTCAAGAACAGCGGAGACTTTCAGAAGTTCAAAATGGTGTGTCTAGACGCCGGGCTTGAAGAAGAAGAGATCCCATGTTTCAAGACTTTCACTCGGTGGCTTGAAGCACGAAAGCCGGGTAATCCAACACGAGTTTCTGCCGCTTCTTTCACAGGAGCAAAGAACATGGATGAATCGGAGCTGCTTCAGCAGCTTTTAAAGAACACGGTCAACTATGATGAGGTCGAGGGTTGGATGTTTTTCCACAAACTTGATGGGCTGCGGATTGACGAAAAGAAAATTTGGGATGCTATAGGCCCGTTCTATCCTGCCACTCACACGACCGCTGCAACAAAAGAAATCAAAGCCTTCATCACAGGATACCTCTACGCACGGAGGAACAAATCGTGAAGTATGAACTGGCACCAATCAAAGTAGAAATTGCTGAGAACGGAATCCTCATTGAGGTTTCCAACGACAGCTTGGGTGATCCACGGAACCACGTATTCACCGACGTAAAGCTCGCTGACGAGTTTCTTGAACAGTACTTCAGGCAGCAGCGCAAGAAGCTGGCAACCACATTCTGCAAAATACTCCAGAGATCAGAGGGCTCTGTATCATATAAATTATGAAACACCGCGTGAATAAGAGCACCATTTCAGGAGGCATATATGAACGAAATTATGAGGCATCAAGAAGAGGGCGTCCGCGCTCTGAGTGCCAAGGCTGAGTTCGCACTGTTCGACGAGCCGGGAATTGGAAAGAGCCGCCAGGTGCTCGAGGCAGCGAACACCCTGTTTCAGAACGGTAGCATTACTCTTGTTCTCATAGTATGCCCCGCGCAGTGCGTGTTTCAGTGGTTTGATAAAGATCTGGGAGAGATTGCTCGGTGGAATTCACTGCCCGTCAAGGTGCTGCACCCTGGATCAGGAGAATCGTGGATTACCGAGAAGTATGCGGGACACCCCGCCGTGTATATCATTTGCTCTTATGAATGGCTGAGGAGCGGCACTCACGCTGAAGAAGTGGCGCAGATGCTCAAAGGCCAAAAGACATATTTAGTCCTTGACGAATCCAGCTTCGTCCGCAACAGAAAGACAAAGCAGTTCAAGGCAACACTCGCCCCGCGATACGGTCGCGTAAAGAAGAGGGGCGAGAAGAAGTGGAGCACCATCGGCCCCGGCGCGGTGCGCTGCACTATTCTGAACGGAACTCCGGTTGCAAATGATCTGTCTGATCTGTGGGCGCAGTTTTACATTCTCAACAAGCAGATACTGGGCTGCACGTTCTGGCAATGGCGAGAGAAGCATTGCGTGATGGGCGGATGGATGAAGAAAGAAGTCATATCTTACCGGGATCTAGACGGTAAGGTGTACCCGAAGAAAGAGGGCATTCCGCCACTGCTGCTTGACTCTCTAAGCCCGTATATCCTGTGCCGACGCAAGAGAGACGTGCTCGATCTCCCGCCGCTGACACACTCAGTAATCACGGTGCCGATGGACGAGGAGACGTGGAAACACTACCGCAAGATGCGCGAGGAGTTTCTGGTGTGGCTAGATTCGAAAGAGTTCACGGCTGCAAACGCGGCGGTCAAAGTGATGAGGCTCGCACAGATCTGTAACGGGTTCCTGACCAATCCTGGTTATGACGCTTTGGGAAAGTCGGTAACTAATCCAACGTACCTGGACGATCAGCCGAAGCTGAACTGGATCGTTGCCTACCTACAAGAGCGGGCTAATACTACAAGGACGCCCATCATAGTCTGGTGCTGGTGGCGAGCGCAGATATTCGCACTAGAGGAGAGGCTTAGGGATCAGAGCTTTGAAGTATTCACGCTGCACGGAACGACGAAAGATGCAGACAGGGAAGAGGCGCTTAAACGCTTCCACCCGGGACACACGATAAAGCATAAGCGATCAGTTCTGATCGCACAGCACGCAGCCGGGGGCATGGGGCTTAATCTCAGCGCAGCAGACGAGTCACTACATGCGAGCAGCAGTCATTCATTCATACTCAGGGAGCAGGCAGATGGTAGGATCGACCGGCCTGGGCAAAAAAATCCAATGATGATTACTGACGTGATTGCAACCGGCCCGAAGGGGCAGCGCACGATTGAGGATGGGATGCTGAGGGCGCGCCGGTCAAAAGAAGACTTGAGCACCTGGACTAAAGACCGGTGGAGGAAATCAATATGAGGAGGAGTTAAGTGGACAGAAACCAGCAGGCCCGGGAGCGCAGCATCGTGGATCAAAGCCAGGAACAATTCTTGAAGCAGATCATTTTCCCTCTGCTCCAGGCAGTTCAGATTCTCGGCGACCGCGTAGCGTGGATGGAAATTCCATTCTATAAGCGATGGTATCTCAAACTCGAAAGACCTATCGGTTTGTGGTTCGCCCGCCGGAGAAAGATTCCAGTTGCACCTAAGGCTGAGGCTGTGGTAGAGTCAGAACAATGAATTATATGGGGCCGTCGTCTAACGGGAAGGATACCCGCGTCAGCGGACAGCCAACTAATCGGGAGTCATGACCCGACCTGGTTTGGTCGTATGGTGCCAGTGAAGTTCACGGCCCTGTGTTGCTGAGAGTCCTCGTAACGGGCAACAGACGGCGCAAACGTAGTAAAGCTGGCAAAGAGACGGGAGTTCGAGTCTCCCCGGCCCCCGCTCACAAGGGGTGGTACATGAATTTACCCCAGTTTCAGAATGAACCGGATTACGCATCCAAGATCAAAGAGGCGCAGCTCAAATACAATGAGTTCAAGGACGATCATGGAACACTCGCCACCAAGTTCTTCCACTGGAAGAAACTGAAGAAGGTGAAAGAGGCGCAGCTCGCGTTTATTAATCTTCATATTGCAGCCCTTGAAGGTCTGCTGCTGGCCAATTTTGAGAATCAGGAAATCACGTCTATCAAGAATGAGGACGGGACAACTATTTTCAAGAAGTCCACCGCATATCCGGTCGTTAAAGACAAAAAGAAACTCTTCGCCTGGATCAAGGCGCACAAGGCTGTGCATCTGCTTGGCGTCGCACATCAGTCACTCAAGGCTTTCGTCAACGAGCGGCTTCAGAACGGAGAGGCCCCTCCTCCGGGAGTAGAGTGCTTCTTGAAAGATTCAATTGGACATCGCGGCGGGGTTCAGAATCTGGGCAAAAACACATACGGAGGAGAAGATGACTAACTTCAATCCGCCAGGAACAAGACAGTGCCACGGTAAGTATTACTCAGCAGCCATGTTGAATGAATTGCTCTTGCTCGACAGCAGACACAAGTGCGACGTGTGCGGGGCTTACTCTGGGCGTAAATTCAATGGTGGTGAAGCAGCCCGGCTGTCGGGCAATCCGCCGCTGTGTCAGGAGTGTCGAGGATGGCATTGTGACATAGGATACTCGGACACGACCGGACAGGCGAAAGCGGAAAAGGTCATGAGACATGATTAATTTCAGCGGTAAACCGCACGGGTATGAAGAGAAGGTCACTGCTGAGGATTACCGGCGAGAACTGAACCTTAGCGGGTTCGTCTGTGGATTCCGGGACAACGAGCCATGGAAATGTGACGTTTGTGGAGCACTGGACGACACCAAGAAGGAAAAGCATTTGTGCGGTGATTGCCGGGAGTGGGTTCACTACACGATTAAGCAACTAATTAATAGATCAAATTACTAAGGAGGTAGGAAGAATGGCAAAGAGTACGAAGGCGAAGAGGGATGATGTGGCCGCGTTAGTGGGGCGGTCAGAGCAGGTTATAATCCAAGTTCTCGGCGACAAGCCTGCGTTTCTGGCGCAGCACATAGGCCCCGCTCGGGGACTCGAACAGCTCGAACAGTCAGATCTTACACTACCGCGCTTGAGTCTCTGCCAGTCCGGAAGTCCACAACGCAAGAAGCAAAACGCCAAGTACATTTCGGGGCTAGAGGAGGGCGAGTTTTTCAACTCCATTACAAACGAGAGATACGGCGTTGAGTCCCTGTTTGTGCCCCTCTTCAGCTACAAGGCGCGGATTAAGTTCATTGCCTTTGAGGAGGGTGGAGGCATCGACTGCCAGTCGTTCAACAGTAAAACCGGCGGAAGGCATTCCCCGAAGAGTTGCACTGAATGCGTGTTCTCGCAGTTCGTTGATGAAAAGAAACCGGAGTGCGACCTGATTTACAACTACCCCGGAATCGTTATTAGTTCCAAGGCGGGTAGGGATTTGGCGGTGCTCAGCCTGAAGTCAACAGCCATCAAGGTTGCCAAACAGTTCAACTCTCTCATGTCTCTGCGTGACGGTGCTGATGCGTTCGCGGGGGTCTACAGGCTGACAGCAGCCGGTGCCAGCGCCAAAGGCAACGACTACCAGGCGGTTCAGATTGCAAACGCGGGGTGGACGGATGAGCGAACGTTCATGTTCGCTGAGGCAACCTACAACAATCTCCGGGGAAAGAAAATTGAGGTTGACGACCAGGAAGGAGGTAGGCGCAGCCGCGATCCCGGAGAAGATGACATCTAACGGAGGAATTTTCTATGGGTAAAAGTTCTTACCAAATTGCACAAGAATACGCTGCAAGAGGGTGGGCTCCAATTCCCATCCCGACGCGTCAAAAGAGTCCTACCGCTGTGGGGTGGAATTCCCTTCGCCTATCCGCCCCCGAGCAGCTTTTGGAGCACTTCGGCTCCGATCCCCTCAATATAGGCATTCTCCTAGGAGAACCCTCTTCCAACCTCGTGGACATTGATATAGATGTTCACGAGGCCCTACCTTTTGCCGATGCATTCCTGCCAAACTCAGCGGTGTTCGGCAGGAGTGGAAAGCGAGATTCTCACCGGCTTTATTTCTGCCCAACGGAAACCAAAAAGTTTGGGTACAAGAGAGAGAAGCAGGCGGTATCTCTAATCGAGATCCGCTCCACTGGCTGTCAAACCGTCTTTCCGGGTTCAATACACGAGTGCGGGGAGCAGATTCAGTGGAGCAGCGACGTAGTGCCTGTCAGCGCTGACGCCGAAACACTCATCAGCCAGGCCTCTTGGATCGCAGCAGGCGCGCTCCTGGCTCGTGAATGGCCGCGTGAGCGAGGCAACAGCCGCAACGCCATGTACATGGCTCTGATTGGCGGAATGTTGAATTGCGGATGGGAGCAGGATTACACAAAGCGGTTCATAGCGTGCCTGTGCGACGTAACGGAAGATCCTGACAAGCACGACCGGCTGCTGATCGTGAAGGCAACGTTCGAGAAAGGTAAAAGAGAGAAGAAGTACACCGGTTGGAAAACACTGGCTGAGCACCTTAACAAAGACGTTGTGATTAGAGCTAGGGAGTGGCTTGATCTGGAAGTCACGTCGGGCGCCGAGTTCGATCTGACAGACCTTGGGACAGCCAAGAGGCTTGAGACTATCATCAGGGAGTCTCACTCACATAATTCTGATAGTGGAGATCTTTCCTTGTGGGAATAGGAAGGGCATGGCGTCCGATGGCCAATGGTACGGAGCGCAAGCTGATAGAGCTGGTGTTCATCCACATCGACCAGGAGATTGCAGACTGCACCAACGCGAAGTATAAGAAGATGCTTCAAGAACATAAGAAGGCGCTTGGAAGCAAGGGACGGATAGACGCAGTTATCGAACTGACGAAAGGACTCATCAGCGTTCGATCTGATCGCTTCGATCGAAACCCTTGGCTGTTGAATGTCGGCAATGGCACCATAGAACTGAAGTCTGGCGATCTGCGACCGGCTGAGGCACAGGATTACATCACGAAATCCTGTACTGTGGACTTCAACCTGGAGGCTAAAGCTCCTAGATGGGAGCAATTCTTACAAGAGGTGTTTGAGGGGCGGCAAGACGTTATCAACTACGTCCACAAAGCGGCGGGCTACTCGCTGACTGGGGTGAACACAGAGCATGTATTGTTCGTTATGTGGGGCGACGGGGAGAACGGCAAGAGCACCTTCCTTGAGGCTCTGCGGCACGTCCTGAGTGACTACGCAGCCAGTGTTGCCTCAAAGACCTTGATGGAGTCCCGGAACCAAGGCGGGGGCAGTGCAAGCGGAGACGTGGCACGGCTCAAAGGCATAAGGTTTGCAACTACCACTGAGGCAGGAGAGGGAAACAAATTCGACGAAGAGAAAATCAAACTCCTCACCAGTTCGGACACCATCACGGCGCGATTCCTGTACCAAGACGAGTTTGAGTTTAAGCCGGAATTCAAGTTGTGGATTGCTTGCAACCACCGCCCGTACATTAGAGGAATTGACCGGGGAATCTGGAGACGCATCCGGCTGATTCCGTTTACAGCGTTCTTTCCTGCCGAGAAGCGCGAAGTTGGACTTCAAGGGCACCTTGAAGCAGAATCTGAAGGAATATTAGCCTGGCTCGTCAGGGGGTGCAGTCTGTGGCAGTCCGAAGGACTAAACCCTCCGGCAGAAGTTGTCTCGGCTACCGAGGAGTACAAGGCAGACATGGACGCTTTGGGCGGCTTCCTCAACAGTAGGTGTCTAGTTGGAGCCAGGTATAAAGCAAATCCCGCGCAGCTCTACGTCGAGTACAAAGCGTGGGCGACAGAAGCCGGGGAGTTTCCTGTAAGTCAGAGCCGTTTGATATTGAAATTGGTGCCTCGCGGGATTCATCAAGAGAAGACCAGAATGGGAGTTCAGCTCGTTGGGGTTGGACTCAGGTCACATCGGCATACAAAGGAGGATCTATGAACAGAGCGTACACGTCCAAAGAACTTGATCCTGCTGAGTTCTTCACGGGCTTAGGGAAACAGTTAGGAGAGAGATTAGCACAGGCCATCGACGAGTATTGTCGTGATACTGAAGAGTTGAGGCGCAAAACGAAGTGCGCAACAGACACGGAACAACCGCCGGAAAATGACCAGACGCTGTGAAATCCGGCGAAACGATTTGTTGGCAGATGTTCGCATCAAGATGAGCTGCCACGAGCCCGCTGTATCTGTGGCTGATCTAGGCGAGGACTGCCCGCTTTACCTCTGTGCCAGGCATACCTTAGACTTCAAATCAGCCCACCCAAAAATAAGGGTCGAAGAGAAAAATTTGTTGACAAATACAGAAGTATCTGGGATTATATGCACCTCAAATAAGGAGGCCCTAGATATGGAAGAAGAAAAGGTCAGCCGGTTCGACGTTCAGCCCAACGCCAAGGGTGAATTTCTGGACATCCGAGAGGCGTTCCATTATCTGATGGATCAGCACTATAAAGGCGAAGGACACAACCCGTGGGTTATTGCTGAAGTGAATCGGGGGCATTTCGAAGTGCTTACCGAAGAGCAGGCTTGGAGCCGGGAGGACGTGATTAACTGGTATATCCTGCAGTTCAATCCATCTGGCAGCGTCACACTATCTTCGTGGATGACCGGAAGAGACTTCATAACCATACTGGAGGACGAATAGCATGGAGGATCAACCGATCACAGGCATCAAAAACATTACCGGCAGCGTGTACCACCTGCCAGCAGCCGACCTCGATGTTTCCAGGCTCAGCAAGTGCGGCATCAGCATCGACGGTCGTTTCCTGGCCATCCGATTCGAGGGGTTGAATGACGTTAACATCTGCAAGCACTGCGCGATGAAGGCTATTAGGGAGGGTGCATGACTATTACGACAAAGGACGAGGATTATTATAAGGCCAATCTGTACGAGGCCAATCTGCGCGAGGCCAATCTGAACGGGGCCAATCTGAGCGGGGCCAATCTGTACAGGGCCAATCTGTACAGGGCCAATCTGTACAGGGCCAATCTGAACGGGGCCAATCTGTACAGGGCCAATCTGAGCGGGGCCAATCTGAGCGAGGCCAATCTGCGCGAGGCCAATCTGAGCGGGGCCAATCTGAGCGAGGCCAATCTGTGCGAGGCCAATCTGCGCGAGGCCAATCTGCGCGAGGCCGATCTGAGCAGGGCCAATCTGAACGGGGCCAATCTGAGCGAGGGCAATCTGAGCGGGGCCAATCTGTACAGGGCCAATCTGTGCGAGGCC
>Ga0184639_10000051_pt1 | contig 37764 bp, 30 predicted proteins | sample PLM31_170_b2_FD_133155 | JGI IMG/M metagenome (GOLD analysis project Ga0184639, IMG submission 133155) | Groundwater sediment microbial communities from an aquifer in East River, Colorado, USA - PLM3-1_170_b2 | ecosystem: Environmental > Terrestrial > Soil > Riparian zone | place: USA: East...
ATGGAGGCAAGGATGAGGGACGCCGCCAGGAAGACGAGGAATGCCAGGAGCCTCCGGCGGCCGATCGACATGCGGGCGATTGTAACCGCCGCGCCCCGTCGCGCGAGCGCGCTACGAAGGGGAGTCCTCCCAGCGCTCGTTGTGGACGACATCGGCAAACATCCGCCGACCGCCGATGGCCGGAGGGGCGGTGAGGACGGCCAGTTCGGCCGGGTATCCGAAAGAGAGAGCCACGTGAAGTTCAAGTTCGGCCGGGAACCGCAGAAGGTCACGGGCCGCCTCTGGGTCGTAGATCGTGGCCAGGCACGACCCGATCCCCAGCTCCCAAGCCGCGAGCTGCATATACGCGGCTGCTTGCCCGGCGTCGAACAGGATCGACCACCGTTGCGCTGGATCCGGCGTGAGAATGGCGACCCCGAGCGCGGCGCCGGCAAGGTGGCCGGCGTACGTACCCGTTCGACTGAGGGCTTCCAATTCCGCCCGGTCCTGGATGGCGATGAAGTGCCACGGCTGAGAGTTCTTCGATGACTGCGAACGGCGCCCGGCGTTCAGGATGGCCTGGACGGCCTCCGTGGGGAGGCGCCCCGGGTCAAAGGAGCGCACGGCGCGTTTCGTGCGTATGGCTTTGGAGACTTCCATGTTTCCCTCCGTAGCCGCTGACGGCCGATGAGGTTGGATGATCCCGGCAGGGACCCATACTTGACCGGGGCGGCCGCCGGGTGAGGCGGGGAAACGGGTTGACGGAGGGTGAGGATAACCCTTAACCAGGCTGAAGACCGACCTCCACTTGCTCGTCGAAAGCCTTGCCTCACCCTTTGTGGGACGGGACCCTCCGAGCTGACCGAACCCGAATGTGGGCAGGGGAAAGGGAGCGGGGAGCCCTGACGTAAAAGGAATCCGGATCGATGGAAGCAGGAATGAAACGCCGCCACGGCGGCGGCGGATTCAACTTGGGTCTACCGGGGAAAATCCTGTCGAAAGGACTTCTGTGGGTTTCTTTAGGGGCTAGTGAGTGAGCGCGGCGGAAGGTTTCCCTCCGTTCCTTCCGACCATCAGGTCGGCGAAAGAAGTCGCCGAAAGCTCCCGAACGAGCTTCTCCTGAACCTCGCACCAAACGCTATGCACCGGGCAATCGTCGCCAAACGAGCACACGCTGGGATCGGAGACGCACTCGTTGAGCGTGATCGGGCCGTCGATGGCTTCGACCACTTCCAGGAGACTGATGTCCTTCGCCTCCCGGGCCAACGAAACCCCGCCGCGCGCTCCGCGCGAGGTCTGAACCATCCCGGCCACCGAGAGTTGCGAGACGATCTTGGCCAGGAAGGATGGCGGGATTTTCTGCTCCCGGGCGATCTGACTCGTCGGCGCCCGTCCGGCGCCATTTTGCTCGGTCAGATACAAAACGGCGCGAACCGCGTAGTCGGCCTGTCTGGTGATTTGCATGCCTGCCTCCCGCTAGAACGGGATACTCGACCCTTCGGATAGGAGTTATCAGTTTCCCTCACAGTCTAGGCGGGGGGGTGGGCAGCGGCAAGTGAAGGGTGTCACAGCAGGGTCATGACCTTCGACGAGCGGAAGAACCGCCGGAGTCGGCATGGTAAACTTCCGCCGCCCGGATCGTGCAGGAGGTCAGGCTTGAAAGAGATTGCCGTCATCGGGGTCGGTTACGTCGGGCTGGTCACCGGTGCCTGCTTTGCAGATCTGGGGAACCGTGTCGTTGCCCTGGACATCGACGCCGAGCGCGTGGCCGGCCTGCGGCGCGGGCAGTTGCCGATCTACGAGCCCGGCCTGGAAGAGGTTGTGCGGCGGAACGTCGTTGCCGGGCGGCTGATCTTCACTACCGACTACGCCGAAGCCCTACGCCAGGCCGAGTTCGTCTTCATCGCGGTTGGGACGCCTGCCGGGGTGGATGGGGAGGCCGACCTGCAGCACGTCCGCTCCGTCGCCGAATCCATCGCCCGGGCGATGACCCAGCCGATCGTCATCGTCAACAAATCGACGGTCCCGGTGGGGACGGGCGACTGGCTTGCGGACATCGTCCGCTCACACCAGCCCAAGCCGATCCCTTTTTCGGTCGTCTCCTGCCCGGAATTCCTGCGGGAAGGGTCGGCCATTGCCGATTTCATGACCCCCTTTCGAACCGTCCTTGGGTCCTTGGACCGCGAGGCGGCTGCCAGGGTGGCACAAGTCCACCTTCCGCTGCGAGCGCCGATCCTGATCACCGACCTGCGCACGGCCGAGATGATCAAGTACGCCTCCAACGCCTTCTTGGCGACCAAGATTTCCTTCATCAATGAAATCGCCAACATCTGTGAGGCGCTGGGGGCCGACATCAAGGAAGTCGCCAGCGGGATGGGCTACGATCCGCGCATCGGCTCGGCCTTTCTCGACGCCGGGTTAGGGTACGGAGGGTCGTGTTTCCCGAAGGATGTGGCGGCCCTCGCCTACATGGCGGGGGAGAAGGGACGGCATCCGCAGCTCCTCCAGGCGGTAATCGAGATCAACAACGATCGACGACGGCAATTGATCGACCGGCTGCGGGAAATGGTCGGCGGGTTGGCGGGGAAGACCGTTGGCCTGATGGGCCTGTCGTTCAAGCCCAACACCGATGATCTGCGCGAGGCTCCGGCCCTGGAGATCGCCGGCCGGTTGATGGACGAAGGCGCCCGGGTGCGTGCCTATGATCCGGTAGCGATGCCGCGGGCCGCCGAGCTTCTACCGCAGGTGGAAATGGCGGCGACGGCCTACGACCTGGCCGAAGGCGCCGACGCCCTGATGGTCTGTACCGAGTGGAATGAATTCAAGCAGCTCGATTTGGCGAAGGTGCGGGATTCGATGCGCCAGCCGATCCTGGTCGACGGCCGGAACATCTACGATCCGGTGGAGATGGTTCGCCTCGGATTCCATTACCAGGGCGTCGGCCGTGGTTTCGGTCCCGACGGCAAGCCGATAGCTCACCTGGCGCCGGCCACGCCGCGCGCAGCCTTATGAGCGTGCCCTCGACACCCGTCGTGCGGGCGCGTTTCCGCAACGGCCTCGAAGTCCGCCTCAAGGAAATCCACACGGCGCCCTTGATCAGCTTCTGGGTGTGGTACCGGGTTGGAGCCCGCAGCGAGAGACCAGGCATCACCGGAATCTCCCACTGGGTGGAGCATATGCTTTTCAAGGGCACGCCGAAATTCCCCGCCGGCGTCCTCGATCGGGCCATCTCGCGCGATGGCGGCCTGTGGAACGCTTTCACCTGGTACGACTGGACGGCTTACTTCGAGACGATGCCAGCCGACCGCATTGACCTTTCGCTCCGGCTGGAAGCCGACCGGATGGTCCACAGCCTGTTCGAGGCCGACGAAGTCGCCTCCGAAAGAACGGTCATCATCTCTGAGCGCGAGGGCCACGAGAACGAGCCGACCTTTCGGCTGGGCGAAGAGATCCAGGCGGCCGCCTTCCGCGTCCATTCCTACCACCATCAAGTCGTCGGCGACCGGGCGGACTTGGAGACGATGAGACGAGAAGACCTGTTGCGCCATTACCGGACGAATTATGTCCCGGCCAACGCGTTGATCGCCGTCGCCGGTGATTTCCGGGCGCGGCCGATGTTGAATCGCCTGCGCGAGCTGTTCGGCCCGCTTCCGAAGAAGTCCCGCCCCCAAACCGCCGTGCGGAGCGAGCCTGAGCAGACCGGCGAGCGGCGGGTGACCGTCGAGGGGCCGGGAAGTACGACCTACGTCGAGGCTGCCTATCGGGCGCCGACCGCCACCAGCCCCGACTTCTTCCCGATGGCCGTCCTCGACAGCATCCTTTCCGGCGCCTCGAGCCTGAATCTGTTCGGCGGCGGTCTGTCCAACAAGACCTCCCGGCTGTATCGTGCGTTGGTCCTGGGGGATCTGGCGGCCGCCGTCGACGGCGACCTGGCGGCCACCATCGATCCTTATCTCTACGGCGTGCGGGCGACCGTCCGACCCGGCGTCAAGGCGGAAAGCGTGCTGCAAACCATCGACGATGAGGTCCGGCGCCTGCAGGACGAGCGGATTGCCGCGGAAGAGCTGGTCAAGGCGGTCAAGCAAGCGCGGGCACTCTTCGCCTACGGCAGCGAAAGCATCACCAATCAGGCCTTCTGGCTTGGGTACAGCGAGATGTTTGCCGATTACTCGTGGTTCGAGGGTTACCTGGATGGCTTGGAGGCGGTGACGCCCGACGACATCCAGCGGGTGGCTCGAACGTACCTGCGGCCATCGCAACGAGTCGTTGGGATCTATCTCCCCACCGGAGACTCGGCCGGTGCCTAGGAAGGCGCCATCCTTCCCCCGGCTCGACCCGAAGTCCCTCCCCGGTCCGGAGAACATCGCACGTTGGATTCTCCCTAATGGGATCGTGCTCCTGGTGCGCCAGAACCACGCCAGCCCGTCGGTCGTTCTCAACGGATACGTTTCGGCCGGGGCCGTCGACGAAGATGGCTCGCGCGCCGGCCTGGCCCATCTCACGGCGGGGGCGTTGATGCGCGGCAGCCGACGCCGCTCCTTTCAGGAGATCTACGAGTCCATCGAGTCGATCGGCGCCCATCTCGGGATTGGCGCTGGCAAGCATCGCACCTCCTTTCAAGGCAAGGCTCTGGCCGAAGACCTGCGCCTTCTGCTCGGCTTGCTGGCCGAGGTGCTGCGCGAGCCGGCGTTCCCGGAAGACGAGGTGGAAAGATTGCGCGCCGAAAAGCTCACCGCGCTGAACATCCGAGACCAGGATACCGGGTCCGTCGCCGAGATGGAATTCGATCGCCTCGCTTACCCCAACCATCCTTACGCCATCCCTTCGGATGGGACGAAGGAGTCGATCGGAGCGATTCAGCGCCCGTCCTTGATCGAATTTCACCGGCGGGCGTTTGGTCCGCAGGGGATGGTGTTGGCCATCGTCGGCGCCGTGCAGGCCGACGCAGCGCGCCAGGCGGTCGAAGCTGCTCTGGGAGGATGGAACAACCCGGGGCAGGTCGTCGCGACGGAGGTGCCTGGCGCCGAGCCGCTACACGAGTTGCGGCGGCGTGAGATCGTGCTGGCCGGGAAGAGCCAGTGTGACGTTGTGATCGGCGTGCCGGGGCCGCCTCGCACCGACTCGGGCTACCTGCCGGCCGCTATCGGTAACAGTATTCTGGGGAGGTTCGGCCTGTACGGGCGGGTGGGCGACGCGGTTCGCGACAGCGCCGGGCTGGCCTACTATGCCTACAGTTCGCTCGGAGGCGGGCCGGGCCCGGGACCGTGGTCGGTCAACGCCGGGGTCAACCCGGCCAATGTGGACCGGGCGATCGAACTGATCCGCAAAGAGATCGGCCGTTTCGTCGACCGCAAGGTGAGCGCCGATGAGCTGGAGGAGAACCAGGCTCACTTCATCGGACGGCTCCCGTTGCAGCTCGAATCGAACGAGGGGGTCGCCGGCGCGCTGGTGAACATCGAGCAATACGATCTCGGCCTCGACTACTACCAAACCTACTCCGATCGGATTGCGGCGATCACGCGCGAGGCCATCCTGGAGCAGGCGCGGCGATTCCTTTCCCCGGATCGACTGGCCGTCGCCATTGCCGGCCCGGCGTTGATGGGAGGAGCGGCGTGATGCGTTCCGGCGTAGACCTGATCGAGGTCGACCGGATCGATCGGGCGATCCTGCGCCACGGCGACCGTTTCTTCCACCGCTTCTTCACCCCTCAGGAGCTGATCGACGCCGCCGGATCGACGCCGGCTTTGGCCGCGCGCTTCGCCGCCAAGGAGGCCGTCTCCAAGGCGCTCGGGACCGGAATTGGGGAAGTGGGGTGGAAAGAGATTGAGATCGTCAACGGGCCGCGGCGTCAGCCGCTGCTGCGGCTGTATGGCCGGGCGCGGCGCCTGGCGGACGAGCAAGGCCTGGTGACGTGGGCGGTGAGCCTGAGTCATACCCATGAGCACGCGGTCGCGCTGGCCGTGGCTTCGGCCCTTCCTGAACGCGCCCCATGACCCTGGCCGATCTGCACGTCGGTGATATCGCCGAGGACACCCAGGAAGTGACGGCCGAGCGGACCGCCTCACACATCGGGAGCGGCGCACTGCGGGTCTATGCCACACCGGCGATGGCGCTCTTTGTTGAGCACACATGCCGCCGTCTTGCGGAGCGCGGTCTCCCGGCGGGCAAGACGACGGTCGGCGTGGAGCTACACCTGCGACATCTTGCCCCGACTCCGCTGGGTGGGACGGTGCGCATCCGTGTCGAGGTCGTCGGCCTGGAGGGGGAGGCGGTGGATTTCGAGGCCGGCGTCTGGGATGACGAGGAAAAGGTCGGGCAAGCGGAACATCGTCGGCGGGTCATCGAGGTGGATCGCTTTCTGCGCCGCGTCGAGGCCAAGGCGCGGCGCAAGTCCGCCTGACGTCGCGAGGAGGACAGGCCAAGGCACCCGGTGCCGGAGGGATGACCGAATCCGAACCTGACCGTTACGAACCGGCCTCTCGGCTTGCCGGAGTACGGCATTACGACAAGAACGGCCTGTACTGGTGACAATTGACCCTCGTCGGCGCACCCTGGTCGACTCGAGAATGGGGTGCACACGGGAGGGATGCCTCCTCCGACACGTATCTCCGCGCGCACGAGTCGTTTGGATCAGAAAGGAGGCACCCGGAGCCGAAAGGAGTGTGTTCGGCGCGCGGGCCATTGTCGATGGAACCACACGTCTCAAACTGGGCCTGAGATCCGACCCAAAGGGAGGCTGGAAATGATTCGAAGAACCGTTCCCGTTGGCCTTCTCCTCCTGGCGGCCTTGCTGACGGGCTGTGCCAAGAAACCTGTCGATGTGACGGTCACGCTCACCGAATTCAAGGTCGACGCCTCACCGCTCGCGGTACCAGCCAACACGCCGATCCACTTCACCGTTACGAATGCCGGGACCGTGGAACACGAATTCGTCCTCGAGGCCGCCTCCGTCCACGATGTGCCTATGGAAAAGGACGGACAGGTATCGGAAGTCGAGGAAATCGAGCCGGGGGAGGTCGTCACTCTGGATTGGACCATCACCGAGCCCGGGGAGTATCACCTGGCGTGCTACACGCCGGGGCACTTCGAGGCCGGGATGTTCACGACGTTCACCGTAACTCCGTAAGCGGCAAACGGCGCCCGGTTCGCGATCCACGTAGATACTTGGGGTCTTGGGAGGAGCTTCTAGGTCCTAGCGGCCTGACCGCCTGGGCGCCGCTCATGTTGCGTGTGGTAGACTAGAGTACCGCTCCCGCCAGGGAAGTCGCTTGGCGGGAGCCATTCTGCCCCCTACGCGGGGCTAACCCCCTGACGGGGGTAATAATCCGCACGCCTCCCGACTGGTCCGGGCGTGCCCCCGCCCTCACCCCTTCGGGTGCGCCGAAGGGCGTGGCGGCCTGTAGAGGCCGGAAGGGGGTTCCGGGCCGGGTGGACGGAGGCGGAGGCCAAACGCATCGGAGGTTGCACGGCATGTCGGTCATCAGTATGAAGGCCCTGCTCGAAACGGGGGTCCACTTCGGCCACCGCACCCGCAAGTGGAACCCTCGGATGAAGCCCTACATCTTCACCGAACGGAACGGCATTCACATCATCGATCTGCAGCAGACGGTCGACGCCCTGACGGCGGCCTACGACCTGGTGCGCGACACCGTCGCCGCGGGGGGCGCGGTCCTGTTCGTCGGGACGAAGCGCCAGGCGCAGGAAACGATGGAAGCCGAAGCGAACCGCTGCGGGATGGCCTATGTCAACATCCGCTGGCTGGGGGGCACGCTGACCAACTGGCGCACGATCCTCAGCCGGATCGACGAGTTGCAGGCGCTCGAGAAGTCGCGCGACCAGGGCGACTTCGAGAAGATCACCAAGAAGGAAGCCCTGCTCAATCATCGCAAGATCGAACGTCTACAGGGGCGCCTCGGCGGGCTGCGCACCATGCGCGCCTTGCCTGGGCTGCTCTTCGTGGTCGATGTGCGCCGCGAGGAGACCGCCATCCATGAAGCCAATCTCCTGGGCCTCCCGGTGCTGGGGCTGGTCGACACCAATTGCGACCCGTCCGGCGTCGATTACGTCATCCCCTCCAATGACGACGCCATCCGCGCGATCAAACTTCTAACGGGGAAGGTGGCCGACGCCGTGCTGGAGGGGAAGGCGTTGCGCAAGGATCTCCCCGAGGAAGAGCGGGAAGAGATGCCTGCCGGGCGGCGTGCCGCAGCGGTCGAGGCGGTCGAGTTCGCCGATGAAGACCTGCTCGGCGAAGCGACCCTGGCGAAGCTTCAATCCGGTGATTACGATGAAGAACTGCGGGCAGCTCTCGCTGAAGGTGGCGTAACTCCCGAGACGCCAGTAGCCGAGGCGCCTCCGGCCGAGGACAAACCGGCCGAGGACAAACCGGCTGAGGACATTCCGGCTGAGGACAAACCGCCTGAGGCGGCGGAGTGAGCGTCTCGGCAGAGCAGATCAAGCAGCTGCGCGATCAGACTGGGGCCGGCTTCAAGGACTGCCGCGATGCGCTGGAGAAGGCGGGGGGAAATCTGGCGCAAGCGGCCGAGTGGTTACGGGGCCAGGGACTGGCGGCCGCCAGCAAGCGCCTCGGCCGCGAGACGCGCAGCGGGGTGCTCGAGCTGTATCAGCACGGTGAGGGTCGGGTGGGGGTGATGGTCGAAGTCAACTGCGAGACGGACTTCGTCGGCCGGACCAAGGAGTTCCGCGACTTCGCCCATGAGATCGCGTTACAGGTGGCCGCCGCCGCGCCCCGTTGGGTGTCGCCCGATGACGTACCGGTACAAACGGTCGAGGAAGAATCCAACGACGCCCGGCGGACCGCCGGGACGGACGGGAAGCCCGAGACGGTGATCGACCAGATCGTGGCCGGCCGCCTGGAGCGGTTCTACGCCGAGGCCTGCCTGCTCCGCCAGGCCTATATCCGGGACGAATCGAAATCGGTCGAGGACTTGCTGCATGAGGTCATCGCCACTACCGGAGAAAACGTGACCATTCGTCGCTTCGCCCGCTGGGAGGTGGGCGAGGCGATCGAGTGAGAGAGCGGGCCAACCCAGCGGTTGGCCCGATGTTTTTCCAGGGAGTGAAATGATGGGCGAGGCGGTATTCAAACGGATCCTGCTCAAGCTGGGCGGTGAGGCGCTAGCCGGAACGCAGGGCTTCGGGATCGATCCGAAGCGAGCCTTCGAAGTGGCGGCCATCGTCCGAGAAGTGGCCGGCCTGGGGGTCCAGACGGCGGTCGTCATCGGCGCCGGGAACCTGTGGCGAGGCCGCGAGGGGATCGAATCCGGCATGGAGCGGGCGACGGCCGACTACATGGGGATGGTCGGCACGGTCATGAACTCGCTGGCCCTGATGGATGCGTTGGAGCGTTCGGGCGTGATCACCCGGGTGATGACCGCCATCGAGATGAAGGAGATCGCCGAGCCCTATATCCCACGGCGGGCGATCCGCCATCTCGAAAAGGGCCGGGTGGTCATCCTGGGCGCCGGGACGGGGAACCCGTACTTCTCGACCGATACTGCGGCGGCGCTGCGCGCGATGGAAATTGGGGCCGAGGTCGTCATCAAGGCGACCAAAGTCGATGGGGTTTACGAAACCGATCCCCAACACGACCCGCGAGCCCGCCGTTTCGACCGTTTGAGCTACATCGAAGCGCTCAACCGGCGCTTGCAGTTCATGGACAGCACCGCCATCTCCCTGTGCATGGACAACGAGCTGCCGATCGTGGTTCTCGATCTGTGGCAGCGCGACAACCTGATGCGAGCCGTGCGGGGCGAAGCCGTGGGAACTCGTATCGCGGCCTGATAGCGTCATCGCTCAGGGGGAAGGGGGTAGGGCCATTACATGCCCTCCCCCTTGCCCCCTGTAACCCCCAAACCCCCCACCCACGAAAGCGGCGGATGCGCGCTCTTCACAATTGTTGCTTGGAACCGCCGCCACTTCGTGACTCGAGATGGCGCACGCACGGGGCAGGGCACCTTCAATTAGGGGCGGCCGATGGATCCTCCTGGGGAATGCATCATCAACGGCCGCTTGGCGAGGGAGGGGGTGGGAGTCCAGGGGGAAGGGGGAGGGGCACGCTTGTTGCCCCTCCCCCTTCCCCCTGGAAGAGCCCCCGCTTCGCATTTTCCGCCTTTTGCGCTATTCTTAGGGGACCCCATCCGGCGGACCCACGCAGGAGTCTGACCATGGTCAACGACGCCTTGGCCGACGCCGACAACCGTATGAAAGGTGCGGTGCGGGCGCTCGAAGACGACTTGGCAGGAATCCGGACAGGTCGAGCCTCCCCGGCCCTGATCGAACGGCTCCCGGTGGAGTACTATGGCGCGCCCACGTCTCTCATGCAGCTGGCGACGATCTCGGCACCGGAGGCAAGGCTCCTCACCATCCGCCCTTTCGACCAAGGGACGATGAAGGACATCGAACGGGCCATCCAGGCTTCCGACCTCGGCCTCACTCCGAGCAACGACGGCAAGATCATCCGTCTTTCCATCCCGCCGCTCACCGAGGAAAGGCGCCATGATCTGGTCAAGATCGTCCACAGCCGGACGGAAGAAGCCCGCGTGGCCGTGCGCAATGTCCGGCGCGACGTGCACAACGATCTGCGCGAATTCGAACGCGAGAAACTGATCTCGAAAAACGAGTTGGAGCGGGCCGAGACCGAGCTGCAGAAACGCACCGACGAGTACATCGAGAAGGTCAACCGGGCCGCCCAGAAAAAAGAACAGGAAGTTCTCGAGGTCTGACGGCGCCGGCCGACGACGATGGCGAAAGAGCCTTCCCGTGAAATTCCCAGCCAGGTTCCCCTCCATGTGGCGATCATCATGGACGGGAACGGGCGTTGGGCGCGCGCCCGCGGTCTGCCGCGCCTGGCCGGCCATCGCGCCGGGGTAGACAATTTGCGGCGGGTGCTCGAGGCGGCGACGGAGTTCGGCATCCAATATCTGACGATCTATGCTTTCTCTACGGAAAATTGGAGTCGGCCGCCTGACGAAGTCCGCGGGTTGATGAATATCCTGGAGGATGTCATCGACCGCGAGCTGAAGAGCTTGAACGAGAACGGCGTGCAGCTTCGCCACATCGGCCGCCTCGAAGGGCTGAGCCCGGCGGTGCAGGCCAAGGTCCACCAGGCCGTCAACCTGACCCGCAGCAATCACCGCCTGATTCTGAACATCGCCTGGAATTACGGCGGACGGGACGAGATCGTCCAGGCGCTGCGCCGAATCATCGAGAGCGGCGTGCCGGCCGATGAAGTCGACGCCGATCTGGTCTCGCAACATCTGTACACCGCCGGCATCCCCGACCCCGACCTGATCATCCGCACCTCGGGCGAATTGCGCGTGAGCAATTTCCTGATCTGGCAGGGAGCTTACGCCGAGTGGTACGTCACGCCGACGTATTGGCCCGACTTCGGCCGCGACGAGCTGCTCGAGGCGCTGTGGGAATACGCCCGGCGCGACCGCCGCTTCGGCCGCGTGGCCGCACCGGTTCGGCCCGCCTAGACCCGTAGGGGCAACCCTTGTGGTCGCCCCACGGGCAACCACGAGGGTTGCCCCTACGGGTCCTTGCTAACAGGCAACCACATGCTGCGTCAACGCGTTCTCGTCATCGCCGTCCTGTTGCCGGTCGGCCTATGGGTCTTTGCCGTCGGAGGGTGGGTTTTCGCGGCCGCCATGGCCGCGGTCGTCGGACTGGCCTCGCTCGAATACGGCCGATTGTTCGGGCGAGATGGCCGACGACCTTCCCTAGCGATCCTGGTGGCCGGCAGCGCAGGGCTGGTTCTCGCCCGACAGGCCTGGGGGTTCGAGCGAACGGCCGTCATCCTCGCGACGGCCGCCCTGCTGGCGATGACCTGGCATCTCGTCGACTTTGAGCGAGGGGCGCCGCATTCGGGGACGGACTTCGGCCTGACCTTAGGCGGGGTCGTCTACCTGGGCGTCGTCGGCGCGTACTTGGTGTCGCTCCGGAATCTGGATGCGGGATTGTGGTGGCTGCTGATCAGCCTTCCCTCGGTGTGGATTGGGGACTCAGCGGCGTACTTTGTCGGTCGGGCATACGGCCGTCACAAGATGGCGCCGCGGGTAAGTCCGAAGAAGTCCTGGGAAGGATATGCGGCGGGGGTCGCCGCGGCAGGGTTGGCGGGCGCGGCGCTGGCGGCGGCCTTTGTCCGTTGGGCGGGACCGGACATCCCCATCACGCCAGCCGACGGCTTGATTCTTGGGCTGGCCCTCGGTTCGATCACCCCGCTCGGTGATCTGGGGATCAGCATGATGAAGCGCGAGTTTCAGGTGAAGGACACAGGCTCGTTATTGCCGGGGCACGGAGGAGTCCTCGACCGTATCGACTCGTGGTTGTGGGCGGGGGTCCTCGGGTACTACCTGGCCCGGCTCCTGGCCGGATGACGGAGAAACGTACCGGAAGCTCGAAGGTCTCGGGAAGTTCGGAGAGGTTGCGGGGAGTTCCCATCGGTGTTATAATGCATCGCTGTAGCAGTCGGCTGTCCTCGGTTCGTCCCCTGACGAAATCATCACTCGAGACCTTGCCTTCGACCGATCTGTTCGATTGCCTTCAACCTAACGCGGCCTAGTCCGGCGCGTTCGCCCTACCGTGCCCGTTTAGGGGAGACCCACATGAATATCGCCCAACTAGAAACCATGAATCTGCCCGACCTGCGCGCCATCTCGCGGGACCTGGAGGTCCAGGGTGCCGGCCGCCTGAAGAAGGAGGATCTGATCCTGCGGATCATGCAGGCGGATGCCGAACGGCGCGGTCTCGAGCTGCGCGGTGGGATTCTCGAAATCATGAACGAGGGCATGGGTTTCCTGCGGGCCGATCACTATCTCCCCGGACCGAACGACATTTACGTTTCGCAGTCGCAGATTCGCCGCTTCGGGCTGCGCACCGGCGACATGGTCATCGGCCAGATTCGGCCGCCGAAAGACACGGAGAAGTACTACGGTCTGCTGCGGGTCGAATCGATCAACGGTATGGATCCCGAAGAAGCCAAAGGTCGTCCGAAGTTTGAGGACCTGACGCCGATCTTCCCCGAGGAACGCTTCGATCTGGAGACCGACCGCCACACCCTGACGACGCGCATGATCAACCTGGTGGCGCCGGTGGGTATGGGCCAGCGCGGCTTGATCGTCTCGCCGCCCAAGGCCGGCAAGACCACCGTCCTGAAACAGATCGCCAACAGCATCTCGCTCAAGTACCCCAAAGTGCACTTGATGGTGGCGCTCATCGGCGAGCGCCCGGAAGAAGTCACGGACATGGACCGCTCCGTCGACGCCGAGGTGATCTCTTCGACCTTCGACGAACCCGTCAACTCCCACGTGCGTGTGGCGGAGATGGCCCTCGAACGGGCCAAGCGTCTGGTCGAAATCGGGCGCGACGTGGTCATCCTGATGGACTCGCTCACCCGTCTGGCGCGTGCCTACAACCTGATGGTCACCCCGTCCGGCCGCACCCTTTCCGGCGGCCTCGACCCGGCGGCGCTGTATCCGCCCAAGCGCTTCTTCGGCGCGGCCCGCAACATCGAGGATGGGTCGTCGCTGACGATCATCGCCACCTGCCTGGTCGATACCGGATCGCGCATGGACGATGTGGTCTACGAGGAATTCAAAGGCACGGGCAACATGGAACTGCATCTGTCGCGGCGATTGCAGGAACGCCGCATCTTCCCGGCCTTCGACATCGAACGCTCGTCGACCCGGCGCGAGGAACTCCTGCTCGGACCCGACATCACGCCGATTGTCTGGCTGATGCGGCGCATGTTCTCCCACATGGTGAGCCCTCCTCCCAACGGCGCCGGCATGGACATCACGAACGCCACCGAAGCGATCCTGCAGCGCATGGCCCGTACCGACAACAACATTGAGTTCCTCGAGACGCTGCAGGAGGAGGGCAACTAGGTGAGGCCGGCCGGTCGCACCCTCGGGGCCTGGGCGAAGCGCAACGGCCCGGCGATCCTGGCGGTCGCCGGGTTCCTTTCTGCCGCCGTGGCCGTGGGCCTCAGCGTGCAAGCGCGCGGCCGCGGGGCTGCCGAGGCCTCCGGCCTGGCGACAAGGCTGCGGGCAGATGAGGCACCGTACGACCCGGAAGCCGTGACGCTACCCGCCTTTCGCGCCGATCGGGCCGAGAAGGTGCTGACCCGCCGCACGCAGCCCGATACGGTGACGCCGCGCCGCGCCCGAGTCGAAGTGCTTCGCTACACAGTCCAGGGCGGGGACTCTCTTTTCGGTATCGCCGATCGCTTCAGTATCGAACCGGAGACGGTCTTGTGGGGCAACTTCACCACGTTGGAGGACGACCCGCATCTGCTCCGGCCCGGTCAGGAGCTGAACATCCTACCGTTGGATGGGACGTACTATCAGTGGCAGTCCGGCGACAGCCTCGAAACCGTCGCCGACTTCTTCGGCATCGATCCCGCCAGTATCGTCGATTGGCCGGGAAACCAACTCGACCCTGAGAAACCCGCTTTCCAGGAAGGGGACTGGATCGTCGTCCCCGGCGGAAAACGCGCCCTTCGGACATGGCTCGTTCCCACGATCGCCCGCGGCAGCGCCGGAGTCGGCACGGCCTTCGGGCCCGGCGGTTGCACCGGTGATTTCTCCAGCGGCGCCGTCGGCGGAGGCGGCTTCATATGGCCTAGCGCCAATCACTACGTCTCGGGGAACGATTACTGGTCGGGCCACCTGGGGATCGATATTGCCGCCGGTGTGGGCGATCGGGCGTGGGCCGCCGACGCAGGCGTAGTCGTCTACTCGGGCTGGTCGAACGGCGGCTACGGCAACCTGGTCATGATCGACCACGGGACCGGCTGGCAGACGCTGTATGGCCACTTGAACGCCGTGGCCGTGGGCTGTGGCGAGTCCGTGGCGCAGGGAGAGACCATCGGCTTCGCCGGTTCCACCGGCAACTCCACCGGCCCCCACCTTCATTTCGAAACCCGATCCGACGGCGGGTTCGTCAATCCGTGGTACGTCCTGCCGTAACCGACCTCCAAGCTTCCCGGAAGCTCTCAAGCTTCCGGGAAGATTTCCCTCGGAGGGAATTCGTAGGCCCTCCGTAGAGCGCCCAGCGTGGTTTGGCGCGCCTCTTCTCAACGACCCGGGACCGAAACGGCTTGACGGTCCAATCCCGGCCTGATACGATGCTGCGCTTAGCATCCCATGAGTGAAGCTCCTCCTCCCAACAAAGTCAACGCGAAGGATCGCCGTTCTCGGGTGCGGGATTGGCAGGCCCTGTGGCAGATGATTCAAGAACGGGGCTGGCGCGGCACGGTCGTGCGCTACGTAGGCTACCTGGCGGCCCTGGGCCTGGTTCTCCTCGGTATCGTTGCGGCGCGCGCGGGGTGGTTGGCGCTGACTCTCGAGGAGTTGCAGCGTGCGCCGCTCTCGGCGTCGGCGGCGGGCTCGACTCCGGCGGCCCTATCTGCTCTCGGCCTGGACCTCTTGCCTCCGTTCTCCGGAGGTGGACTCGATGCCTCCGTGATCCAGCGCCGGACCGATGGCCACACCGAAGTTCCCACGCGGCCGCGGCTGGAGATCCTCACCTACGTCGTTCAACAGGGGGACTCGCTCTTTGGGATTGCTGAAAAGTTCGGCCTGGAGCCGGAGACCTTGCTGTGGGGAAACTATGACGTCCTGCAGGACGATCCCCACAGCCTTCAACCCGGACAGGAGCTGAGCGTGCTTCCGGTCGATGGGACGTCTCACGCCTGGATTGAAGGCGAGAGTCTCTCCAAGGTCGCCGAGTTCTTTGGCGCCACCGCCGAGGACGTCCTAGACTGGCCGGGGAACGGGCTCGATGCGGACATGGACATCTCGAATCCGTCGATCACGCCGGGGATGGTTCTGGTGATCCCCGGTGGGCATCGCGAAACGACGAATTTGTTCAAGCCGCGCATCACCCGCGCCAACCCCGGTGTGGCCCGAATCCTGGGGGCGGGGGCGTGTGGAGCAGTGTACGACGGCGCGGTCGGCACCGGTTCGTTCGCCTGGCCGACCTCGCTCCATTACTTGTCGGGCTACGACTACAACCCAGGGCTGGGTCACCCGGCGATCGACATCGCCGGGGACACCGGCCATAGCATTACCGCCTCCGACTCTGGGGTTGTCGTCTACGCCGGCTGGAATGACTACGGATATGGCCTGACCATTGTCGTCGATCACGGCAACGACTGGCAGACGCTGTACGCGCACCTGAGCCAGGTAAACGTAAACTGCGGCCAGTCGGTGTACCAGGGGAATTTGATCGGCTTGATGGGCTGCACCGGCAGCTGCTCCGGGTCGCACTTACACTTCGAAGTCCGCTACGGGGATGGTTTCGTCAATCCCTGGGACGTTCTGCCGTAAGCGCGAGAGTTCCCTCGAATGCCATGATGGGCTGATGTAACGGACCCCCGGAGGGGTTTTCCTCTTGCCGCGCTCGGGGGGTTCCCACCTGCGTTCCCTGGCACCGCCCGCCACACCGCTTCGGTGTCCTGACGAGGACACCGCTTCGCCCTCTACGCCCCTTCGGGCGCCCCCAGGGGGCAGGGCGCCAAGGGCGGTGTCCTGACGAGGACACCGGATCGCCCTCTATGCCCCTTCGCCCTCTACGCCCCTTCGGGCGCCCCCAGGGGGCAGGGCGCCACGCCCTTCGGCGCACCCCGAAGGGGTGAGGGCGGTGTCCTGGCGAGGAGGGCAGGTGTGCAGCGCAGCCGCCAGCGCGGGTTCAAGGGTCTCATCGCGGGAATGAAACAACGGCTAGAGGAATTGCCCGCCTTGCTCGGAACGACAAAACGAGGCTAGGCACCCCCTTGCAGCCGGGCTCAGCGCTTCTCCCAGAGGTAGAGAGAACGCTCCGAGTCATGGATCGGCTCCCGGTTGCGCAACTCGAAGTCGCGGTGGAAGGCACCCTCGAATCCCGGTTGATCGTAGTCGGTGAAGATGTCTTCGCGCGCGACCAGCATGCGCTGCACCTGGCTGTCGGACTTGGGGACGAATTCGATGATCAGCCAGCGCCCCACGGCGGCGAAAAAGGCGGCGAGCTGAGGTAGGGGGACGTTGTTTCCGATGGCGAGATGGTGCACCAACGCCAGCGCCATGACGGCCTCCGCCGGACCGCGAGCCAGTAACGCCTGTCGCTCCTCGTGCCGCCAACCCTGGGCCGGGCTGGGGTTGGTCAGGTCCATCAAGAGGGGGAGCATGTTGGCCTCCCGGTCCCGACGAACCGAACGGTAATTCGTTTCCACGGTGCTCGGATCCAGATCGAACGCCAGCGTCGGGATGCCGCGGGCGGAGCCCAGGCGGCTGAACTCCCCGGTATTGGCGCCGAGGTCCCATAGCGACATCGGCCGGGCATGGTCTAGAAACTCGCCGACGATTCGCCGCTTGTCGGCTTGCGCCGCCGCCGAATAGTTGTGCATCCGGTCATACTCCGCCCAGTCGGTGCGGCCCGGCTCCCAACGCAGCCCCGCGACGGTGCGCCGAAGGTTGTCGATCAGGCCCAGGAAACCGGTGCGGCTTACCCGGCGGCGGGTATCCGGGCGGGCTGCGGCACCGGCGAAGCGTCGCTGGCTGGAGGCGTGCAGGTGAAGGTGCACAAGCAGCCCTGGATTGAGTCGGGAGCGCCAGGGGAGTAATCCGGCCGCCAGATCGAGCGGAACGCCGTCGATGTGCAACCGCAACAGCTGGCCGAGGCGGACATCACGCAGACTCATGAGGGCCAGGGGCGCCAGGAAGTGTTGGCAGAACTGCCGGTAGGCGACCCACGGCTCGCCTTCTCGGTACGGCTCAAACGAAAGGGTGTCGATCAGCAGCGGACGCCCGCGCTGAAACTGAATGTTGTACGCGCTGGCGTCCTTGAGGGACAGCCCGTGGTTCATAGCGCGTTGCTGAATCTCGAGCGTGGTGAGCGCTGCGTCCTGCAGTTGGCTGAAGCTCCACTCGTAGGGATACGACACAAATCCCACCGGCTCGGGCCGGATAACGAGGGAAGCTATCGTGGGGTCTTCCGGAGGGACGGCGACGGGTTCGTGGGGGACCAACCGGCCTTGCGCAACGAGCTCGCTATACAGCCCGCTCTCGAGCAGGCGGTCGTACCAGGGGCGGTAGACCTGATTGACCTGGCGGTAGAGCGTGCCGTCGCGGACGAAGAGGAATCCGCTGGGGTCGCGGAACGAAGACCCGCTGCGAGAGCTACTCGACATGCTCGTCGGGGTCGGGAGGCTTGTCCTCCTTGCGCCGGAACATGGTCTTGATCCGACCCCATTGCATGCGGATGACGAGCAGCGCTCCCAGGGCTCCGGCGATCACCAGCTGGATCAGATAGCTCCCCGAACCGGGGTCGAGGTAAGCGGGTGGGGCCATCTGCTGCAGGAGATCAGGAATCCAGCCCGACATGATCACCTCCAGGTGCCTGCCCGCCGCGAGCGGGATCTCGGACAGGAGAGAGCCGCCTCCGATCGGGAAGCGGCTCCAGCGCCCTCGGCGTGACTCGAACACGCGGCCCCTTGGTCCGCAACCAAGTGCTCTATCCGCTGAGCTACGAGGGCAATCGGGCCTCGGCGGCCGAGGCCCTGGCGGGGAGGGAGGGATTCGAACCCTCGGTCGAGGATTTAAACCCCCGACAAGCGCTTAGCAGGCGCCCCCGATCGGCCAACTCCGGCACCTCCCCGGAAGGGAGCCAGGCGGAGGGAGAGGGATTCGAACCCCCGGTGGGTTGCCCCACAGCTGTTCTCAAGACAGCCGCCTTCGTCCGCTCGGCCATCCCTCCGGGTGCCAAGAACCCATCCCGGAAGAGCGATTCTACCACTGGCGTGACGAGCTCCCCGCGAGCTCCAAGCTCGCGGGAGCTGGACCTCACGCGCGCCACACCTGATACAACCCCATCCGGCCGCCCTCTCCGTCAGAATGATATTCCGAGAGGACGGTGAAGCCGCTCCGCTGGGCGAGATCGGCGAGCCCGTTCGAAGTGAAGTGGTGGACATAGCGCAGACCGTGACCTTCGTGACGCCATTCGATCAGGGCGTCCCCCGGTTCGACTTCGGCTTCGATCAACCCTAGCGCATCCCAAGGAACGATGCGCCGAGACATGCGACCGCTTTGCCGGAAGTCCCACACCGATACCAATGCCCGACCTTCGCTGGACAACAGGGATCGGAGGTCGTCCACGACGCGCCGACGGAGGTCGTCGCCGGGAAGATGGTGAAGGACAGCGAAGGCTAGAAGCCAGTCGAACCGCCGGTCCGTCCCGGCCGGGAATCTGATTCGCCAATCTGGCTCGGCCAGGTCCGCTACGTGGAACTGCGCCCACGGCGTGAGGACACGCTTCCTGGCCATCTCGATGAAGCGCTCGCTGGAGTCGAGGCCCAGGTACGGGCCGCGGTGTCCACCCCGAGCCAGCTGCATGGCCGCCAGCCCGTGACCGCAGCCGGCATCCAGGACCGGCGCTGGTGGGGGGATGGCAGCCAAGGCACGCACCACACCCGGCTGCGGTCGAGGCCGGGTGGCGGCGAAAGATAGGGCGAGGTTCTGATAGAATGCGCGATTGACTCGCAGAAGCTCATCGCGAACGGCTGGCCACACGAGGGGATTCTACTCCGGTGACTCGACGCACGGACTGGCTCGCCGCACGACAGTACACTCCCGACGACATGCGGGCGGCGCGTGCCGCGCTAGAAGAGGTGCGCGCCGGCGCCGAGGTGATGCGGGCCGTCCGGCGCAATCCGTTGCCGCAAGGCGGCTATCTCGGCAAGCATCATCTGGTCTCCGCCTACCGTTCGTTGGTCGACGGTGGGGAGTGGACCGCCGATCCGGCCTTGTTGTGCCGTCTGCGAATGAAGCCGGTCCGCACGCTGTCGGGCGTAACGACCGTCACCGTCTTGACGAAGCCGTATCCGTGTCCGGGGAAGTGTGTCTTCTGCCCGACGGATGTGCGCATGCCGAAGTCGTACCTGCCGGATGAACCGGGTGCCGCCCGTGCCCTGGAGCACGACTTCGATCCCTTCCGTCAGACGGCCTCACGCCTAGAGGCGCTCGAAGCTATCGGCCATCCGACCGACAAGATCGAGCTGCTCATCTTGGGCGGGACCTGGAGCGCCTACCCGAAGTCCTACCAAGCGTGGTTCGTCCAACGTTGCCTGGATGCGATGAATGGCTTTGAATCGGCGGACCTGAGGGAGGCTCAGGCCGCCAACGAAGGCGCCCCCCATCGCAACGTCGGTTTGGTCATCGAGACGCGGCCGGACCATGTGACCGCCAGCGAAGTTGTCCGTCTGCGGGCGCTCGGGGTCACCAAAGTGCAGCTCGGCGCGCAGAGCCTGGACGACGACGTTCTTCTCCGGAACCAGCGGGGTCATACCGTTGAGGACCTTCGCCGCGCCATGCGGAGGCTGCGGCGGGCCGGGTTCAAGCTCGTGCTGCATTGGATGCCGAATCTGCTCGGAGCGACCATCGCCAGTGACCGGGAGGATTTCGCCCGGTTGTGGAGTGATCCCAGTCTCCGTCCGGACGAGCTCAAGATCTACCCTTGCCAGCTCTTGGAGAACGCAGAGCTGTACCAGGTTTGGCGCGCGGGAGGCTATACGCCCTACACCACCAGAGAACTGATCGGCTTGCTGGCCGACGTGAAGCCAACGATTCCCGAATACTGCCGGGTCAATCGCGTGATTCGGGACATCCCCTCGACCCACGTGGTGGAGGGCAATCGGCGGACAAGCCTACGGCAGGACGCCCAGGCGGAGCTCCGCCGCCGCGGTACGACCTGCCATTGCATCCGCTGCCGAGAGGTGAGGCAACGCCGGATCGAACCCAGCCAACTCGAGCTCCAGCAGTTGAACTACTGCGCGGGCGACGGGCGCGAGGAATTCCTTTCGCTGATGACCCCTGATGGCGGCCTTGCCGCTTATGCGCGCCTCTCTTTGCCGTCCGATGCGGCCCCACTGACGGAGTTGAAAGGTGCTGCGTTGCTGCGTGAGCCGCATGTGGTCGGCCCTTCGCTGGAGTTCGGCCGGGATTTGCCCGGCGCGGCTCAGCACGCCGGCCTGGGAGCACGGCTCCTGGCTGTGGCCGAGGCGCGAGCGGGGGCCGGCGGCTATGCGCGACTGGCCGTCATCAGCGCGCTCGGGACCCGGCGCTACTACCGCCGGCACGGATACTCCCTTGAAGGGACCTACATGGTCCGAGATCTGCCGGCCTGAGATCAGAAGGGGCCGCTCGGCGCACCTGCCCCGACCTGCATTACGGGCGGACCCTCCATTGCCCGAGGTGAGATTGCTCACCCCGTTCGGTCTCTACGCCCCTTCGCCCTCTACGCCCTTCGGCGCACCGAAGCGGTGCAGGGGCGCCAAGGGCGGGCGCCCCAGGGGGCAGACCGCCACGCCCTTCGAGATGCTGCGCGAGGGCGAGACGGGCTGCACTCCACCGCCCTGCGTTCCCGGGCACCGCCCGCCACGCCGCCCCGGCGTCCTGGCCAGGAGGGCAGGTGTGGTGCCGTGCGGTGCAACTGCCGCCGTCCCTCGGCAAGCACGGGACGGCTCGCAATGACGGATTGTCCGCGAACCTTCCCCCGATTTCCCTGCCGAGCGCGACGTTCCCAAACGATCCTCGTAGAGTAGCGTAGAACGCGCCGACATGGCCTCGCCTCCAACCGAAGACATCGCCACCCGGCGGCCGGTCGCCGTTTCGCTGGGCACATAGGCCTTCGCCGGCGTCGTGGAGACGTACCAGGTGGCCATTTTCAATCTCTGCTACCGGATGCTGGGCGACCCCGACCAGGCCGAGGAAGCGGCACAGGAGACTTTCCTACGCGCTTTTCGATCGCTCAGCCGGTAAGACCCGAGCCGACCTCTGCGGACATGGTTGCTGTCGATAGCTGCCCACTATTGCATCGATCTCGTCCGGCGCCGGTCCTTGGTCGCGTTTCTTCCCATTGGACCACGGGAGATCGCTCATGCGGATCCTGGTCCGGAGGCGGCCTTGATTCGCAAGGAAGAGGCGGAAGTGGTCGGACGGATGTTGCGCGCGTTGAACCCGGGTGAGCGGGCGGCCGTCATCCTGACTTATTGGTATGACTTGTCGCAGGCGGAAATCGCAGAGGCGATGGGGTCGGCCGTGGACGCGGTTCGGACCCGGCTTCACCGCGCCCGGTGCCGGCTGGCCAGGTCTTCCGCTTTCGAATCGGCCCGATCTCGGGAGGAAGGTGAGTCCGGATGAAGCACCGGCCGTTTGAGAATTGGATTCTCTTCGACCTGCCGCTCACGCTGCAGGAGCAAGCCGAGATGGACAACCATCTGGCACAATGCCTCGCTTGCCGTGCGTTGCAGTCCGGGGTTGTGCGCGCCGAGGCAGGTTTTCGTGGCGCACGGTTGGCCGAACCCCGCTCGGGTTTCGTCGCGCGCTGGAGGAACCGCCTCGATCAGGAGACGGAGCGGCGAAGGCACGGGACGGCCTGGTGGACTTTCGCCTGGACGACCCTTGCCGCAGTGCCCTTCGCGCTGACGCTGGGCTGGCAGGCGCTGGTTCTCCCCGGCTCTCTCTCGACTCTCCTGGCGGATCTGTTGCTGCAGCTCATCCGATGGTGGACCTGGCTGCGCCTCGTGGGCGAGATCGGGCGGACGCTCGTTGTGAATCTTTCCCGTCCCCCCATTGTCTGGGGCCTTGTTTGGATGGATGATTTTGATCGCCTCGGTCGGAAGCCTGGCCGTCGCCTGGTCGGCCCTTATGATTCGATACTCGCCTCAAGGAGGCCGCAGATGAAAGCCATCAAGATCGTCGTTCTCTTCGGCATGCTGCTCGCCCTGGCCATCCCTTACGCGGCGTTTGCCGCCGGAACCTCAGATGGCCGGGTCGTGATCGGTGGGACGTACACGCTTCTAAGCGGGGATGTCCTTGCAGGAGACCTGGTAGTCATCGGTGGGGCGGCGACGCTGGAGGCCGGGTCGCGGGTGGAAGGCGATGTAGCTCTGATCGGAGGGCTGTTGAATGCCTCGGGAGAGATCGAGGGGGATGTCTTCGCCATGGGCGGGGTCGTCACCCTCGGCCCGGGAGCCGTGATCCACGGTGATCTGGTGACGATGGGCGCCGTCGTCAGCCGGGATGCGGCCGCCGTGGTTGAGGGGCAGGTGACCGAGGGCGATTGGCAGGGGTTCGGGTTCAACGGCCCCAGCCTAGTCCTGCCTCCGCTCATCACCGGTTTCGAAGTCCCCCCGATGCGCTGGGGTTGGGACGGATTCAACCCGCTGTTCGGCATCGGCTGGTCCATCCTGCGCTCGCTGCTGATGGCCGGGCTGGCGGTCCTCATCGTCATGTTTTGGCCGGAACGGACCGCCCGCGTGGCTCGAACAATCACCTCCCAGCCTGTCGCCGCCGGAGGGATCGGCTTGCTGACAGCGTTCTTCGCTGTGAGCCTGATCGTCGTCCTGGCCATCAGCATCTGTCTGATTCCCTTCAGTCTCGTGGGCGCGCTGCTTCTGGGCGCGGGTTTCATCTTTGGCTGGGTGGCGATGGGCCTCCTGGTCGGTTGGAGGATGGCCCAGGCCTTCAAACGTGACTGGCACCCCGCCACACAGGCTGGGCTCGGGACGCTCGTGCTGTCGCTCGTCGTCTACGCCGTCAACTTGATTCCTTGCGTGGGCTTCGTCTTCTGGGTCATGCTGGCCGTTGTCGGCCTAGGTGCGGTGACCCTGACTCGCTTCGGCGGCCAGGACTCCTTAGGCGCGCCGCCGAGTTCCCAGATCGTTACGACCTGACGACTCGCCCGACACCATCTCGACGGGGCGGTCATGCGCGAACGCTATGGCCGCCCCGAGTCGATTCCCCACGTACGGCACAAGCACGGGCTCCCCCCATCGTGTTACTTGACGGAAGGTGTATCCATGCTAGACTCCCGTAGGGGATGAAACTGTGGCAAGGTTGGAAGGAAGCTCGCAGGATCTTGAAGAAAGGTGGCGGCAATGGAAGGTCGAGGGCGACCAGCAACATGGCCTCGCGCCGTCCCACCACCCACAAGCGCCTTCACATAGCTCCTCCATCGTCCGCCAGCGAGATCTTCGAGTCCCTAAGGATTTCGCCTAGCGACGTTCGTGCGGCGCTTCAGGCCATCGACTCCTTACCCGCTCCTTCGGCGCTGCAAGCCTGGGCCATGCCTCGGTCGTGAAGGCTACGCGTCGATCCGACTGCTGTCTGTCTCAATGTCCCTTTCGATAGTCGATACGGGCCCCTCTTCGTAGCACTCCTCGCGGCCCTCACTTCTATCGGCCGAAAGCCCAGAAGTGTTCTAGAACTCCCCGAACAGGGACAGGGCCGACTACGTCGGATCATCCAACACCTCGAGGGATGCCAGGTTTCACTTCATGATCTCTCAAGAGTAGGCCAGCCGGCAAGATTCGACATGCCTTTCGAGTTGGGCCTCGTCTACGCAGTCAGGAGATACCACGCATCGGGGAAACCGCGTTCGATCGTCCTTCTGGAATCGGTCGACCACAGGCTTTCCCGCACCTTAAGTGACATGGCTGGCTTCGATCCAGGCATTCACAGGAATAGCCCCCGGCGCATCATGGCTTGTGTCCTAGACGCGCTTAGCACAGGTGCGTCGGATCCGTCAGTCAACGATGTTTACGCCCTCTGGAAACGGTTGATGAGAGCCTCAAGACTGCTAAAACAGTCCTCTGGGCAGGACGACGTTTACACAAGATCCCTGTTTAGGAAACGGGTTGCGGCCAGCACCGAACTGTCCGCCCGGTCCGGGTTCATTCCGCTCTAGCCTTCAGTCATCCTCCTCCGCCACATCCAACGATTCGCTCGAGCTGACCCCGCCGGCCAGCGAAAAGGAACACGCATCGGGTGGACCCAACCGAGGCATGGGTTTCCGCTCGTGCAGCGGAGTGGCGCGGTCGGCTCTCCGGACTATAATCACAGCGTCCCTCCGATGTCGTTCGTACACCTCCACGTCCATTCCGAGTATTCCATGCTGGACGGACTCAGTCACGTCCGCGATCTGGTGGCGCAGGCCAAGGCGCTCGGTATGCCGGGCCTGGCTCTGACCGACCACGGGGTCATGCACGGCGTGGTCGAGTTCTACCGCGAGGCGCAGGAGGCGGGCCTGCGCCCGATCATCGGCATGGAGGCCTATCTGTCGCCGCGGCGGATGCAGGACCGGGATCCGCAGCTCGACAACCGCGCCTTCCACCTGGTGCTGCTGGCAGAGAACGACGTCGGCTATCGCAACCTCATCCGGATCGCCAGCGCGGCGCAACTGGAAGGGTTCTACTATCGGCCGCGTGTCGACCGCGAGTTCCTGGCGGCGCATAGCGAGGGCTTGATCAGCACCAGCGGCTGCCTGTCCGGCGAGATTCCGCGCGCCTTGCTGACGGGACGCCGGGAAGAAGCCCGGCGCCTGATCGACTGGTACCTCCAGGTCTTCGGCCGTGACCGCTTCTTCTTCGAGTTTCAGCAGCACGCCATTCCCGAACTGCCTGAGGTTAATCGGCAGTTGCTGGAGGAGGCACGCCGGGTCGATGGGCGGATCGTGGCGACCAACGATGTTCACTACGTGAAGCCCGAGGATTGGGAATTGCAGGACATCCTGCTCTGCATCCAGACCGGTTCGGTTCGCAGCGACCCGGCCCGGATGCGCATGACCGACCCCTCCTACTACCTTCGCTCCCCGCAGGAGATGACGGAGCTCTTCTCTGAGATCCCCCAGGCCGTCGCCAATACCTTGGCGATCGCCGAGCGCTGTTCGGTCGATCTCACCTTTCAGGGCTACCGTCTGCCCCATTTTGAAGTGCCGGCCGGCGACTCCCCGCGCGAGTACTTGGCCCGCCTGGCGGAGGAGGGATTGCGGCGACGGTACGGCGGGCGCGCCGACGATCCCGCGCTGCGCGAGCGATTGGCCTACGAGCTCGACATCGTCCACCGGATGGGGTTCGATACCTACTTCCTGATCGTCTGGGACCTGTGCCGCTTCGCCCGCGACCAGGGAATCTGGTACAACGCGCGTGGTTCGGCCGCTGGCTCGATCGCCGCCCTCTGCTTGGAAATTACGCTGGTCGATCCTTTGGAACACGGTTTGATCTTCGAGCGCTTCCTCAACCCTGGTCGCCGCTCGATGCCGGATATCGACCTTGACTTTCAAGACGACCGACGCCAGCAGGTGTTGGACTACGCCGCTCAGAAATACGGGCGCGACCGGGTGGCGCAGATCATCACCTTCGGCACCCTGGGCGCCCGCGCCGCGATCCGTGACGTCGGTCGGGTGATGGATGTCCCGCTGCCGGAGGTGGACCGGCTGGCGAAGCTGGTGCCGTACATGCCCGGGAAGCCGTCGACGTTGATCGAAATGATCGACACCGTACCGATGCTGCGCCAGGCCTACGAGAGCGCACCCTACCTGAAGGAGCTGGTCGATACGGCGGCGCGCCTGGAAGGGGTCGTTCGCAACGCCAGCACCCACGCCGCCGGCGTCATCATCAGCGATCGCCCTCTGCTCGACTACGTTCCGCTTCACCGGCCCACCAAGGGCAGCGAGGAAGAGACCCAGGTGCCGGTCACCCAGTTCGCCATGGACGTGATCGACTCCCTGGGGCTGCTGAAGGTCGATTTCCTCGGCCTGGCCACCCTGACCGTGATGGCGCGGGCCTGCACGCTGATTGAATCACGACACTCGGTGCAGCTCGACATCCACTCGATTCCGCTCGACGACCCGGAAACGTACGGCCTGCTCGGCCGGGGCGAGGTGTTGGGCGTCTTCCAGGTGGAAGGCAGCGGGATGCGCCGCTATCTGATGGAGATGAAACCCACCCGCCTGGCGAACATCACCGCCATGGTCGCCCTGTTTCGCCCCGGTCCCATGGAGTTCATTCCCGATTACATCCGGCGGATGCACGGGGAGGAACAGGTGCGCTACCGGCACGAGCGGCTGGCGCCGATTCTGGAGGAAACCTACGGGATCACGGTGTATCAAGAGCAGATCATGTACACCGCCATGCAGCTGGCCGGCTACACCGCCGCCGATGCCGACAACTTGCGCATGGCGGTCGCCAAGAAAAAGGCCGACGCCCTGCACAAGGAACGCGACAAGTTCGTCGAGGGGGCCCGGGCCCAGGGCATCCCCGAGGCCGATGCCCATGCGGTGTTCGACGATTGGGAAGCCTTCGCCCGCTACGGCTTCAACAAGGGCCACGCCGCCGACTACGCCGTGCTGTGTGTCGAAACGGCCTATCTGAAGACCCACTACCCCCTGGAATACATGACCGCCCTGCTATCGGTGTTCAAGGGAGATACCGACCGGGTGGCCCTGTATGCCTCGGATTGCCGGCGGATGGGCCTGGCGGTGCTCGGACCGGACATCAACGCCAGCGGTGTCGACTTTGAAATCGATCCGGATGGAAGCCGCCCGGCCGTCCGTTACGGATTGTCGGCCATCAAGAACGTGGGCGAAGGTGCCATGCGCACCATGCTGCAGGCACGCGACGAAGGCGGACCCTTCCTCGACCTCGGGGACCTGGCGCGGCGGGTGGACTTGCGGGCGGTAGGCAAGCGCGCACTGGAGAGCCTGGTCCGAGTCGGCGCGTTCGACCTATTCGGGGCTCGGCTGGCATTGCTCCAGGCGCTGGACCGCGTCATGGCGGCGTCGAGCTCACACTTCCGCGCCGCCGAGATCGGACAGATGAGCCTTTTTGCGGGCGGCAGCGGGGCAGGTGACGAGCTCGAGGTCCTCCGGGAGACCGACGCTTCGTCGCGCCGCCAGCAACTGCAGTGGGAGAAGGAGCTGCTCGGCCTGTATGTCTCCGAGCACCCACTCTCCAGGCATTTAGATGATCTCCTTCAGATTGTGACTCACACCTCAGGCGATCTCGCCGAGGCCTCAAGCGGACAGGAAGTGGTGGTCGCCGGTGAGGTCACGGCGGTTCGACCCTACCAGACCCGATCCGGCAAACCGATGGGTTTCGTGACGCTGGAAGATCTTCAGGGCACGATCGAGTTGGTCGTATTTACCCGCGTCTGGGCAGAGATCGCGGCCTGGATCCAACCGCGCACGATCGTCGTTGCTAAAGGCAAGGTCGATGCCGAAAGAGGCGACCCGAAGATCCTGGCTGATTCGATCACCACTGAGTTCTCGATCGTACGGCCTCTTTCAAGTGGAGCGGAGCCAGGCGGCCCGTTCGAGGAACCGGACAGGTCTCCGTCAGGGCCCGCTCCGGACGAGGAGCCGGCGGTTGATCCCGAGTTTCTCGCCGTGCTGCCAGAGGCGGTCGTCTTGGCCGAGGCTGCGATCTCCGACGGGCCGGCGGAGCGAAGGACGGCGGCCGTACCGGTTCCTGTCGTTTGGGCGGAAGCAGCTCTCGGACTGACGGCGGACTCGCGCGAGCCGGGCGACAACGATCCCCGCTTGCTCATCGTTCGCCTCACGTCCACCGGGGACTCCCAGCGCGACGCGCGCCGCATGCGCCGTGTCCACGGCTTGCTCGTGTCGTATCCTGGGCCCGATCGATTCGTGTTCCATGTATTCGAAGCCTCGCGGCAGTACCACCTCGAGTTCCCGAACTCCACCACGGGAGTATGCAAGGACTTGTCCGCCCAGTTGACGGCCTTGCTCGGGGAAGGGATGTTCTCGGTTGAACGTCTCCGGCTGCAATAACCACCTGCTGGAGGGGGTCTTCGCCCGCCCTCCGTTCCCCTGGCGCCGCACCCCGCCCGCGCGGGCCGGTTCATGGTCTCCTGCCGCCGAGAGGGTATAGAAGGCCTGGGGAGTGGGGAGAACCCCAGCCGACTCAAGGAGCGTGCGATGAAGTTTGGAATTCTGACGGGGGGCGGCGATGTCCCCGGGCTGAATCCATGCATCCAAACCGTCGTGCACCGCGTCGTCGACGGCGGCCATTCGATCGTCGGAATCCGGCGCGGCTGGGGTGGATTGCTCAACTTGAACCCGGACGATCCGGATTCGATCGAGCACAACCTGATGGAGCTCGATCGCCAGGTGGTGCGAGCGGTGGACCGGTCCGGCGGCACGTTCCTGCACACCTCGCGCACCAATCCGGCCCGCGTGAAACCCAAAGACACGCCCCCCTTCCTGCGGTCGCAGCGTCGAGGCGAGGAGCCGGAGGATTTCACTCCGCACGTGTTGCAGGTGATCGAACGGATGGGTATCAACGTCCTGATCACGATCGGAGGCGACGACACCTTATCGTACTCCCTCCGGCTTCACAAGGAAGGAGTCCCCGTGGTGGCGATCCCCAAGACCATGGACAACGACGTCTTTGGGACGGACTACTGCATCGGCTTCTCGACCGCGGTTACGCGCAGCGTCCAGGCGATCGACGACCTGCGCAGCACCGCCGGATCGCACGAGAGGATCGCCGTTGTGGAGCTGTTCGGCCGCTACAGCGGTGAGACGACCCTGATCACCGCCTACCTGGCGGCGGCCGACAGGGCGGTCATCCCGGAGGTGCCGTTCGACGATCAGCGGCTGGCGGCCCTGGCGCAAGCAGACAAACGCTCCAACCCCAGCGGATATGCCATGATCGTCATCTCCGAGGGGGCCCAGCTTGCGGGGGGAGAGATGGTGTTGCATGGGGTGGCCGACGCCTTCGGTCACCGCAAGCTCGGCGGAATCGGCGAAGTCACCGCCGAGTTGATCAAGAAGCACACCGGAGAGGACGTTCTGAGTCAACCCCTGAGCTACCTGATGCGATCGGGCCCGCCCGACACCCTCGACCGCATGGTGGCGCGCAACTATGGCGAGCTCGCCGCCGAACTGGCGTTGGCCGGAGGTTCGGGTGAGATGGTCGCGCTGCAGAAGGGCGCTTACGTCCACGTCCCAATTGCCCAGACCGGCGAGGGGAAGAAGCAGGTGCAGGTCGACCGGCGCTACGACGCCGACGGCTACCGGCCGAGAGTTCGTGGCGTGGCTGGACTGCCGATGTTCCTGGATTGAAGACGTGATTCCTCTCGGGGGAAAGCATCCCCCGCAGCACGCTGCCGGGTCCTTCTTAAGTGGAGCCTACGCCTGAATTAAAGACGTCGTGCGGGCGATCGCCCGCACGACGAGGTGAGTGAACCCTCCGGTTGCTGTCGGATCTCCCTCGCGGTCTATTTGATAATGAGATCCCCCCATCGCTCGGGGTTGAAGTTGCCCTTGCCGTGCTCGCCCGTGATCCCTTGGATGTTCATGGCGAACTGCAATGTGGCGAAGGCAATGGCGTCCGAGTTTGCGTCCAGGGCAGCGAGGTTGACGTTGTCGAAGGTGTCGCAGGCCATGTGGTAGCAGGGGTCATACTGCGCGCCCGCGGTGCCGCCCCACTTGGCCACTTCATCGGCCGTCTTGATGCCCTCGGCTCCAGTGAAGAGCCCGCCGGATGGGATCCCGGCGGCGATGAACGGCCCATAGTCCGACCGACCGCTGAAGTCGGTGCCCTTGAAAGGCAGGCCGACGGTGTTGAAGTAGGCCTCGAAAGCCTTCTCGATATGGGCGGACCCTGTCGGCCCGGGACCCGCGCCTTCCCCATCCGAGTCATCCCCATCGTAGATGAAGAAGACGTGGTTGGGCGAGCCGACCATATCGAAGTTGAGATACAGCTTGATCTTGTTCCGATTCGACTGGGACAGGCTGTTGACATAGAAAGTCGAGCCAACCAACCCAGACTCTTCGGCACCCCACCAGGCGAACCGGACGCGGTAGCGCGGCTTGACCTTGCCCATCTGCTCGGCGACCTCGAGGAGGGCGGCGCTTCCCGAGCCGTTGTCCTGGATGCCCGGACCCTCGTTGACCGAGTCAAGGTGGGCGCCGGCCATAACAACCTTCTTCGCATCGCCGGATCGCGATTCAGCGAGGACATTGTACGTTGTCGCCTCGCCGCGGAAGACGTTGGCGAACATGTGCAGTACCAGGCCGGATGTTCCTGCCCATTCCTCGCCCCGAGCATACGTCGCTTCGAAGACCGGGACCCCGCCGGTGTAGGTGTTGCCCACGGTGCCAGCGATCAACCCTTCGCGGGCAGGCGTGTTCCCCTGGTTGAATATGATCACTCCCGCTGCGCCAGCCGCGGCGGCGTTCTCGGCTTTCGCCTCGAACGTGCACGTGCCGCGCTGGACGAGGGCGATGTTCCCGGCAGGGAAGCCGGCGAAGTCCGACGCCTCACAGCCGCTCGTCGACGCTCTCGGGGGTACGAGATTGACATCCACGGCTGTGACCGGTGCCGTCACGTCGCCAGGTTCGCTCTGGTCCATCTCGTTGTAGTCGACCCCCTCGACGTAGACCGCCGCTCCGGGGGCCGTTTGTTCGAGCGTGGAAGGGCCAAGGTCAATGAAGGTGTTGAACTGGAACTCCTGCACCGTCACCTTGTAGCCTGCCGCCTTCATTCGCCCTACAACGTAGTCCACCGATTCGTCGTAGCCGGGCGTGCCCGAAGTCCGGATGCCGTTGTTGTCGTCGGCGATCGCCTGGAGGGCGGCCTGGTGCTCGCGCACCCCTTCGACCGTGACGCACTCGAGCAGTTTTTGGAACGTGTTGTTGACCCGGCTGTCGCAGGCGGCGTCGCCCGCCGCTGCGCCGGGGACGAGGAACAGCATCACCAAAGCAATAATGACGATCTGCCCCGCCAAGAGCTTTCTTCGCATGGATCCCTCCGTAGGGTATTGAAGCAGGTTGGAGAATCGCACCGAACCGAACCAGGCATCACGTCGCGGCTGGCCTCCTTGTACCCTGTCGAATACAGGCGGTCAGGGAAAGCGGACTCGAATTGTCCGATTAGTCTAGTTGAATCTCCGGCGGCTCAAACCCACGATTTCCCTACGGGGAAGGAGAAAGATGACTCCCAGGGGTCTCAACGCCGAGTGGCATGGAGGGACGGTGGACGGGGGGAGGGGCTGCTAGGTGGAAACAAGCCGGCCGTTAAGCCTGCTAAGCCAGGCAAGCCCGGCCTGACGAGCGCCGTACACTTTATCTGTCACCCCGCGCAAGCGGGGGTGCAGTCCTGTCTCGGTCCTTTGCCTGGATTCCCGCCTACGCGGGAATGACGTGGCCGTGTTTGTCACCCCCGCGCAAGCGGGGTCCAGTCCTGTCTCGGTCCTTTGCCTGGATTCCCGCCTACGCGGGAATGACGTGGCCGTGTTTGTCACCCCCGCGAAAGCGGGGGTCCAGGCCGGTCTCGGTTCCTTCGGCTGGATTCCCGCTTACGCGGGAATGACGTGCTCTTGACTGTCACCCCTGCGCGCGCGGGGGTCCACGCCGCTCTCGGTTCCTTCGCCTGGATTCCCGCTTACGCGGGAATGACGTACTGCATGTCCGGCATGCAGATCTGAATGACCCATCGAGCGGGGCCAGGGCCTCCAGGGGGTTGTCCCCGCCGGTGTTGTAGACCAGGTGAAGGCCACTCCCGGCCAGTTTTCCCGGCCACTCCCCTTGCACCCAGGGCGGGCAGGACCCCAGGGAGCTTCAGCCGGGGGTACACTTCATCATGGCCACGGAGGCAAGGTTCGTTGCCGGCCTTCGACGGACTGTAACCGACCTCCGGAGGGAAACACCTGTTCGCGATTCGCCCTCTAGAGTCTTCAGGGCGCACCTCTGGAACGCCGTGCGAACAGACTTGGTCTGCTCCTTGCATCTCATGAATAACTACCGCACTGGGACATGGGCGGAGGCGACGATGCAGGCATGGGACTGGGAAGCTCAGATGCTGACCGAACGCGTTTCGGCGCTGAGCGAGCCCTATCATCAGAACGCCATCGTCTGGCTGGAGTCGTGCACTCAGAAGCCTCTGTTGGATCTGCAATCGGACTTACGCTGGTTTCTGGTGGGGCTGCACCCGATTGTGCGGGAGAGCTTCATCTTGCACACCCGCTGGATCTTGGACGAGGCCGTAACCTACTTCGGGCGCGCCATTCCCCAGACGTAGTTCGACCAGACCACTCCGGCTTCAGAGAATCGAAACACCCTTACAAGGGCCGGCGCGCGCCGGCTTCGAGATGGAGCCGCGGGCTTCCACCGTAAGGCCTGAGCCCGAAGGCCGGCGTGCCGACGCCATCTGGTTGTGGGCAGCCTTTCGACATCCGCGCCTGAAAGTCGGTGGACCGCGACGGGGTCTTCCGGATAGACTTCACGTATGAACGCCATGCCGCCGACCAAAGAAATGGAGCACGCGTATTCCGAGCGGGATGCCTCGTACGACGGCCTGTTCTTCCTCGGCGTTCGGACGACCGGGGTTTTCTGCCGGCCGACGTGTCCGGCGCGGAAGCCGCTGGCCAAGAACGTGGAGTTCTTCCCGACCGCGCAGGCGGCACTGGTTGCGGGATACCGTCCGTGCAAACGGTGCCGGCCGTTGGAGTTGGACGATCAGCCACCCTGGGCGGCCGATCTGCTGGCCGAAGTGGAGCGCGACCCTTCGTCGCGCATCACGGATGGGGACTTGAGGGATAGGGGGATCGACCCGGGTACGGTTCGGCGACACTTCCTTCGTCGCTATGGCATGACCTTCCAGGCCTTCACGAGATCCCGTCGGTTGTCGAAGGCCTTGAACCAGATCCGAGAGAGCGGATCGCTCGATCGCGCCGTGTTTGAAAGCGGGTACGAATCACATAGCGGGTTCCGCACCGCGTTCGGCCGCACGTTCGGCGATGCTCCGGGCAGCCACCGCAATGGTGAGGGGGTGTTCCTGTCGTGGCTTTGGAGCCCCCTTGGGCCCCTCGTCGCCGGCGCGACGTCCGAAGGTGTCTGCCTGCTCGAGTTTACAGACCGGCCGATGCTCGAGACAGAGTTGGCGACGGTACGAAGATTGTTCGACGCGGCCGTCGTCCCCGGTTCCAACGACATCTTGGAGAAACTGCGCGTCGAACTTGCCGGTTACTTCTCCGGATCCTTGCAGGCCTTCTCGGTACCGTTGGTGTACCCGGGCACGGTCTTCCAGCGGCGGGTATGGGATCGACTACTCGCCATCCCCTATGGGGAGACCCGCTCTTATGAGCAGCTGGCGATTGCGATCGGGAAAGGAAGAGCCGTGCGGGCGGTGGGGCGCGCCAACGGGATGAACCGGATGGCCATCCTGATTCCGTGTCACCGCGTCGTCAACAAGAATGGGGAGCTCGGCGGCTACGGCGGCGGGCTGCGGCGCAAACAGTACCTGCTGGATCTTGAACGCTCCGGCATGGCGGGGCTGGCTTAGTCCGGCCTGACCGCGCCCGCGGAGAGGCGCCGACGAACGGCGCCTAGACCACCGATGGCTCGACGTAGCTTCCGAAGACGCCTCGCATGACGTCAATGACCTCGCCCAGCGTGGCGCAAGCCCGGACGGCGTCCAGGATGAAGGGCATCGTATTCTCCGTGCCGTGGCAGGCTACCCTCAGGCGGTCCAGGGCCTGTCCGACGCGGCCGCTGTCTCGCTCGCGGCGCAGCGCCTCCAGACGGCTCACCTGCCGCTCGAGCCCGGCAGGGTCCATTTCCAGGAGCGGGATTCGCAGAGGCTTGTCGTCGAGATAGGCGTTGACGCCGACGATGGAACGCTGCCCGTCGTCAATCTCGCGCTGGTAGCGGTACGCGGCGTCGGCGATCTCGCGCTGGAAGAATCCGCTGGCGATCGCCGGCAGCACGCCGCCGAGTTCCTCCACCCGGCGGAAATACGCCAGTGCCTCCTGCTCCATCCGGTCGGTCATGGCCTCGACGAAGAACGAGCCGCCGAGCGGGTCGACGGTGTTGGCCACACCCGACTCCTCCGCCAGGATCTGCTGCGTCCGAAGGGCGATGGTGGCGGCCTCCTGCGACGGCAGGGCCATGGCTTCGTCCATCGAGTTCGTGTGTAACGACTGCGTTCCGCCCAACACCGCCGCCAGCGCCTGGACCGTCACCCTCACGATGTTGTTCTCCGGCTGCTGGGCCGCCAGGCTGACGCCGGCCGTCTGGGAGTGGAAGCGCATCAGCCACGAACGCGGGTCGGAAGCGCCGAACGTCTCCCGCATTTGGCGGGCCCATAGACGGCGGGCGGCGCGGTACTTGCCGATCTCCTCGAAGAAATCGTTGTGGGCGTTGAAGAAGAACGACAGACGCGGCGCAAAGGTGTCGATCGCCAGCCCGCGGGCCAGCGCCCATCGCACGTACTCCGTCCCGTCCAGCAGGGTGAAGGCCAACTCCTGGGCCGCCGTCGAACCCGCCTCGCGGATGTGGTAACCAGAGATCGAAATCGTGTTCCACTGGGGCAGGTGGATGGTGCCGAACTCGATCGTGTCGACGACCAGGCGCATCGAAGGTTCGGGCGGGAAGATGAACTCCTTCTGGGCGATGTACTCCTTGAGGATGTCGTTCTGGATCGTCCCGCGCAGTCGATCGGGAGGCACGCCCTGCTTCTCGGCGGCGGCGATGTACATGGCCCAGATGACCGCCGCCGGGGAGTTGATCGTCATGCTGCTCGAGACCCGATCGAGCGGAATCCCCTCCAGCAGGATTTCCATATCGCGCAGGGAGGCGACGGCCACACCGCACTTGCCGAACTCACCTAGTGCTTGCGGGGCGTCGGTGTCGTAGCCCATCAGGGTGGGGAGGTCGAAGGCGATCGAGAGTCCGGTTTGACCTCGGTCGAGAAGGTAGCGGAAGCGCCGATTGGTCTCTTCGGCTGTCCCGAAACCGGCGAACATCCGCATCGTCCAGACGCGGCTGCGGTAGAGCGTCGGATGGATGCCGCGGGTGTAAGGGTACTCGCCGGGGAGCCCCAGGTCGCGCTGGTAGTCAATGTCGGGAATGTCGAGCGGGGTGTACAGGGATTCGATCGGGCTGGAAGAAGTGGTGACGAAGCTCGGCCGGCGCTCAGGGAGGCGGGCCGACGCCCGCTGCCGAGTCGTCTCCTCCCAGCGCTCGAGCGCCTGACGAAGCTGTTCGAGCCGCGCGCGGTCGAACATCATTTCTCCCGAGCCCCTTGGGAATCGAGGAGGGGATTATAGCATCGGGGAGGCCGGTTCGGAGTCAGTTGGAGGTGTCGGAGTCGGAGTGGGAAGAGGAGTTGCCGCCGAATCCCGGAGGTCGCAGCGACCGCAGGAACCCGAGGGCTCCGGCCATCATGACCTGGCCCTCTCCCAGAACTCGGTCCGCCAGGGTGCGGGCGCGCGCCAGGCGGATCCACGGTTCCTCCTGGGTCATTTCGTACAACTCGACCAACACGCCGTGCGTGCCCTCGGGATGGATGAAGGCAATCCGCTTCCCGCCGGTGCCGATCACCGGCTCGCGGTTGACCAGGCGAATCCCGCTGGCCTCGAGACGCTCGAGGCAAGCCGCCAGGTCTTCGACCTCAAAGCAGATGTGGTGAATACCCGGCCCGCGCCGCTCGAGGAAGCGGGCCACGCCGCTGACGGACGTGCTCGGCTTGACGAGTTCCACCTCGGAGTCGCCGGTGGGCAGGAAGGCGACGACCGACTCCTGATCGGGGACGTCTTCGACATGGGTCAGTTCGAGGCCCAGCCCGTCGCGCCAGAATCCCAACGCCGCCTCGATGTCGTCGACGACGATCGCCACGTGATCAATCCGTCGGATTCGACTCATTCTGTCCTCAGGGTCCTACCATGGGCTGGGGGATCGGTATTCCCCCCAGACCTGGCGAAGGGCGCCGCAGATTTCGCCCAGGGTCACATCGGCTTCGACGCATTCGACGAGCACGGCGACCAGGTTCGTTTCGTCACCGGCCGCCTGCTGAACGAGTGCCAGGAGCGAGGCTGCGCGCCCCGCGTCACGGCGGGCGCGCACGGCCGCCAGACGTTGGCGTTGGCCGGCTTCAATATGCGGATCGACTCGCTGGGCCTCCAGCCGGACCGGTTCCGCCACCTGGAAGCTATTAACGCCGACGACCAGGGCCTCGCCGCGCTCGATCGCCCGCTGGGTCTGATAAGCCGCCTCGTGTATCTCATGCTGCATGAAACCGCGCTCGATGGCCGCCAAGGCGCCGCCCATGGCCTCGATTCGATCGAGGTAGTCCCGGGCCTGGCGCTCGATTTCATCCGTCAGATGCTCGATCAGGTAACTGCCGGCCAAGGGGTCGATCGTGTCGGCCACGCCCGACTCATGCGCCAGCACTTGTTGCGTGCGCAAGGCGACCCGCACCGCCTGTTCCGTCGGCAGCCCCAAGGCCTCGTCCATGCTGTTGGTGTGGAGCGACTGCGTCCCGCCCAACACGGCCGCCAGCGCCTGCAGCGTCACCCGCACGACGTTGTTTTCCGGTTGCTGCGCCGTCAGCGTCGAGCCGGCCGTCTGTGTGTGGAAACGCAGCTTCCAGGAGTCCGGATCTTGGGCGCCGAAACGCTCCCGCATCAGGTGTGCCCACAGCCGGCGCGCCGACCGAAACTTGGCCACTTCCTCCAGGAAGTTGTTGTGGGCGTTGAAGAAAAACGCCAGCTGCGGCGCGAAATCGTCGACGGCCATACCGGCGCGCTGCGCCGCCTCGACATAGGCCATGGCGTTCGCCAGGGTGAAGGCGACCTCCTGGGCGGCGGTGGAGCCGGCCTCGCGCATGTGATAGCCGGAGATGGAGATTGTGTTCCAGTGCGGCACATGCTGGCGGCAGTAGGCGAAACTATCCGTCACGAGGCGCATTGCCGGCCCGGGTGGGAAGATGTACGTGCCGCGGGCGATGTATTCCTTGAGGATGTCGTTCTGGATCGTCCCTCGCAAACGTTCCAGCGCAACTCCCTGGCGCCGCGCCACGGCCAGGTACATCGCCAACAGAACCGCCGCCGGGGCGTTGATCGTCATGCTGGTCGAGACTTGGTCGAGCGGAATCCCGTCGAACAGCTGCAGCATATCCTCCAGGCAAGAGATCGACACGCCGAC
>Ga0184639_10000052_pt1 | contig 37748 bp, 44 predicted proteins | sample PLM31_170_b2_FD_133155 | JGI IMG/M metagenome (GOLD analysis project Ga0184639, IMG submission 133155) | Groundwater sediment microbial communities from an aquifer in East River, Colorado, USA - PLM3-1_170_b2 | ecosystem: Environmental > Terrestrial > Soil > Riparian zone | place: USA: East...
ACGAGAATCAAGTATTATAGTTTCAAAAATTGTTTGTTCTTCATTAAATTCAGCAGGGTTTGATTGTGCAATAGCAGGATTGATTCCTACTCCCTGTTTACAATATTCTACAAAAAATCTTGGTTATCAAGGTGGAATAATGATCACCGCATCACATAACCCCCCACAATACAACGGAATAAAACCAACTGCAAAAGATGGAGTAGAAATTTCAAGAGATGATGAACTCAAAGTCGAAGAAATTTACTTTAAAAAAAATTGGAAATTAGCTACACGAAAATTAGGTATCACAAAAAAGATAGAAAACACAGTTGAAACGTATCTGAAAGGTATAAAATCTCAAGTTAATACACAGAAAATAAAATCAAGAAAATTCAGAATAGTGTTAGATCTAGGCAACGGTGCACAAGCAGTCACAGCCCCTCAACTTTGTAGGGAACTTGGGTGTGAAGTGATAACAATCAATGAAAACATTGATGGTTCTTTTCCAGGAAGAGGTTCTGAGCCAACTCCACAAAACCTACACATTCTTTCGAAGACTGTTATTGAATCTAAAGCAGATCTTGGCGTTGCATTTGACGGTGACGGCGATAGAAGTATCTTCTGTGATAACACAGGAGAAATTTTGACTGGTGATAGATCTGCATTACTTCTTTCACGATTCCTCTTAGAAAAAAATCCAAAATCCAAAATTGTAACAACAATGAATTCAACGTCACGAATTGAAGATATTGCTGCAGGCTCAAATTCAAAAGTGATCAGAACAAAAGTAGGTAGTGTTGAAGTTTCACGTGAAATGGTATCTACAAAAGCATTGATAGGATTTGAAGAAAACGGTGGGTTCATGTATGGAAAACACAATAAAGTTCGTGATGGTGCTATGACTATGGCAATAGCATTAGATTTACTTGCCGCTTCTAAAAAATCCATATCTGATGAACTAGCACTTTTACCTTCTTCCTTTACAACAAAAGGTAAAGTAGAATGTACTAAAGATGATGCTACAAAGATAATTCAAATGCTCAAGAAGGAAGATCACAAAAAAGATACAACCGATGGCATCAAAATCATATTTAACAAATCAAATTGGGTGATGGTACGATCAAGTGGAACCGAGCCAATAGTCAGAATTTATGCAGAATCCGACTCGCAGGAAAATCTTGACGTTTTGTTTACAAAATATATGGAAAAAATAAAATCAATTCTTGTCAGATAACACTTTTAAAACCAATTGAAAGCACTCTAGGGATGGAAATGATCCCTTTGGGTGATACATGTGGCTAAGCCCTATTATGTAAAGTTTAAAGTACCTGATGACTTGGTCAGTCCAATCTATGAGGCACTTAGAGTGTCTCATCAGAGTGGTAAAGTAAAGAAAGGTACCAACGAAGTCACAAAGGCAATAGAACGTGGAATAAGTAAACTTGTGATAATTGCTGAGGATGTGGAACCCCCAGAAGTAGTGGCACACCTTCCAATACTCTGCGAGGAACGTGGTGCAGCATATGCATTTGTACCCAGCAAACAAGAACTAGGTAAGGCACTTGGAATAGATGTTACGTCAGCAGCAGCTGCAATATTGGATGCAGGCGATGCACAACATATCGTTGATCAAATAATAGCATCACTTTCAGACCTTAAAGGCGGTCAAGCTAGTAAATGAGTACTCATGAAACAGTAATTTCCGCAGAAGTTATACAAATTGTAGGTAGAACTGGAATTGCGGGAGAAGTAATTCAAGTAAGAGTAAAAATAATGGACGGAAAAGATAAAGGAAGAATTCTAACAAGAAATGTAAAAGGTTCTGTAAGAATGTCTGACATTTTGATGTTAAGAGAAACAGAACGAGAAGCAAGGAAAATAAAGTGATTATAGATTGAGCATACTAGTAAAACCATGCAGCTTTTGTAATCGTCCAGTAGCAAAAGGTTCTGGTACAATGCTTGTTAAAAATGATGGAACTGTTTTCTGGTTTTGTTCTTCAAAATGCAAAAAAAACATGCTTGTACTCAAACGTGACCCAAGAAGACTCAAGTGGACGAACAAATACGTTAAAGGCGGAATAAAGGTCAAAAAGTAAATGACGGAGCAGTCGCTTTTCATAGTAAAGCCTGATGGCGTAGAGAGAAAAATAGTTGGTCAGATTTTAACCAGATTTGAGAATAAAGGATTCAAGATAGTCAAATTAAAGATGTTTACATTCACTAAAGAAATGGCAGAAGAGTTTTATTCTGTACATAATTCAAAGTCATTTTTTAAAGAACTTGTATCTTTTATAACATCTGGAAGAGTAGTGGCTGCTGTTATCGAAGGCAGTAATGTTATAGCAACCACAAGACTAATGATAGGTTCCACCAAATCCTTTGAGGCAGTTCCTGGTTCTATACGAGGAGACTTTGGTCTTGGGTTTACTGATAACATAATCCATGCATCAGATTCTAAGGAAAGTTTTGAAAAGGAAGTATCTGTAGTATTCAAGTGAAAGAGGTTGCAAATACGACAACCAATTGTAGCAGTTCTAGGACATGTAGATTCTGGTAAGACTTCGCTACTTGACAAAATACGTGGAACTGGAGTTCAAGGTAGAGAAGCTGGCGGTATAACACAACATATTGGTGCAAGCTTCCTTCCATCTGATACAATCAAAAATATTTGTGGATCACTTTTTGCAAAACTAAGTGGAGGGCAGAGTGAGATTCCCGGTCTCCTAGTAATTGATACACCAGGTCACGAGATATTTACAAACCTTAGAGCACGTGGTGGTTCAGCAGCTGACATTGCAATTTTGGTAGTGGATGTAAATCGAGGATTTCAACCCCAGACAAATGAAAGTTTGAAAATATTACAAAGTAGAAAGGTTCCATTTGTAATAGCACTAAACAAGATAGACATGATCAAAGGTTGGAAAAAACCAAAAACATTGTTTGCATCACAATCAATAAAAGAGCAAGATCCATACGTACAAACTGCACTTGACGAATTGCTATACAATGTTGTAGGAACTCTCTCTATTCTTGGTTATAACTCAGAAGCATTTTACAGAGTAAAGGATTTTACAAAAGAAATATCAATAGTTCCAGTAAGCGCTAGAAGTGGAGAAGGGATTCCAGAATTACTTGCTGTATTGGTTGGCCTGACTCAACAATACATGCAAAAAAAACTTGAACAGAAAGAAAAATCAACTAGAGGTATAGTACTTGAAGTCAAAGACGAAGTTGGATTGGGAGTAACTGCAAACATCATCCTAATTGACGGTATGCTCAAAAAAGGAGATACCATAGTGCTTGCCAAACGTGATTCGGTAATCACTACTAAAGCCAAGGCATTGCTTTTACCAAAACCGCTTGATGAAATGCGAGATCCGCGAGACAAATTCAGACCTGTTAATGAGGTAATTGCTGCAGCCGGTATCAAAATAGTCTCCCCCGATCTAGACGGTGTTTTACCTGGTAGTCCAGTGTATGCAACAACTAATGAAACTGAGATTGAAGATCTCAAAAAGATGATTGAGTCTGAGATGAAATCAGTGTTTATCAAAACTGACACAAAAGGAGTCATTCTTAAATGTGATACTATAGGCTCGCTAGAAGCATTAACTGACATGCTAAAACGTCAAAACCTACCTATTGCAATGGCCGACATTGGTCCTGTTACACGACGTGACGTTGTTGAAGCCCTATCTATAAAAGAAAAAGACAGACATCTTGGTGTTGTAATCTCTTTCAATGTTAAAATTCTTGAGGATGCACAGGAAGAAGCTGACGCAAATCATGTCAGAATTTTTCATGATCAAGTCATTTACAGTTTAGTTGATAATTACACGCATTGGGTAGAAGAAGACACTGCAAATGAAGAGAACGCAATTCTTGAAGAGTTAACACCTGTTTGTAAGTTCACCTTTCTAAAGGGCTATGTATTTCGAAAAAGTAATCCTGCTGTTTTTGGAGTCAAAATTAATGTTGGCACATTAAGACAAAAAGTCCCTATAATGAATGCAGAAGGTAAAAAAATTGGAACATTACATCAAATTCAAGATAATGGAAAAAGTGTTAATATGGCAAAAAAAGATCAAGAAGTAGCTGTTTCAATTCAAAACATAACTATAGGCAGACAAATTTCAGAAGAAGAAATCTTGTATTCTTTTCCACCTGCGCCTGAAGCAAAACTTCTTCTCAAAAGATTTTCACATAAATTAAGTCCAGAAGAATTTCAAGTATTACAAGAAATAACAACGATACAAAGAAAACTAAACCCAATGTACGGTTACTAGGAATATTTCTGGACAAGCATATTGAGACCCGGTTCGCCAACTGCCCCCACTGCCTTATCTACTACTTGACCACTTTTGAACATGAGAAATGTAGGTATTGCATAAACTCCATATCTTGCAGCAACACTTTGCGCGTCATCGACGTTTACACGAGCAAATTTGATAGTTTTGTATTTCTTTGCTAGTCTACTAAATATTGGAAGCATAAACTGACATGGACCACACCAAGTTGCCCAAAAATCTACTAGAATCGGTGTATCGCTAGAAACTACATCATCAAAATTCACATCTGTCAATTCCTGTATTTCTGGTTCCTTATGGCTTGTCATTTCTGCCAATTTCTTTTTCATTATATCATCAATTTCTTTATCTGCCATGCGAAGATCAAGTGTAGATATAATTCATATTTAATAATTTAGTTATAAATCAAGCAGGAATCTCATTACTACCTGTTTATCCTGTTTTATTTCCATAAGATGAAACGTTGGTGCCTTAATCTCCACCTTAAAATGATGTTTTTCAACATCAATCTCTTCACCATTTAATATTGCTACAAGTTTGTAACCATTACTTTTTTCCAATTTAACAAAAAACCTCTTTGTTACAAAGCCTTCTGTTATTGTAACTATAATTATCTCTTCAAGCCAATTATAAAGTAAATTATTCAGATCTTTTCCACTTACTTCAACTTTCTTTTCTATCTTTTCTTCAACTAATTTGATATCTACTATTGTATCTACCACTGAAATGCCTGCATTTTCAAAAGCTTCTTCAAGTGTATTTGCAGTAACTTCGATGAAGGCATCTGTTGTATGTTCAAGATATCGGTACCCCATTGAATGGCTGTAAGGCCATCTTTTATTAATTCATTGTAAACTATACCATATGGTAGTACCAACAATTATGAAGAAAGGTCTAAATGCATTGGAGCGAGAGTGATTTTTGAATTTGGAACTACCACGCGGAATGAGAGATATCGAATCTGATGAGGCTTCAAAAATAGAATACATCAGACAGAAATTTATTGAAACCTCAAATCTTTTTGGTTTTCAATTCATGGAGTCTTCACCAATTGAATTACTTTCTGTAATTGAAACAAAGAGCGGCCCATCTATAAAAAATGAAATTTATTATTTTAAGGATAAAGGAGATCGTGATGTTGCACTTAGATTTGATTTTACTATAGGTCTAACTAGATATGCAGTTTCACAAAAATCAATGAAATTGCCTGCAAAGTTATCTGCTTTTGGTGGTGTATGGAGATATGACGAACCACAAAAAGGCAGATACCGATTCTTTCATCAATGGGATGTAGAAATTTATGGTCAGCCAAATCTGGAGTCTGATGCTGAAATAATTGAATTCACATCAAAATTTCTCTCTAATCTACAATTACGAAATATTGTCATAGATATTTGTGATCGTGAGCTTATAGAATCATACATACACCAAGTTTTCAAATCTAATTCAGCTGAACTTGTGAGCGATATACTTAGAGCAGTAGATAAGATTCAAAAAAAGAAAAAACAAGAAATTATGAAAGAATATGAGGAAAAAGGATATTCTTCTTCAGAACTAGAAAAAATTCTAGAGTTTTCTCAAATTAAGGGTACCCCAGAAGAAATAGAAAGAAAATTTGACGTAAAGCAACTAAAAAATTGGGACAAACTATGTGAATTATTTACTTCATTAAAAAATAGGCAAGTTAATAATGTTAAGATAAACTTTGGAATTGTAAGAGGTCTTGATTACTATTCTGGTATTGTATTTGAGGCCTTTGACAGTAATTCCGATCTTGGTGCACTTGTAGGTGGTGGAAGATATGATACTCTTACAAAGGCTTTTGGACGATCTGATCTTGGTGCAACCGGCGTTGCTGGTGGTGTAGAACGCATCGCATTTTCTCTAGAAAAACAAGGTGTTATTGTTAGTACAAAAACACTGCAAGTTTGGGTTGCATTTGTTAATGCTGAGCTACAAAAAATTGCATTAAATATTGTTTCTCAACTAAGACAAAAAGGAATACGAGCAGAAACCGATCTTGGTGGTAAACCACTAAAAAAGCAAATGGAAATGGCATCAAATTCACAATATACTATCATTGTGGCACCAAAAGAATATTCTTCAAAGTCTGTAGTAATTAGAAACATGAAAGATGGAACCGAAAAACAAATTGGTCTTGAATCTTTATTGTCTAATCCACAATCTAATCTTCAATTTTAAAAGCTCTTGTTAGCATAACAAGTTCTGGTTCATTTGTCAGTGTACCTACCACAAGAGATTTGTTGTTTGCCAAAATTCCTGAAGCAACATAAGGTATACCAGCGTTTATAGTTACAGCCTCAAGTTGTACTCCTAATACTTCTGACATGATTTTGATGTCCTTCTCTTCTGTATCGGGATGAACAATCCCTCCACGTGATGTAGCAACTGCCATAGCTCCCGCTTGATGATACTTAGCTACTTTTCTCTGTATTATTTCGATTCCCAGTGTGTCTTCAACTTTTTTTATAAACTCGGTCGGAATCATGGGCGACATTATTCCTCCTTTATCGTTAGCACAAATCAAATTTCCAAGCGCGTTGTGTTTTGTATCTAAGATGTCAACATTAAGTCCTGTAGATTTTTTTAAATATGAAAGTTCTTCTTCAAGAGCAGTACGAGGTAATATTATACCATTGTTGTTAACTACCATGAGAGGTCCAAGTAATCTTGTATTTGCTACTGATGTGAAAATATAATCAGTCTTTAGAAACTCTGCAAGATTTTTTGCCTTTGTTTTTGCAAAACCGTTTGGAATAAAGACAAAACTATCGTTAGTCTTGCTGTAAATCCCTATGTTAGGACTTCTGTAAACATCATATTTGAAAATCCCCAATAAATAAAACAAAGGCAGTGAAGATATGAATTTATCTTAAATACACATTAATTGATAAGCTAAAGTGTGAACTACAAATGCCAATAGATCCAAACTTTCCAAAAAATCATACCGTTGTTGGAAAATTCAAGGATCCACTAAGTGATAACTATCATCTTGTATGGGGTCCTGGTAGATTAGCAGAAGCCGTCTCTGATGAAAATGTAAAAGCAGATTATGCTATAAGAGGTGAGGAAATCAAACCCATAGGAATTCACGGAACTTTTGTAGCAGTAGACTGGGATTCATGTATTGCGGATGGTGTCTGTCTTATGAGCTGTCCAGTTAAGGTATTTGAATGGTACAAAAACCCTGGAAAGGTGCTGAGAAGGGATCGTGCAGATTATACCGATAAAGCTAATCCAGTCAAAGAGGCTGATTGCATTTGGTGCATGGCATGTGTTGAAGTTTGTCCTACAAAAGCAATCAAAGTTGATCAGGCAAATATAGAAATTCATGATAAAGAGATCGCCATCTTAATTAGTCTGAACTAATTTTGTCTAAGTTTAAATAACATATTAGGCGATAAATTTTCATGCCAATAGCAGAAGATTTTCCAAAAGGACTTGAAGTAATTGGAAAAATAAAGCATTCAGATGGTGAACACTTTCACTTTGTATGGGGTCCAGGTAGATTGGCAGAAGCAGCGGAAGATCCTGCATGTATAGCTGCATATGAAGCCCATGGTGAAAAAATAGAACCGCTTGGTGTTAGTGGTACAATGGTCGCAGTAGACTGGGATGCTTGTGTTGGAGATGGTGCATGTATTGAAGCTTGTCCAGTACAAGTCTTTCAATGGTACAGAACCGAAAAAGACATTCCTGCAATTAAGGCAATTAACGAAACATTTGATGGAACTGGTACGACTGTAAAGGAAGAAAGATTAGATCGTTCAGACAAGGCTGATCCAATACGAGAGCATGACTGCATTTGGTGTATGGCATGTGTTTCTGTTTGTCCTCCACTAGCAGTCAAGGTTGATCAGGCGAATATGGAATTCCATGATAAAGCTGCAGGAACATACCAGGTACTAGGCAGTGGTTCTGCTAATCCACACGCACATCACTAAAACTCTTTTCATTTTCCTTATTTTTTTTCAGTTCTCTAAAGGATTATTTGCCTTTTTAAAATCTAATATGAGTACTTTCTTTGGTAGATTTATTGAAAGCATTTTTTCTTGTTGTGGTTCAAACTGTAGAACATGAATTAACATGACTGATTCTTCTCCGATTCGTGGATCCATTTTCTTTGTAATTTTTTTTTGTTCAATAGAAATTTTTGGTTTGAATAACACATCAAAACTATAATGGTAGGAATTTCCCCAAATTCTAAAGGAGTATTCCACTTTATAATATGGGATGTGTAAAATTGGATATTTTAATTTGGAAGAAGAATGAAGCAAATCCTGTAAAAAATAGACTTTATGATGATAATCATCAAGAAAATGTGTTTTGGCATATACTGATGATCTCTGACCTTTTCTAGTAAGAATTGAAGAAAATTGCATGAATACCTCATCAGGCATTCCTGTTGGCCCGTATCTTCTATCATCATAAACCTGAACTCTTCTGTTTACGACGAATTTATTCTCAGAGTCTAAAAGGCGACTAATATTTTCTACAAACTGAGTCTCATTGCATTCAAATGACGGCATCCAAGTCTCCTAAAATCGTCTTAATTGTACTGGGTAAACCGCATATTGATATTATAGGATCTTTTGGCCAATAGTCTCCAAGCTCCTCTGATACAGAAACTGCTTCCTCCCCTTTTACATATAGCATCTTTTTCCAGAATTTTCCATCGCTTGATGTAGTTGCACTATCTTCTTGCACAAATCCGAATTTTTCTAAACTTGCACAAACCACTTCTTCTGGTATGAAGACCGAAATTGATTTTAATTTTTTTTCAGGCAATATACTAAAAATCATACTTTTAGATATAAACATTGGTACACAGAAAAACAATAAATAAATGACATATGTGCCAGCTTCTTACATGAAAAAATCATTTTTTTTAATTCTATTTTTATTAATTTTAGGTTTTGTCACACCTTCATTTGCACAGCATCATGAAAATCCGCCCGCTACACTTGGAAATAGGGTCGCTGTGATGGATTTTGTATTTCCAGATAGTATCAAACCTAATGAAGATTTTACGTTAACAATGTCGGTTTATGACAAGACTAATGATCAAAATTTCAAACATGTATCAGTACAACTTGCTATCTCCAAAAATGGGATTGACAAATATCTCATGAATGAACTTTTTTATGATGAAAATGGGCAAATTACAATTGATTTCAAATACAAACCATTTGATGAACCTAACAGGAAACAAATCAAAGCTACGACAGAACCTTTTCTTGGAGGATGGATGAAAGATTATGGTAGCAATATCCAAGTCATGCAAAACATATTTTCCGAAAATGCAATTTATACATTAAAAGCTACAGTTGTAACCATAGATACACCACGACAATTTATTGATACGCCTATAACATTTACGAGTCAAATTCATGTAGGAATGGATCATGCTGGCAATGTAGAAATCAAGATTCCTGACTGGGTTAGAAACAATGCTAAATGGTGGTCAGAAGCTTCCATTGGTGACAAGGACTTTGCGTCAGGAATTCAGTTTATGATTAAAGAAGGAATCATCAAAATACCTACAACCGAAAATGAACAACCCACGCAGGACATCAAGATTCCTGACTGGGTTAGAAACAATGCTAAATGGTGGTCAGAAGGTTCCATTGGTGACAAGGACTTTGCGTCAGGAATTCAATATCTAGTTAAAGTAGGTATAATTAATGTCTGATAATTTTCTGTCTCCTTTACCGATCAAGTATCAAAAGATCTTAAACAAATTTTAACTAGTTTTTATGAAACAAATCTGCAGAGGTCGCCTAGCCCGGCATGGCGTGGGCCTTGAGAGCCTATGTGCGCAAGCACGCGGGGGTTCAAATCCCTCTCTCTGCGCTATTATTTTCCTATTCTTCCAAGTTCTGCTAAAAGTGCAGAAAGCTGAATTTCTGGATTTGCACCAATAATTAATCTATAATCATATTTTGCTATTGCCTCTAAAACCTCATCTAGTTTTCCAGTCTTTATCTTGTAAGATTCTTCATTTAGATATTTAAGAAAGTCTGATTCCGACATACCATACACTTTGATTATCTCTATCATTTTGTTTCTGGCATCAGATAATTTTCCTGCAATTGCTAGTTTAAGAATTTCGCCAACATCATCTACTTTTGAAAGACCAGCTGATGTTTTTACATTTGATTCGTTTACTATTCCAAGACTTGCTGTTGCTTGTAATATGTTTATGGCATGACGCATATCGCCTTCTGAATAACTATAGATTGTTTTGAGTCCTTTTTGATCAAACTTCACTTTTTCTTTTTTGGAGATTTCTTCAAGATATGATATCACATCATCTTCTGCAATCCTCGTGAACTTGAATACTGCACATCTACTTTGAAGCGGTTCTATAATCTTTGATATGTTATTTGCAATTAAAATAAATCTACAATATCTTGCCGTATCTTCTATAATTCTACGTAAAGCTGTCTGTGCATCAGAAGTCATTTCATCAGCTTCGTCTAAAATTATTATTTTAAATGGTATTTTTGTATCGAATCCTGAAAACCTCGCAAATTTCTTCACTCTATCTCTTACCATGTTTATACCACGTTCATCAGATGCATTAAGCTCAAGAGTATGGTCTTTCCAATGGTCTCCAAGTATTTCCCGTGCAAGACACATACCAGCAGTTGTCTTTCCAACTCCAGCTGAGCCAGAAAACATAAGATGTGGCATTTCGGATGTATTTTTTAAAAGTGATTTTAGGCTACCTATGACTTCTTTTTGATTTACTATGGAAGAAAGCTTTGCTGGACGATATTTTTCTACCCACATTGCAGCCTCAGTCATACGCTGTTACCTTTCTCTCTCACTAATAAAATTACGGCTAAGATCAAATGATCAAAGCTACTTGTTAACGGAATTGATCGATCGATCCCATTAAATCCTAGAATAGAGTTTCATGCACAATGGAGATTTCAGATCTAGTCCAAGTACATACTATAGGATACAGGTTACAGGACGTTAAAGTGACCTTTAATCACGATATCAAAGTAGATGCATCTGATGTATCTATTGATGCAAAACACGGAGAAATTATTAACATACCACGTTGGGTAGCGGATGTACTAGCATCTGAAAAACTTGTAGATGTTCAAGATACTGATATGATTGTAGCCTTAAAGCAGGCATTGGTAAAGGAAAACGTGCAAGGTGACTTTGATCTTTCTACACTTGATACTGATTTTTACATAAAAGTACGATCATATGTGCAGAGACTACCACAACAAGATCTGGATAAAGTAGAAAGTATGTTAAATACACTTATGAGAAAAAGACAAGGAAAAATAATTGTACTGGCAGACTCATCAAAAATGACATCTGATCTTGCAAAAAAATTATCTATAGAAGAACGTGCTTTATTTGATGCAATACGTGCACAGAGTGTAGACTTTAAAAAACAAATCTTAGGTGATAGAAAATGACAGCCCTTTCCGAACCCAAACCATCAGAAGGAAAACGCTTAGATCAAATAAAAGAATTCTTGACTCAATTTAAGGACAAATCAGGTGCTTACAAATATGTAGAAGAAATTGACCAGATGATGTCAAAGAAAATTCAATATCTTGTAGTAGATTATAATGATCTAGTATCACACCCAGAGATAGAATCTGTGTTTAACACTGATCCTGATGAAATGTTGAATGTATTTGCAAATGCAATAAAGAGTATTCTTAAAGAAAGATTTCCTCAATATGCAGAAAAAATACAACATGATGTCAGAGTAAGAATAGCAAATTATCCTGCTCAGCGTAGTTTGCGTGAGATAAACGCGGAAATCATTGGAAAAATGACAAGCGTTTCAGGAATGGTTGTAAGATCCTCAGAGATAAAACCTCTGGCAAAGGAACTTGTCTATGTATGTCCAGAAGGTCATCCAACTACAGTAATTCATGAAAAAGGACTTGAATTCAATGAGCCTTTGAAATGTAGTAATGGTAAATGTACTCACAGAAATCTTGAACTTAGTCCAGAAAAGAGCAGATTCATAGATTTTCAGATGGTTCGACTACAGGAACTACCAGAAGATCTGCCTCCTGGTCAATTGCCGCATTACGTAGATGTTACTGTACTCCAAGATTTAGTTGATAACGCAAGGCCTGGAGATCGTATAATACTTACAGGAATCGTTCGAATTGAACAAGAACACATACCATCTATGCGTGGTAAAAGTGGGATCTATAGACTAAGAATACAAGGAAATAATATTGAATTTCTGGGAGGCAGGGGAACCAAAGCCTCCAGAAGTACAGAACGAGAAGAAATATCACCAGATGAAGAAAAAATAATCAAATCACTTGGAAAGATCCCTGACATTTATGACAGATTAATTGCTTCATTTGCTCCACACATCAGCGGACATGATATCATAAAAGAAGCAATCTTACTTTTGATTGTAGGTTCAACGCAACGAATTCTTGCAGATGGGGCAAAAATTCGTGGTGACATTAACATATTTCTTGTTGGAGATCCTGGCACTGCAAAAAGTGAGATGCTAAAATTCTGTGCAAGAGTTGCACCTAGAGGACTGTATACTTCTGGTAGAGGTTCAACAGCAGCTGGACTTACTGCAGCCGTAGTACGAGATAAGATAGGTATTATGATGTTAGAAGCAGGTGCTGTTGTTCTTGGAGATCAAGGTTTAGTTTGTATTGATGAATTTGATAAAATGAAACCAGAAGATCGAAGTGCACTACACGAAGTCATGGAGCAGCAATCTGCTAGCATTGCAAAAGGAGGTATTGTCGCTACACTTAATGCACGAACTTCAATTTTAGCAGCAGCAAACCCGATGTATGGAAAATATGATCCATTCAAAAATATTACAGAAAACGTAAATCTTCCAATCCCATTGCTTACAAGATTTGATCTCATTTTTGTAGTTAGGGATGTGCCATCAAAAGAAAAGGATACCAGAATAGCAAAACACATACTTAATCTTCATAGAAGCTCTGTCAATGATACAAAATCTCTAGTCGATGTAGACATCCTCACAAAATATCTTTCATATGTTAAAAAAATAGAACCGGTTCTAACGAAAGAAGCTGAAGACAAAATTCTGGAATATTATATGAAAATGAGAAATGTTGAATCTGAAGGAATGATAACGGTAACCCCAAGGCAGCTTGAAGGATTGATCAGATTATCTACTGCTAGGGCCAGATTATTAATGAAAAATGAGGTTGACGCAGAAGATGCGGAACGTGCTATTTTCTTAATAGAAAGCATGTTGCAAGATGCAGGTGTAGATGTCAATACTGGTCAGGTTGATCTGGGTGTACTCCAAGGCAAGCCACACAGTGAGGTCTCTAAGATGCAACTATTCATGGATGTTATGAAATCACTTGAGGGTGACGAAAAAAGGCCAGTTGAAGAGAAAACATTTGTTAAGGAACTAGTAAAAACAGGCAAATTCACTGAAGAAGAAGCACGCAAATATATCAAAAAACTCCAGCGTGAGTCAGCTATTTATGAATCAAAACCCGGTCATTATAACCGAGTATGAAAGTATCGGATCTTAACTTACCAAAAACTGCAATTGAATTTCTACATAAAATTGGATATGAAGAACTTTATCCAACCCAAGAAGATAGTGTAAATGCAGGAATCCTAGAAGGAAAAAGTATACTTGTATCTGCACCAACTGCAAGTGGAAAAACACTAATCGCAGTACTTGCCATGATTAATCATCTTTCCAGTAAAAAAGGAAAGATAGTATATCTTAGTCCGCTTCGTGCTCTGGCAGCAGAAAAATTTTCTGAATTTCAAAAATTAGAATCTGTAGATTTTGGAAGGAAGATAAGAGCACAAATATCGACGGGAGATTTTGATAATGCAGACAAAAATCTTGAAAAAAGCGATATAATCGTACTTACAAACGAAAAAATGGATTCGCTTATCAGACATGGTGCAGAATGGATTAATGACATAAGTCTTCTTATTGCTGATGAAGTACACCTTCTTGGTGATCGAGATAGGGGTCCAACACTTGAAATCGTTTTGACCAAACTAAAGTTACTGCAACAAAAACCACAGATTCTTGCTTTAAGTGCCACTGTTACAAATGCAAAAGAAATCTCTTCATGGATCGGCTGTGATTTGGTAGAAAATGACTGGAGGCCAGTACCACTATGGGAAGGAGTCTATGATGGTGGAACAGTAAGAATGCAGAATGGAAAAAAGTTTGAAGTTGAGACAAGTATGAGAGGACCTTCAGTAGATCTTGGTATAGATTCTATAAAAAATGGAGGCCAGACGATTCTATTTGCAGAAACAAGAGCACGTTCTGCTACTCTTGCAGCAAAAGCCTCTGATGTTGTAAGTAAAAATCTTGACGAAGATGAAAAAAATCAACTTGATAAAATATCACAACAAATACTTGGAACCAACGAACATACCGATCTTGTCAAAAATCTTGCCACACTTATAAAAAAAGGAGTAGCATTTCATCATGCTGGTCTTAATCAGAAATGCCGTGAAATAATAGAATCAGAATTTAGGAATGGAAAAATAAAATTACTTGCATCTACCACAACTCTTGCAGCAGGAGTAAATCTGCCAGCACGACGTGTGATTATATCAAGCATAAATAGATATGATGCAAAATTTGGTGCAAACAAACCTATCAGCGTTCTTGAATACAAACAGCTTTGTGGCAGAGCAGGAAGACCACAATATGACAAATTTGGTGAAGCGATAATTGTTGGAAATTCTAACAGCGATGAACTGCTTGATTATTATGTAAATGGAACTCCAGAACCAATATTATCAAAACTTACAGATGACAGAGCACTAAGAATGCACGTCTTGAGTTTAGTATCTACTAGTCCTGGAATAAAAAAGGATGAGATAATCGATTTTTTTGTAGAAACTCTAGCAGGCTCTCAACTAAGAAAACCTACTATAAAATTCAAGATACAAATTACATTGGATTATCTTGAGTTAGAAGATATGATAAAAGAAAAAGAATGCAGATTTGTAGCAACCGAATTTGGTAAAAAGACTTCTATGCTTTACATTGATCCACTAACAGCTATTTCTTTTAGGAAAGCATTACAAAAAACTTCAAAGCGTAAAAATCATACTTTTGGATTTCTCCATCTTATTACAAACTGTGAAGACTTTTTCCCTAAATTTTCTTTGCGTAACAGAGATTATGAAACTATAGGTACATTACTTGAAAATCACGTATCAGAATTAATTGAATCCATTTCAGAGTATGAATGTTCAAGAAGTCTTCTAGCCATACATGCGTGGATAAATGAATCAAGCGAAATTTTCCTTTCAGATAATTTGGGAATAGAATCAGGTGATATGCATAGAATGGCAGAAACTAGTGATTGGCTTGTGTATTCATTATATGAACTTGCTAAACTTGAATCACGAGATGATATTCTTGACGAATTGAATATTCTAAGGCAAAGAATTTCTTACGGAATAAAAGAAGAACTTACCGAACTGGTTAAGATACGTGGAATTGGCAGGATGCGATCACGTATATTATACAAGAATAACATCAAAAACCTAAGTGATTTGTCTAAAATTCCGATAAAAGATTTGGCAAAAATAGACAAGATAGGTTCATCTCTTGCAGAAAATATCAAGGCAAAACTACAAAATGTATCATAATGTTTGATCAAATCGTCCCAGCTATACTGGTTTCAATTGTAGCATTTTTTTCAGTTTATGTAATAACTCCATTCTTAATACGTGCGCTAGAAAAAAGAAACCTCACAGTAAAAGACTATCATAGAAAAGGTGGAGCTATGATACCAAGACCTGGCGGTCCATCAATCTTAATTGGAATCATCGCTTCAGAGATTACGTTATACGCCTTCTTTCCAACTACTGCAATAATCACTATTCTCATTACTACTTCACTTGCTTTTGTAGTTGGAATAATTGATGACAGAAAGGCGCTCGGGGGATGGTTCAAACCACTGGCTCTTGCTGCTTCTGCTATTCCAATTATCTTTCTAGGTGCATATGACTCAAATCTCGCATTTCCACTTTTTGGTTCATTTAAAATCCCAGCACTTTATCTGGCGTTAATAATATTCATAATTCCAATAACTGGTAACACTATCAATTCAATTGATGTTTTAAATGGTGTTGCAAGCGGTTTCATGACTATTGCAAGCTTTGCACTGACTATCTCTCTTTTTATAATGCAGAATTATGAAATTGCAATAGCAAGTCTACCACTTGGATTTGTTTCATTAGCTTTTTACAAATACCACAAATTTCCTAGTAGTATATTTCCAGGAGATTCAGGTGCCTTAACTCTTGGTGCAATGTATGGTGTGATAGCAATACTCGGTCACGTTGAAATTGTTGCCGCAATAGCACTCTTACCAGCTGTGATAAATTCATTTTTATTTTTATCTAGTGTAAAACACGTAGTAGAACACAGGCAGATAAAAAATCCCACTGCTGTTACTTCTGATTTTAAACTCATGGCTACCAGCGATAAAGACGCACCAATTACACTTCTACGCCTCATTCTTGCAGCAGGTCCACTGACTGAAAAACAAATTGTCTTAGTTATTTTCAAACTGGCATTATTTTCTGCATCTCTTGCAATTATCACTGCATTTATGATGGGAATTAAAATATGAAAAATTATACCATTTTCTCATTTATCTTTATAATGTGGATTTTAATCATAATTGGAGGCGGTTTATTAGTTGTCTTCACATCCATGATCTCAATAGAGGGATATGTTACAGTTGGTCCTTTAGAATTGTATTATACTTCTATTGCTAAAGCCGTGATTGCAATAATTTTAATAATTATCTGGATTTATGTTCTTACAAAGATAAAGAACTGGATGTTTCATAAAAAAATAAAAAACTAACCTCCTTCCCATTTCTTCTTTTTTCTATCATACTCTTCACGTGTGTATTTGATTTTTGCAGGTACTCCAACTACTACCATATTGGGTGGAACATCTTTTGTGACAACTGCCCCCATTGCTATTACGCTGTTTTTGCCAACAGTTATTCCTGCCTTGATAACAGCACGTGAACCTATAATGACACCATCTTCTATTGTAATGCCGATGAGTTTCTTGCTTGTTGGATATGGATCATTCGTTAAAGCTGCCGCGGGTCCAATGAAGACATTTTTTCCTATTCTAGAAAGGGGCGGGATGTAAACTAATCCTTCAATCATAGTATTTTCTCCTATCTTTACATTATAATCAATATGTGCAAGTGAACCAATTTTTACATTATCGCCTATCTCCGTATTGTCACCAACATATGCAAAGTGCCATATACGAACATTCTTTCCTATCTTTGCTTTTTCTGAGATAAAATTTGTTACCAAATTAATCACAAATGCCAAGGAGATGCTTGTCTAGTTATTTTTTCTGGTAGCAAGGATTGGTTTCTTTTTAAAAATTCTATGTCTTGATTTTTGTCTCTTAGTTCATCAGGCAACATTATTGGAATCTCTTCTATAATGGGATAAAATCTAGAACATTTTGTACAATATATTGCTCCTTCCAATACCATTTGATCTTTAGAATTTGATTCAAAAATTTCAAGCGGGAAATGCTTGTCTATTGGACATGCAAGTATCTCAAGCATTTTTTTATTCATTTCAGGTCTAGATAAACTGGTGTTCCTTTTTGACTAGATAAAAGTGCTGCTTCTGCAATCTTTGTTGTGTTTACCGCATGTTCCGGTTTTACTAATGGTTCTTCTTTACCTTCACAAGCCGCAAGGAAATTCTTTATCTCTAAAAGTAATGGTTCTTCTACATCTTTTCTTGGAATCTCTGTCCCGTTATTTGTCTCAATCTTCACTTCCTGTGAAATAAAATCCGAAGATATTATTGCATCTACACATACTGCATTAAACTTTCTTACTCTTGTAGGAGTTATCCAGTTAGATGAAATGATTGCTACTTTACTATCCTTGAAGCCAAGCATTATAGTTGCAAAATCTTCATGATCATGTCTTATCTTTCCAGATCTTGCAAAAACAACATCGGGAGTATCGTCAAAAAGCCACATTGCAGTATCAATATCATGAACCGAAGTATCATAAATTATTCCTACATCTTTTATGTGTAATGGCATTCTGTTTTCTCTATGAAACTCTAGCATTATGAGTTCGCCATATTTTTTTGATTTAACATACTCTTTTATCAACGCAACTGCAGGATTGAATCTTTCAATATACCCGCATGTTAGTACTACTTTATTTTTGTATGCGAGATTCTGTAGCTCATTTCCCTCATGAGAAAGATATGTCATTGGTTTTTCTACAAAGACATTTTTCTTTTGTTGTAGAAGAGTCGTTGCAATGGAGAAATGAGTAGAAGTTGGAGTACAAACAAAAGCAGCATCAAATTTCTCTGATTTTAAAAGTAAATCCAAAGAGGAGTAATGATTGACTGAATATTTTGATCCAAAATCTTTAGCTCTGTTTGAATCTACATCACAAATGGCAGTTAAAACTCCCATCTGTGAAAGTATTCGTGCGTGGTTTTTACCCCACCCTCCCATTCCTATCTGAATGACTTTCACATCTAGTACACTGCCGTTATCCAATGAGCGTACTTTTTATTCTTGTCCATTACTATGTCTGAATAAGTAGAACTGATTTGTTTTGTTACTTTCCCAGCTCTCCCATTTCCGACCTTTTTTCCATCAACAGATATGACTGGAGTTATTTCTGCAGCAGTTCCAGTAAGGAAAATCTCATCTGCAAGATAAAGTTCGGTACGGGGAATTTCTCTTTCTATGATTTTGTATTCTTCATTTTGAACTATTTCTATTACAGACTCTCTTGTTATTCCTTCTAATGCAGATGAGCTAGATGGTGGAGTTATGATGTTTTTATTTCTTAGAATGAAGATATTTTCACCTGGGGCCTCGCTTACATTTCCTAAATGATCAAGTAGTATAGATTCGTCATACCCATTGCGTTTTGCTTCTTGAGTTGCTAAAATTGAATTAAGATAATTACCTCCCATCTTAGCAAGAGTAGGTGTTGAAATATCTTGAATCCGTCTCCATGAGGAAACTCCTGCTTTTATTCCATTTTTATTAAATAAATCGCCAAACTCAAACATGACTATGGCAGTATGTGTTGGGGCTTTTTCTGTTACATTCAAGTTTATTCCATATTTTCCAACAAAATAAAATGGTCTGATATAACATGATTGTTTTACATTATTTTTTTTACAGAGTTGAATTATGGCATTTGAAATTTCTTTATTTGTAAATTTTAAATTAATGGAATATATTTTGCCAGAATTTCTGAATCTTTTAATATGATCATCCAGTCTGAAAATATTCAAGTTTTTCGAATTCCAATAACCACGTAACCCTTCAAAAACTGAAGTTCCATAATGAATAGCATGTGTCATGACAGGAACTTTTGCTTCTTCTGATCTTACAAATTTGCCATCAAACCAAGCAAATTTTGCATTAAAAGATTTCATATTAAACAACGAAATTAGTCTATAATTAATATATTTCTACCAAAAACCATATTTTGGAAATTTCATTCCAAGTAATCTATATGTAAGATCTTCTGCAGATGAGTATTTTTTAACTATATTCCAGTTTTCGCGTATTATTTTTACAACTTCTGTAGGAACATAGTTTTCCCAATCCGAGTCTTTCCCAAGTGCAGCATCAAACATTTTTTCCTTTACAATTGATGCTGAGATTGTTTTCCTTACACCTATTCTTGGTTTTAATCCATATAGTTTGAGTACAAAACCTTCTGCTTTGTCACCCGTATATGTGAAGTAATCATCTGAAACACCATCTAGAATCTGTCTTTTTATGTTCCATGAGAAGGGAGAAAGTAATGGCGGCATGTATTTAATGAAAGGTGCAGAAAATGCATAGTTTGAAAGAACCGAGATTGACTCACCAAAAATCGATTGAAGCATCTTCTTTCGTAATTCAAAATTAAAAGGAAAACTTCTACTGTTAATTTCCTCTCCTTTGTTAATAAATATGACGGGAAAAACCCTAACCTCGTTTGCTTTTTTAAGTTCTTCTATGATCTTTACATGCGCTTTTGTTACAGGATTCAGATGAGCTAGATAAATGGCAACTGTCAATTGCACTTCATACTAGAAATCTCGTATATTTCAATGCTTGATGCAATTATTTTATAAAGATACTAAATTTAAGAAGTGATTCCTAAAATCTAGTTTTTATGACTGCGTATTCCCAAGAATAATTTGTGCACAAGACTAATAAATTGTAATGAAGCGACAGTGTACAGAAAATGAACTCAAAAATACTCGTGTCATTATTGATACTTCCTTTACTCTTAATGCCAATCGCTTCTAGTTATGCTATGTCTAGTGAACACATGTCTATGAAAGATAAATCATCGGTGAAAAAAAACATACCAGTAGATCCGAGCATAGAGAAAATGAGACATATGGGACAAACAAAAATTGAAAACCCATACTTTTTCCAAATTGACGATACTACAGTAAAAATAAAACGCGGAACCGTTACAATATCTGGTCATGGAGTATACAATCCAGATCAAGATGTGATTTCTGCTTGGGGAACATATTCTATTTCTATGGGAAGCAGAGAACTTGCTGGGAGTTGGACAGCAGCTAATCTAGTTAGTGGAAAAGGAAATCCATACGGTGGCGATTCTGATGCATTTCACGTGCATTTTATTGGTAAGACTGCAAGCCTTAAAGATCCAAAATATACAGGTAATAATGCGAAACGAGAATCTGTAATGAGAGGATCACATCAGATTTGGATATCAGCTAACACAGAGGAAGGAAAACTCTGTGTTTATGGTTCATACGTAGGTACTCCAAGCCCAAGAAATGCATGTGTAGAAACAGACACGATTTCAATAACTAAATAAATTTTTTAAAATCTGGGGACGATGGGACTTGAACCCACGACATCCAGCGCCCGAGGCTGGCAGTCTACCAAGCTGACCTACGTCCCCGTAGATCAGCCTCTGACTATACAATATTAGCTTTTCAAGAGAAATTTTATTCTATCCGTACGATTCGTACTTTATCTCAAAGCTCTTATCTGGCCGCTTATTTCTTTCAGTGACAAAACCCTTTGGTCCTAGATAATCCATACATCCATCTATAGTTCCTTGCCAGCCGCAAATGAAAAATATGGTGTTTTCTTTTGTAATTTTTTCACCAACTAGCTTTTCAAGAGGTGACTGTTCGCCATCTTTTGATCTAAGGAAAGTTTCTACTCTGCCGATTTGTCCGCTCCAAGATCTGTTAAACCATTCTTGAGGCCTACTGATAGTTGCTCTATATCTGAAATTCCACTTATCTTTGCCCTTGTCTAGACTTTCATTTTCTAAATCAGTCAAAAGTTCTTTGTAACCAAGTTCATCAACATAACTTGCTCCATGTAACACTATAATCTCTCTATTGCTTCCAGTAGCATGTAGAGATTGAGCAAGACTGACAAACGGAGCTAAACCAGTACCTCCACCCAAACAAATTACTCTCCTATCATCTTTTGTACCGTCAGCTTTTTTGTCATCAAGTGTAAATGCACCAGTTGGTTTAACCCAAACTATCTCATCTCCTTCTTTTGCACTAAAGAGCTGTGTAGTAAGACGACCTGGTAGAGGTTTTCGTACCCATCTTATGTACAACTCAACAAATTTCCTGTTTTCTGGATTTGATGCAATAGAATATGCTCTTCGTATAATCTTATTTTCGCTTGGAACATGCATTCCTACTGTTATGAATTGACCCGGTTTGTATTCTGGAACGGGTCCCTCTTTTGGCACGAGTCTAAAAATCGCAAGATCTTCTTTTTGGACTTGAACGAATGTCAAAGTCGCTTGGTTATCAACGACCACGCGAAATGTGTCGTACCTGATAGTTAAATATCTTATGTTGTTTTGGTTAAAGACGATTTTCCAAATACAGCTAAACGTTAATAACGGCTTGAAAAAAGCTAATGCAAATCAGAATACCATTCTGATTGTAAAAATTTGGGCCGGTCGTCTAGCCTGGTAGGATACGCCCTTGGCATGGGTGAGATCGTGGGTTCAAATCCCACTCGGTCCATTTTAAATTATTTAATAAAAAATTATGATGTGTAATAATTGAAATTCGGTTTTCTGTTTATGTTACTGTTATTGTAAAAGTAGATTTGGGAGATAATGCACTCATATCGCTTAAATTATTCCACACGAAAGTTTCAATTTTATAAATTCCATCTTTATGTGGAGTCCAAAAAAGAGCTGTCGTTAGGGTTTGATTTTTAACAAGTGAGCCTTTTGAAAAACTAAGATCCGCTATAGCTCCTTTTGAGTCAATTATTTGTACAATGTATGCCCAATCCATTTCTTCGTTACTGACATTTGTAAGGGAAGTTTGTAGGTTAAGCTGTTGTCCTACCAGAGGTGATTTTATCTCCTCTCCCAATGTGTTAACAACTTTAAAATTTGATGTGATTATTTCTTCATATCCGTAGGCATGACCAAAACTTATGCCAAAAAAAACTAAAAAATAAATAAAAAACTTCATCTAACCAATTCTCATATTCTTAGATTTAAATTATCCTCCGGTGTTAGGATTTAACATGTCTGAATCATTTGAGACTATCTTTATAGGAAAAAAACCACTGATGGCGTATGTTACGTCTACGCTAATACAGTTGGCAAACCAACCAAAAATATCTATCAAGGCAAGAGGGCTTAGCATTGGACGTGCAGTTGATGTAGCACAGATAGTTGCACGAAAAACCGAGAATGCTGGCTATTCTATCGGAGACATCAAGATCGGATCAGAACTACTTCAATCACAAGATGGACGACCAAGAAACGTTTCCACCATAGAAATAGAAGTAAAAAGAAACACTTCGTAGGAAAACCTTGAGAGGATTTTTCCTTTCTTTTTGTTGTTTTAAAATTTATGGCCGTACTTATTTTCCATTTTTCTATATTTTGATAAGTCTACGATATCGTTGAATTGATCAAATGCGACGAGATTCTTTTTGAGCCTAGAGGTTGTACCTGATTTTCTAAGTTCACGCAGAATTTGTATAGATGCAAATGTATTTGCATAAAGAATTGACAGAGGATACAAAATTAGTTTGAATCCCATTTTGTGAAGCATTTTAGTAGAAAGAAGAGGTGTTGCTCCTCCTTCAATCATATTGGCAACTAAAGGTGCGTTAATAGATTTTCCAATCTTTTTCATCTCTGCAACAGACTTAGGGGCTTCAACAAAAATTGCATCAGCTCCAATCTTTTTGTATTGAAGGCCACGTTCTATTGCTTCATCGAGTCCCTCGGATGCTCTTGCATCAGTCCTTGCAACAATTATGAAGTCTTTACTTTTTCTTGCATCTAATGCAGCTCGTAATTTTTCTACATATTCTTCTTTTGGAACTACCTCTTTTCCTATCATGTGTCCACATCTTTTTGGCCATTTTTGATCCTCAAGAAAAATTCCAGAAGCTCCTGCAGATTCTAATTCTTTTACTATTTTCCAAACACTGAGAGGGTTGCCATATCCAGTATCTGCATCTACAATTACCGGAACAGATACTGCAGCACAAATTCTACGAGCATTTTCTACAGTTTCTGCAGCACCAATAAACCCATAGTCTGGCATTCCAAGAAGCGTAGCTGAAGTACCATATCCTGTCTGAAACATGGCTTCAAAACCTATCTTTTGAGCAATTTTTGCTCCTATGGCATCATATACGCCAGGAACAACAAACGGTTTAGAATTATCATATAGTAATTTTCTAAGTGTTGGCAACTGTTGATAGTGTTAATGACAATTATTTATGGTTTAGTTGATTTTGATCTCTTTACCGCGAGATTTTTTTTCTGAGGATTCTACTTTATGAAGTTCAGACTCTAGAAATTTCTTGTATTTTGTAGTTTCTTCTTTTGTCATATTTGATACATTAGAGCTAAGCGAATTTCCTATACTTGCTATGCGTTCAAGAAGATCCATAGCGACAAATTTTCCGATACCTCCTATTCTAAACATCACATCGAGCTGATTTTTTACTATGTTATTTAACGTTTCAAGATCATCTGTCATGGCTCTGCCTTTCCTAGTTATCTGATATTTACCATCTTTTGTTTCTTCAATAAGATTATCATCTAAAAGTCTACCAAGTAATGGATAGATCAACCCCGGAGAGGGTTTCCATTTACCGCCACTTTGTTTCACTGCAAAGTCGATTATTTCTTTACCAGTGCATGGATGTTTTTTTAGAGTTTCAAGTATGAAATATCGTGAAAATCCTCTTGGAACTACGCTTCCGACTCGTTGTATCCACTGTGATAACATCACTAGTGATATCACTAGTGATATATATTAACAATTCGATGTAAATTTGCACAGAGACTTCATAAGACATATTTATCTAATTTGAAAAGGTAGAGGTCTAAACATGACTGACACGATAGAACACGATCTGCTAATTGTCGGCTCTGGTCTTGCTGGTTTAAGAGCTGCTATCCAAGCTGCAAAGACAAGCTCAAAGATCAAAATTGCAGTAATTTCAAAACTACAAGTTATGCGTTCACATTCCGTTTCAGCAGAGGGTGGAACTGCAGCTGTTCTTTTTCCTGAAGAAGGAGACAGCTTAGAATCACATGTATATGACACAGTAAAGGGAAGCGATTTTCTTGCTGATCAAGATGTTGTGGAAAGACTAGTACATGAAATGCCATCTGAAATTTATCAACTTGAACATTGGGGAATGCCTTGGTCGCGTAGAGACGATGGAAGAATAGGTCAGAGAAAGTTTGGTGGTTATAGTTTTCCGAGAGCAGCATATGCCCAAGATAAAGTCGGATTTTATGAAATGCAAACTTTGTATGATACCTGCCAAAAATTTGATAATATTGAATTCTTCAATGAATGGTTTGTGACATCGATAATACATGATGGTCAGAGATTTTGTGGAATAACTGCAATCGAACTTTCATCAGGAACTTTTTACACCATAAAAGCTAAAGCATTGATAATAGCAACGGGTGGTGCGGGAAGAGTTTATAGCTATTCAACATATGCACTTTCATCAACTCCTGATGGCCTTGACATGGCATACAGAGCCGGTCTTGCACTAAAAGATATGGAATTTGTTCAATTCCATCCCACAGGAATTCTTCCCTCTGGTATACTAATTACCGAAGCAGCACGAGGTGAAGGTGGCTATCTCATCAACAAGGACGGTGAGAGATTCATGAAAAGATATGCCCCAGAATTGATGGAGCTTGCACCAAGAGACATCGTTTCTCGTTCCATGATGACTGAGATGTCTGATGGTCGTGGCTTTAAGCATGAGACAGGAGTAGACTGTTTAAAACTAGATCTCAGACATTTGGGGGATAATGTAATAAAAGAAAAGCTTGCTGCAATCAGAGAAATATCTATGAAATTTTCGGGAGTTGATCCAAGTAATGAATTGATGGATGTTAGACCAGTATGTCATTACATGATGGGTGGAATTCATACTGATATTGATGGTGCCACAGAAATACAGGGAATATGGGCTGCTGGTGAAGCTGCATGTAACAGTACACATGGAGCAAATAGATTGGGCGCCAACTCTACAAGTGAATGTATTGTCTGGGGAAAAATTACAGGTGAACTTGCAACAAGATATGTCCTAGATGCTAAAACCTCACCATTTCCCTTGCACCTTGTAGCTTTAGAAGAAAAAAGAATCTATGATGGAATATTCCGTGGTCATGGTGATGCAAATCCATACGAAGTAAAACAACAAGTTACTGATATGATGAATGAAAAAGCATACGTGTTTAGAAATGAAAAAGATTTGGTTGATGGGTTAAAGAAACTACGTGACTTGAAAGAAAAAACATGGAAACATGTTGATGATAAAGCAAACGAATACAATACTAATCTTACAAATGTTATGGAACTTGATTCCATATTTCGCATTGCTGAGGTTATATTAGTTGGAGCAATAAAGAGAAAAGAATCTAGAGGTGCTCATGCAAGGACAGATTATCCTACTAGAGACGATAAGAACTTCTTACATCACACTCTTGCTTATTATGATATCAAAGAACCAATACTGAAAGAATATCCGGTCACTATTACTAAATACAAGCCTGTGGAGAGGAAATACTAATGGAAAGGCAATCCAATCGTGAGGGAATAAAAGGTTGGTTAAATCCGGGAAGATATGGACTAGAACGATTTGCATATTGGCTGATGCGTCTTACTGGGCTAGGATTACTAGTATACTTTATAGCTCATGTCTTTGAAACAAGCTCTGTTGTTAATGGTAAAGAAGCATGGCAAAAAATGTTAGAGCTTACTCAGACAACAGAAGGTCATATCATACTTACCATAGTTATAGGAATGTGTGTCTTTCATACTGTAAACGGAATAAGAGTAATGCTTGGTCAAGGTGGTGTGGGAGTTGGTAAACCAGGCAGACCAGACTATCCATACAAACCCGCGTCGTTAAACTCAAGACACAAACTATGCATCTTAGCCTCAATTGGACTTGCGGCATTGGCAATGATGTATGGCTTGGCAGTTTTGTTTGGTGAGTAAAATGCAAGAAAGCGTAATTATGAAAATACATTACGGTACAGCACTTGGAGCAGTGGTACTTGTAGCGATACATATTCTATTTAGAATGACACAGAACTTTTCCGAATCTTTACAATACGAAAGTGTGATAGCAAATTATCACTTTTTACCATATGCAATTATGCTAGAATTAATACTCATCTTGCTTTCAGTACACGGATTTAATGGCTTAAGAGTAATACTATTAGAATTAAAACAAGGTGTTGGATATGAAAAAGCTGTTAATTATGGTTGTATTGCTGCCATTGCTGTACTTGTCGCCTATGGATCTAGGACTATATTGATGGCAGGATTTGGAATGTAACATGGCTGCAATAACTTCAAAACTTTCTGATGAATCCCCTTCTACAATAGTTTCCCCTACTAATTCAGTAACTCTGAGGATCTCAAAATTCAATCCAAAAACTGACTCGGCTGCAACATTTGTAGAGTTTAAGGTTCCTGTTCAAAAATGGACAACAGTTTTAGACGTAATTTTATCTGTAAAACAACACCTGGATCCTTCAGTCGCAGTAAGATATTCTTGCAGACAAGCATCATGTGGATCTTGTGGAATGAAAATAAATGGAAGGCCGGCTCTTGCATGTTACACAAAAATTTCAGAACTTAATTCAAATGTAGTTACAGTAGAACCAATGAATAATTTTCCCATTCTTAGAGATCTGGCAGTAGACTTTACCCAATTCTTTTCAACACATAAAAAACTAAAACCGTACATAATCAGAGATGATTCAGAAGTCGCTGAAGACACAAAAGAATTTTTACAGACTCCAAAAGAAGTTGAAGAGTATCTACAGTTTTCGTACTGCATAAAATGTGGATTATGTAATTCTGCATGTCCAACCATGGCTACAGATTCATCATTTATTGGACCACAAGCACTAGCTCAAGCTTATCGTTATGTCGCAGATAACAGAGACGCTGGTAAAAAAGATCGACTAAAAATAATAGATGATTCACATGGAATATGGCGATGTCACTTTGCTGGTTCCTGTAGCCAAGTTTGTCCAAAAGGGGTTGATCCTGCTATGGGAATACAATTGCTCCGAGGATATCTGGTGGGATTTAGAAAATAACTAAGGTTTTTTTGGATTCTTGCTTGCGTTCACTTGATTGTTTATGGCGTCTGCCATGAAATGATTTGAAACATTCAACTTGATGTCATCAATGCCATCAATCTTTAACAAATTATCATGTACATCTTGTGCTATTTTAAAACCAAATATGGCTGGGCAAAAGGGACTTGTTAAGTGTAAATCTATCTTCACCGCTGAACCATTAATGTCTATGTTGTCTATAAGCTCAAGTTCCATTATGGAGACATTTATTTCAGGATCTACAATTTTTGTCAATTCATCAAAAATCATTCTTCTTAATTGCTGACTTTCTTGTGCCATAATAAAAAACCGTCTATGCTATATATAACCATTCTAATTTCTAAATTAATGTATCGATCTAGATTTACAGAAAATTTGGATGAACACACTCTGGACTATCTTTCATCAATTTCAGAAGATAAAGAAATTGCACTATACGACATTTGGGGCAGTCAAGCTCATACAATAATGCTTTATGAAAATAAAATAATCACAAAAAAAGAAGCAACAAAAATTTTATCATCTCTTGAAAAATTAAAAAAAGAAAATCTATCAATAAAATCAGATTCCGAAGACATTCATGAGCTAATAGAGTCTCTAATCATAAAAAAAGCAGGAAAGCAAGCTGGCGGTAAAATGCATACTGCACGCTCACGAAATGATCAGGTCTCACTTGATATCAGAATGAAAATTCGAGACGATATTAACACAATATGTTCCTGTCTTTTAGAAATGATAGAAACTCTTGTATCTTTAGCTGAAAAAAACAGTGATGCTATAATGCCACTTTATACTCATCTCCAACAAGCTCAAGTAGGAGTTTTTTCACATTATCTGCTTGCATATGCTGACGCCTTGTTTAGAGATTTAGACCGATTCTATGTAACATATGGCAGAGTAAATGAATCTCCACTTGGTGCTGGACCTGTAGGAGGAACAAGCTTACCAATTGATAGGCAAAGCACTGCAAAGATGCTTGGATTCAAGGGTCTAATTGAAAACTCTATTGATGCAACTGGCACTCGCGACTTTGTGGCAGAATATGTAGGACAGGTTGCAATTCTTATGACAAACTTGAGTCGACTTGCAGAAGACTTTATCATTTGGTCAACATCGGAATTTTCATTCATAGAACTTTCAGACCAGTTTGCATCAACATCAAGTGTCATGCCGCAAAAAAAGAACCCAGACATACTTGAGCTTACACGTGGAAAGACTGCACAAGTAATTGGATATCAAATGGCCATTCTTTCAAACATTAAAGGTCTTCCTTCAGGATATAACAGGGATTTACAGCAGATTAAAACATCGATTTGGCCAGCTTCAAAAATTGCAATATCCACACTTTTAGTGAACAATGCCATGTTGAAAACCATGAAAGTTAACAAACATAGAATGAAAAAAGCAATAGATTCAGGCTACTCTATTTCATTAGACATTGCAGAACATCTTGTCAAAAAAGGACTTCCTTTTAGAACTGCCCACAAGATTGTTGGTCAACTAGTACAAACTGCCTCAAATTTACAAAAGCCTCTCTCATCACTCCCTCTTCCTGAAATCAAAAAATCTCTTAGTGGGTATAAAATAGATCCAAAAGAACTGTACGGAGTAATAAAGTCAATGAATGCGCATTCATCACTTGAACAAAGGACATCCCTCGGTTCTTCAGGAAAGTCAGAACAACAACGCATGATTTTAAACAGGAAAAAAAAGATTCAAGCATATAGGATTGGAACTGTTAAAAGGACAAACGAAGTTAAAGTTGCCTTTGAAAATCTTGTTGCTAAGATAAGAACAATAACAAAATAATTTATGAATACAGAGTTAATCTACATTTTTTTGCCAAATTCCTTACTATAAAAGCTAGATTTTGATGTAGTAATCTTGACTTTTCCATTGATTTTGATTCACATACCTCTAGATAAAAAATTCTCGTAATGAGGTAAGCAGTATGTTTCAATTCATACACCCACAATCCGAAAAACCTAACTACACTATAGGTCAAACATGGGGAGCACTAAAGAAAGCGTGGAGAGGTTATAAGATTGCCAAAGTGCAGTCTGATACCGCAAAAATGACTGAATACGCTAAAAAAATTAGAACTCTCGAACATGATTTGGGAGTTAAACAAGCAGAATTCCCAGAATTGAACCTAAGTTAGTTAGTCCTCTTTTTTTATTTTTGGAACTAACTATATCTAGAACTTGTTAGTGTTACTCCAAATGCAAGTGATGCTAATACAAAAACTATATTTGGAACCGTTAGAGGAGTATCATTTGTAAATACTAGAACCCTATAATGCTAATCATACGCTTATTACATTTACAATAATGATCCGTTTAAAAAAATTTGTTCTACTCATTTTTCATGCGTAATAAAACGTTTGGCGGGTTCGCGGGGATTCGGACCCCGGACAGCCGGATTAAAAGTCCGGTACTCTACCTGGCTGAGCTACGAACCCAATGCGAAGTCTGATAGTTGTGTATAATTTAGTCTTTTACAAAATTTTTTGATTTAATAGAAACCTTTAAACTCAGATTTTTGTCCAGCTTACTCCGACGCCCTTGTAGTATAGTGGAGCATGGAGAAAATCCATTCCTCGTAAAACCCGGTCTAGAATGGGGCCCTGTCACGGCCTCGACGCGTGTTCAAATCCCGCCAAGGGCGCCATTTTACTTTATTTGAAAACTGATGAAAAATAAAAACAATTGTATTTTTTATAGCTATTTATGATTTAGCTTATTCATTATATCATCAAGAGCTTTTTTATTTGCAACTGCAATAAAAGAGAGCTTGTTTTGATAACCTAGATCAGAATCAAGAGGTTTTCCATTCTTATCAACAACATATCCTCCAGCTTCTAAGGCAACCAGAAGGCCTGCAGCAATATCCGTGACTCGTATTTTATCCCTTAAATCAACAAATACATCAATAAGGCCTCTAGCGAGCATTCCAAATTCTAGTGCATTTGCACCAAAATGCCTGATGTGGTTTGAAGACGCAATTATTGGCGATAACGCTTCAAGCACTTTTGGTGAAATTCCAGATATATTAAGACCTAAAACAAAATAGATTGGATTTTCATCACTATTAACAGAAATTTTCGTTCCATTTAGAAAAGCACCTTTGCCTTTTGTTGCATAATACATATCTCCTCTTGAAAGGTCTATTACTACTCCGTCTGTAACGGAACTTAGCTTATTGTCTGTGGCAAATGCAAGAGAACAACAAAAAAACGGTAGCCCTCTTACAGCATTTGTAGAACCATCGACTGCATCCATAATGATAAATCCTCTTGGATTTTTTGAAAGCTCAACTTGACCGCATTCTTCGCCAAGAACTACACAATCAAATTTTATCTCTTTTAGATAATCCAGGACTGTTTTTTCTGCAACAACATCTATCTTTCTTGATATGTCTCCCCCCGCACCTCTACCAAAATCTCCACCGGATTCTTTTGTGCCTGCTAGGTGTTTTACATTATCATAGACTCGTTTTGATGCTTCTAATAATACTTCGATAACTTCCATATTCTTCCTCATCTTACATCCTAATTTATTCCAAATAACTCTAAAGTAACTCAATGCATAAATAATAAAACAAGATTTGCCATTATGTGAGTAGCAAAGATGAATCGATTTTTAGCAAAGATGCACTTTTAGGCACAAAACCTGGCAAAGAAATTGTAAAACAAGCTCTTTTCAAAAGTAAGGGTTACAGACAATTTGACAAATACAAAAAAGAAGCAGAAGAAGAATTTTCAAACTTTGTAAAACGATTCACCAATGACTTACTACAAGAAATTAAATCTGATTCATCACCTAATACAACACAACAAAAATTTGCAGAAGAAATTGGATCCAACGAAATAATGCTAGACCATTCTCAAATAGACATAGTAAAAACTAGACTTAAAAATCATGAAACACTAACAGATAGGGTTTCAAGAATTTTAAATTCAAATTTTGTTAAAATGACCCTGCCTGTTTTTAGTGCACTATATGATGCATCTTCAGAATATTTTGGTGATAAACAAGATTCAGAATTACGAACCACCGTGATTGACGGTCATATTATTGCAATAGATTTGAGTGAACCAATGGACAGAATTATGGACAAAGATGAAGACTTGGAGTATCTTGATGACTACAAACTAATGAATCCCTATCTACTAAAGCTTGCAAGATACAAAATAGCAAAAGGGGGAAAGGAAGTTCTTGAAGCATTTGAACATGGATTCAAGGATGCGAGAATTGGTCAATATCTTGATTTCAAACTAAAGACAAAACCTACTAACATATCTGAGGAAGAAATGATGCAATGTTACAAAAAATACAGAGCAGTTATGGGAACTGCGGGAAGAAATATGGCCCTAAACAGAAAACCGCTTGGTGAGATATTTCATCTTGGCATGGCAAAAGCAGCTGAATCAGTTGGATGCGGAAATGAGATCGAAGATTCCATCAAAAATAAGTTTGTCAAGATTCCATCATGGCCCCTTTACTACAGTCTGCTTACTGGTAATGTAAAAAAAGGCTTTGAGCTTACAATAGAAAAAAGTAATCTATATCTAAATGAGGCAAGACTTGCGCTTGAATTATTACCAGAAAACTTTTCACATAAAAACTTTCTAGAGTTTCTATTTCTAACAGTTGAACATTACAATCTCTTTTGGTTCAATCAATTACAAAAAGAAAATCTTTGGTCAGAATTTTCTGCCAATCTTCCAAAGTGATAAACATGATGTGGTCAGAAAAATACAGACCAAAAAATCTGCTTGATCTAATTGGAAATGAGGAAGCCAAAGTTTCAATTGTAGAGTGGTTTGGAAAGTGGGTAAAGGGAGTAAAACCAATCTTGCTTGTAGGTCCTCCAGGTACAGGAAAAACTACCCTTGCAACACTTTGTGCAAAACAATTTGGTTATGATCTTATAGGACTTAATGCAAGTGACATGCGAAACAAACAAAGAATTCAAGAATTGCTTACTCCTGTACTTGGAAATTCAAGTCTTCTTGGCAAGCCAATGATTTTTGTAGATGAAGTAGACGGTATTCATGGAAGATCCGACTATGGTGGTGTTGAAGCACTTGTTGATATTCTAAAAGAACCCACTGTACCAATAGTTTTAGCTGCAAATTCTGACAGATCAGATAAGATGAAAAGCATAAAAAAAGCAACCAAAACAATCCTGCTCAAACCTATCCCACCAAGGTTGCTCAGATTATACCTTGAATCAATTCTAAAAAAAGAAAGTGCATCACTAAGTGCAGGTACTCTACTTAGACTTGTAGTAAGGTCACAAGGAGATATTCGATCAATGCTTAATTCTGTACAAGCTCTTGTTACTGGATTTGAACCACAAACTGAGAAATCGTTTCAATCTGCAGATGTAGAGGAATCAGTAAACGCATTTTTCAAGGCTAAATCTGTTGATGAAGCACGAGCTATACTGTATTCATTAAGAATCAATCCACGAGAAAAAATTCAGGCCTTTTACTCTAGCGTCATAACAAGTGATCTAACAAAAGATGACATGCAAAGAATGCTTCAAGTTATCTCCGAGGCAGATTTGATTTATGGAAAAATAATGAAAACTCAAGAGTGGAGACTCTTAAGATATCTAGATTCTGTACTGCTTGGTTTATACAAAGAAGGTACAGCTGCAAGATATTCGCAATTTAATCTACCATGGCCTGTTCTTAACAGATTAAGATGGGATGGCAAAGCAATACGAGGATTGATATCAATACTTGCAAAAAGAATGCATGTATCAACAAGCAGTTTTGCTACCTTTTACTTTCCATATCTTTTGTTCTGTATGAAAAACAAAACTCTTGACTTGGGTCTTGACGAGACTCACAATGAAATTTTGCAAAAGGAGATATCGACATTAAAATGAGCTGGTGTAAAATGCCAATGAAATTTCCAGGTACATGTGTGGTGTGTAAAAAGAAAATTGAGATAAATGATGTAGGGCTTTGGGCCAAGGGATTAGGAGTAAAACATCTTACATGCGCCGAAGTTGTAGAGCTTCGGTGTCTTGTTTGTGGAGGATCTGCAGGTTGTTCCAAATGTGAATTTAGAGATGATTGTGATCTTTCTAAGGTGTCACAACTATGCATATGTAAAAAATGTAATGATTTGGACGATCCATTTGCATCATATCAAAAAGCCGTAAGCAAAAAATTTCCAATTCTAAACCTTAAAATTTAATCTAAAAGAAAAAAACATCTATGTCTAACGATTCAATCATTCCAGATTACAAGCCTAAACATGTTCCAAGTCCAGAATTCAAAGGAACATCAAATTGTGAAGTTGGAATAGAGAAACTTTTGGCAGAAACAAAAGAAAAACTAGGAAAATTGAGATCAGATCCTACTGCAACAGATGAACAAATCAGCCTTGCGGAGCGGATTTGAAAACATTTGGATTATCTGTACGAAAATTTCTATCTTGGCATGAATGTTTTTAGAACTGCCAAGTGTGAACGAGACGAACTCCAAGAATAAACCTGATTAAATTAATATAGGATGCAACTTGTTTTTAATTGAAACTAATGCACTCTGATAAAATTAAAAATTTTTTACAAAAAAGAAGAGACGCAAATCAGAGTGGAGGACAAGACAAAATTCTTTCCCAACATGAAAAAGGCAAACTGACAGCAAGAGAGAGAATTGATCTTTTGCTTGATGAAGGTAGTTTTACAGAAATTGATGCGCTTACGACACATCACTATCATGAATTTGAGATGCAAGACAAAAAATTCTTTGGTGATGGTGTCATTACAGGTTATGGAACTATAAACGGAAGACAGGTTTTCCTTTTTGCTTATGATTTTACCGTGCTTGGTGGCACTCTCAGTGAGATGGGTTCTAAAAAAATAGCAAAAGTAATGGATCATGCAATGAAAGTGGGCTGTCCAATAATTGGTATAATTGATTCTGGTGGTGCAAGAATACAAGAAGGAATTCTGAGTCTTGATGGATTTGCTGACATTTTTTATCATAACCAACTAGCATCAGGAGTTATACCACAAATCACTGCAAGCATCGGTCCATCTGCAGGTGGTGCTGTATATTCTCCCGCAATGACAGATTTTGTTATAATGGTCGACAAATTAGCTACAATGTTTGTTACAGGACCAGAAGTTGTAAAAACTGTTCTTGGAGAAGAAGTGTCATTTGATGAGCTTGGTGGTGCAATGTCGCACGGAAAAAATAGCGGGGTTGCACACTTTGTTGCAAAAAATGAATATCAGTGTATGGATTATGTAAGAACTCTATTATCTTATATTCCACAAAATAATACTGAGGAACCTCCTATTGTACAAACAAACGATGATCCAAACAGACTAGATAACAATCTGATAAACATTATACCAGAAAATCCTCTGCAACCATATGATATGAAAGAGATAATTTATTCAATCTTAGACAACCATGTATTTTTTGAGGTGCATGAACTATTTGCACCAAATGTTATAGTTGGGTTTGGGAGGATGAATGGTAGGACAGTAGGAATTGTAGCAAATCAACCAATAGTACTTGCTGGTGCATTGGATATTGATTCGTCTAATAAAGCAGCAAGATTCATCAGATTCTGTGATTGTTATAATATACCAATTGTCACTTTTGTGGATACTCCGGGATACATGCCTGGAACACAACAAGAACATAGTGGCATAATTAGGCATGGAAGCAAGCTTTTGTACGCATATTGCGAAGCAACTGTGCCAAAAATAACTGTAATAATTGGCAAAGCTTATGGTGGCGCTTACATTGCCATGGCAAGCAAAAACCTTGGGACTGACATGAACTATGCTTGGCCTACAGCTCAGATAGCCGTACTTGGTTCTGAAGCAGCAGTAAAAATAATGAACAGAAAAGAAATCGCAGCTGCAAAAGATCCAGAAGCTTTTAAAAAACAACTTGTCGACAACTTTACAGAAAAGTTTGCTAATCCTTACGTCGCAGCATCATACGGAACAGTTGACGCAGTATTGGATCCTGCAGAAACAAGACCAATGATAATTAAAGCATTAGAATCTCTTGCTAACAAACGTGAAAAAAGACTCCCACGAAAACATGGAAACATAAATCTATGATTGTACATGATTGAAAAAATTCTGATAGCAAATAGAGGAGAAATTGCCATACGTGTGATCAAAGCATGCAAAACTTATGGCTTGAAATCTGTTGCAGTATATTCTGATGAAGATGTAAATTCACGTCACACTAAGATGGCGTCGGAAGCTTATCACATAGGTGCAGCTCCTCCATCACAAAGCTATCTTAACATGGAAAAAATAATTGAAGTTGCACTTAGTTCAGGAGCGGACGCAATTCATCCTGGATATGGATTTCTTTCAGAAAATAATGACTTTGCAGATCTTTGTGAAAGAAAAAAACTAAACTTTATTGGCCCAAGTGGCAAATCGATGAGACTTTGTGGAGACAAAATGTTGTGCAAAGACGCAATGATAAAAGCCAAGGTACCTACTGTGCCAGGAAGTCCAGGCATAGTAGAAGAGGTAGAAAAAGCACTTGATATTGCTCACCAAATAGGATATCCAGTTTTACTCAAGTCAGTTTTTGGTGGTGGAGGAAGAGGAATCAGATTAGTAAATAATGAAAAAGAACTAAGAGAGGCTTTTGAAGTTGCATCTGGTGAATCAAAAGCAGCATTTGGTAAATCTGCACTCTTTGTGGAAAAGTTTCTTCCAAAAATACGACACATAGAATTTCAATTATTCAGAGATAAACATGGGAATGCCGTACATATCTTTGAAAGAGAATGTTCCATTCAGAGAAGACACCAGAAGCTCATTGAGATGTCGCCCTCACCGGTTGTTGATCAAAAAATACGTGATGAAGTAGGAAAGATTGCAGTAAATGCTGCTATTGCAGTTGATTATACTAATGCGGGAACTGCAGAATTTCTAAGACTGGATGATGGGACATTTTATTTTATAGAAATTAACGCACGACTTCAAGTAGAACATCCTGTAACAGAGCTTGTTTCAGGCCTTGACCTTGTAAAACTACAAATAGATATTGCAAATGGAAAAGAAATTCCATTTAAACAAAAAGATTTGAAGCTGAAAGGATGTGCAATCGAATGTAGAATAAATGCAGAAGATACATTCCTTGACTTTGCGCCATCGACGGGACCAATTCCAGATGTAAACATTCCATCTGGCCCAGGTGTAAGAGTTGATACATATCTATATCCTGGATGTACCGTTTCTCCATACTATGATTCTCTGATGGCAAAAGTTGTAACATGGGGAGAAACTTTTGAAGAATCTAGACAAAAAATGCAGATGGCTCTCTCAGACTTTTACATTGAGGGTGTTGAGACATCAATACCTCTATACAAAACAATACTTGATAGCAAAGAATTCATCAAAGGAGACTTGTCAACTGATTTTCTTGAGAGATTCAAAATTTTAGACAGATTGCGTGATGATATCAAAAAAGGAGTCTTGAATAAAACTGATGCGGCTCTTGCAGCAGCAATAATACACTCTGAATTTCTAAAAAGCAGAGTCAAACCACATACAGGAAGTATTCGTTGGAAAAGTCAACTGGATAAGGCATAGAAATGGAATTTAAAATAGAAAACCTTGGAAACAAGTTTGATGCTGAAATTGTGCAAAGTCTTGGTAATTCAGAATATATAATAAAAATTCAAGAAAAGGAGCGAAATCTCAAGATTCTGAATATG
>Ga0184639_10000054_pt1 | contig 37668 bp, 30 predicted proteins | sample PLM31_170_b2_FD_133155 | JGI IMG/M metagenome (GOLD analysis project Ga0184639, IMG submission 133155) | Groundwater sediment microbial communities from an aquifer in East River, Colorado, USA - PLM3-1_170_b2 | ecosystem: Environmental > Terrestrial > Soil > Riparian zone | place: USA: East...
ATCTTCATCGACTCGAGAATGACCAGGTTCTGGCCGCGCGACACCGCTTCGCCCTCGCTCACCGGCACGGCGACGACCAGCCCGGGCATCGGGGCCTTGAGCGCAAACTCTCCGCTGGGGGCGCCGTGGACATCGGACGCCTGGCGCAGCCGGCGCTGCCGCTCATCCTCGACATCCACTTCGTAGAGCTGGCCGCGCAGCAGCACCTGCAGCCCGATCTCACCTTCACTGACGTAGGCCTCGTACGATTCGTGGCCGAGGATCAAGGAGTAGACCGGCTGGTCGGCCAGCGACTGGAAATCGATCTCGAGCACTTTGCCGTCGACGACGATCTCCGAATCGGAACGGACCTCGATCTCGAACGTCTGGTCGCCGAGAGTGACATGGTATTTCATAAGAAGTGGTCAATGACCAGGGACCAGTGACCAGTTATCAATGTCGGACTGGTCACGGGTTACTGGTGACTGGTCACTATCGATGCATCCTTTCCCAGCGCCCGACCCATTTCCAGTTGCTGGTGTCGCGCTCGCCGCGGCGCACGATCTGCGATGCCAACTGGCGCTGCCGGTGGGCGACCAGGGTTCCCAGGATGGCGGCGATCTCCGGCTGCCGCGGCCGGCCCTCTTCGGCGCCTTCCATCGAGAAGCGTTCCTCCACGAACCGGGTGTCGAATTGACCTGCCATGAACCGGGTCGAGTCCATGAGGGTTTGATGGAACGGGATGTTGGTCTTCACGCCCAGGATCTTGTACTCCTCCAGGGCGCGGCGCATCCGCAAAACCGCTTCGCCGCGCGTTTCTCCCCACACCAAGAGCTTGGAGATCATCGAGTCGTAGTAGGGGGAGATTTCGAAGCCCGGGTAGACCCCGGTGTCGACGCGCACCCCGGGGCCGGTGGGGGGAATGATCAGCTCGAGGCGCCCGGTCGACGGAAGGAAGTTGTTGTAGGGGTCCTCGGCGTTGATGCGGCACTCGATGGCCCAACCGTTGAAGCGGATGTCCTCCTGGGTGTAGCGCAGCTTGCGGCCGCGGGCGATGCGCAGTTGTTCCTTGACGATGTCGACTCCGGTGATGAGCTCGGTGACCGGGTGCTCGACCTGCAGCCGGGTGTTCATCTCGAGGAAGTAGAAGGCGCCGTCGGAGTCGACCAGGAATTCGATCGTGCCGGCATTGAGATAGTCGACGGCGCGGGCGGCGGCGCAGGCCAAGCTGCCCATCTTCTGGCGCAAAACGTCGTCGAGCGCGGGCGACGGCGCTTCTTCCAGGAGCTTCTGATGCCGCCGCTGCAACGAGCATTCGCGCTCGCCCAGGTGTATGACGTTGCCGTGCGAATCGGCCATGATTTGGAATTCGATGTGCCGGGCGGATGGGACGAGTTTCTCGAGGTAGACATTGCCGTCGCCGAAGGCGGCTTCGGCCTCGCGCCGGGCCGCGTGCAGCAGGTCCGGAAGATCCTCCTCCCTCCGCACCTCTCGCATCCCCTTACCCCCGCCGCCGGCCGTAGCCTTGACGAGCAGCGGGAAACCGATGCTCGGCGCCACGCGGACGATTTCCTCGTCGGAAAGATCACCTTCCCCCTCGGTCCCCGGTACGACCGGCACTCCCGCCGAAGCGACGGTCGCACGCGCCACCGCTTTGTCCCCCATCGCGGCAATGGCCGATGGCCGTGGCCCGATGAAGACCAGGCCCGCCTGTTCGACTGCCCGGGCGAAGTCTTCCCGCTCGGCCAGGAAACCGTAGCCGGGGTGGATGGCGCCCGCGCCGCATTGCCGGGCGACATCGAGGATGCGGTCTCCGCGCAGGTAGGACTCCCGGGCTGGGGCCGGGCCGATCGGGTAGGCCTCGTCCGCCAGCCGGACGTGCAACGCCGAGCGATCGGCGTCGGAATACACCGCCACCGCCTGCACGCCGAGCTCGCGGCAGGCGCGGATGATGCGGACGGCAATCTCCCCTCGGTTGGCGATCAGGACTTTGCTGAACACCGGCTTCGCCCTCACTCGAGCATGATTCTACATGAGACGCGCGACCCCCACCCTGACCTTTAACGGCCGACCCCGGAGCGAGGTGGAGGGGCCCATGCATGTGGGAGGGTAGAGCGGTAAGTCGGTGGGACGCGACCCCCACCCTAACCCTCCCCCTGCCAGGGGGAGGGTAGAAGAAACGCCCCTCCCATTTTAGGTGCCCCTCCGTTCCACTCCGGGGTGTTACTCGAAGGGCAAGGTGGGGCTGATTCCGGTCTGTCGAGGGGAAATCGCCCGGTGGTAGCTAGCCGCCCACTCTGATCACCGACCACCGACCACGGACCACTGATTTACAGCGGAATGTTGCCGTGCTTCTTGGCCGGGTTGGCGTCGCGCTTGTTGCTCAACATCTCCAAGGCGTTGATCAACCTCGGTCGGGTCAGGCGCGGCTCGATGACATCGTCGAGGTAGCCGCGCTCCGCCGCCACGTAAGGATTGGCGAACTTTTGGCGGTAGTCGGCGACGAGCTCAGCCTTTCGCTGTTCGGGGTCCTTGGCCTCCGCCAGTTCCCGCCGGAAGATGATGCTGACCGCGCCCTCCGGTCCCATCACGGCCAGCTCAGCCGACGGCCAGGCGAAGTTCAGGTCGCCCCGGATGTGTTTGGATGACATGACGTCGTAGGCCCCGCCATAGGCCTTGCGGGTGATGAGCGTGACCTTCGGGACGGTGGCTTCACAATAGGCGTAGAGCAGCTTGGCGCCGTGACGGATGATGCCTCCGTGTTCCTGCGCCGTGCCGGGCATGAAGCCGGGAACGTCGACGAAGGTCACCAGCGGGATGTTGAACGAATCGCAGAAGCGAACGAAGCGAGCGGCCTTGTCGGAAGCGTTGATGTCGAGCACCCCGGCCAGGATTGCCGGCTGATTGGCGACGATCCCGGCACTGTGACCGCCCAGGCGGGCAAAGCCGACGACAATGTTGGGTGCGTACAGCTCATGGATCTCGAAGAAGGTGCCTTCATCGACCACGGAGCGGATGATGTCGCGCATTTCGTAAGGCTTACTCGGATCGTCGGGAATCAGGTTGTTGAGGGCCTCGTCAGTGCGCAGGCGGTCGTCGGTCGCCGCCACCACGGGAGGGTCCTCCATGTTGTTCTGCGGGATGTACGAGAGCAGCAGGCGGATCAGGTACAGGCAGTCGCCCTCGCTCTCGGCCACGCGGTGGCAGACGCCGGAAGTCGTGGCATGCACTTCGGCGCCCCCCAGCTGCTCGAAGTCCACCTCCTCGTGGGTGACCGAGCGCACCACGTCGGGGCCGGTGACGAACATATAGGACGAATTGCGAACCATGAAGATGAAGTCGTTGAGCGCCGGCGAGTAAACGGCCCCACCGGCGCAAGGGCCCATGATGGCGCTGATCTGGGGGATGACCCCCGAGGCCAGGGTGTTGCGCAGGAAAATGTCGGCGTATCCGCCCAAGGAGACGACGCCCTCCTGGATGCGTGCCCCGCCCGAGTCGTTCAGCCCGACCACCGGCGCGCCGTTGCGCACCGCCATGTCCATGATCTTGCAGATCTTTTCGGCGTGCACCTCGCCCAGGCTCCCGCCGAAGACGGTGAAATCCTGCGAATAGACATAGACCAACCGGCCGTCGACGGTTCCCCAGCCGGTGATGACGCTGTCGCCGAGAACTTTGCGCTCCTCGAGGCCGAAGTCGGAGGTGCGGTGGGTGACGAACGCGTCGAGCTCGCGGAAAGAGCCCTTATCCAAGAGCAGCTCGAGCCGCTCACGAGCCGTGAGTCGACCGCGAGCATGCTGGTTGTCGGTGCGCGAACTGTCCCCGCCGGTCTGGGCCAGTTCCTGGAGCTCACGCAGCTTGTCCAGCCTCGTCGTGTCAGCCATCAGGTTTCTCCTCGAAGAAGGCGCGCGCCGCCGGGCGAGTCAACGCCCACCAGAACAGGATCAGGCTGGCGGCGGTGATGACCAGTGCCGCCGGCAGGCTGCGTTGCGCGAAATCGGTCCGCATGAAGAGTAGCCGGTCGGCCCAATACCACAACCAGTACACCGGCGCCAGCCAGAACGCGAACCGGTAGGCGCGATGGGCGCCGCGCAGCAGCCCCAATCCCAGCGCCAGAGCCATGCCGCCCCAAATCGCTCCGGTCAGGGGAAGATACCAGGCAGGCACGCTCAGCGGGAGGTCGGGAAGCGACAGGCTCAGTGCCAACCGAGCCAAGTAGAACGCCGCAAAGGTTAACACCCCCGCCGCAACCCAGGTTACGACAGTCGGACGCCGGCGACGTTTTGCAGAGGAGGCGGTCATCCGGCGAGCGCTTAGCCGATCGCCAGCGTGACCTTGCCCATCTGCTGCCCACTGGCCAGGTACTCCTGGGCGCTGCGGGCCTGGCTCAGTGGGTACGTGCGATCGAGCACCGGCCGCAACTTCCCTTCAAAGACCAGGTTCATCACCTGGGCGAAGTCGCGGTGCGTCCCCATCGTCGAGCCCAAGATGGACAGGTGCTTACCGAAGATGTAGCGGTTATCGATCTCGAACTTCGGGCCGGTGGTGTTGCCGACGGTGAGAATGCGCCCGCCCTTGCGCGCCGCCCGTAAGCTCATGGCGAAAGTCGCCGCGCCGACGTTATCGACGACCACATCGGCGCCGCGGCGGCCAGTCGCCTCGAAGGCCGCCTTGGACCAGTTCTCCTCCAGGCTCCGATCGATGACCCCGTCCGCTCCGAGCGATTCCGCCAACTGCAGCTTGTCCGGCTTCGAGCCGACGACTAGGACCCGCGCCCCAGCCAGCTTCGCTACCTGGATCGAGGCCGTGTTGACGCCGCCTGAAGCGCCGACAATCAGTACGGTCTCGCCCGGTTCGAGCCGGCCGCGCGTGATCAACGAGTGCCACGCGGTAAGGAATACAAGTCCAGCGGCTGCCGCCGCGTGGTCGTCGACCCCCTCTGGCAATGGGAGCACATTGCGAACCGGGACAGCGACGGCCTCGGCGTAGGTGCCGCGCACGGTCTCGCCCAGCAGGTGCCAGTCGCGGCACAGATTGTCTTGCCCTGCCAGACAGAACTCGCATTGCCCACAGCTCAAGCTTCCGTTGATGACGACGCGCGTTCCCTCCGCCGGACCTTCGACTCCGGCGCCAAGCGAGCCGATGACGCCCGCACCGTCGCCTCCGGGGATATGAGGCAGCTCGAGCTTGAGTCCCACCCAGCCCTCGCGAACCCACAAGTCGGATCGGTTGAGCGCGGCGGCCTTGAGTCGCACCAGAACCTCGCCGGGGCCCACGCTGGGCTCGGGGAGTTCGTGATACTCGAGGACTTCAGGGCCCCCATGCTGGTGGAAATGGACGTTGCGCACCGGTGAGACGTCTCCCAGCAAGGCCGTCGGAAGGACCACGGCGACGATCGAGGATTATATCCGTTGGCCCTCCGCGAGCACCTCGATCCAGGGAGGGTCCCCGTGGGGAGGAGGACAGAGTTCCCGGCGCGGCCGAGTCGTCTCAGCGCAGCAGCACTTCGCGAAGGTGGACGTACGCCTCGTCGAGACCTCCGACGTTCTCAACGGCCAATTCGAGCCGATCGATGAGCATGGGAGTCTCGTTGAACTCCATCTCGACGGTCGGATCCGCCGGCAAGCCGCGATACGTCGAACGAAAGATCTGCGGGCTAGACCCGTCATGTAGAAACAACCGGGCCGTGAGACCGACGTCCATGCTCCCGGTGGTGACGCTGACCCCCGTAACAGGCACCGGTGAGGGGAACTGGAAAATGAGGACCGCCGGGTTGACGCGCGCTACGCGCGCCAGGGAAAAAGCGTCGCCATCGAGGACGTCGTTGAGCCGGCCTTCTTCGAACTGGGAGTGGGTAACCACGACGTCCATCCCGAGAAGACGAATCGTCTCGCTGACGAGCTGCCGCCGCGCCTGCCGCTCCGCCGCCCAAAGAGATTCGGCCTGTTCGGAATAACGCAAGTGAACAAAGTAGAAGCCATCCCGGCCGTCCGGATAGGGAAGGACGTGCAGCAGCGTCACATCCGAAAGTTTGTCTGAGGCCTGAGCCTTTTCGTACTCGGCGGGGGTCATGATGACTACGGTGTGGTCGTCGATGGGCTGTCTTTGATCGAGGACTCCATCGATGTTCATCAACTCCAGGCGCTCCTCGCCTGGGGCGAAGAACCGGGCGAGAATGTCGGTGCCGTTGGCCCAAGTCGGGGTGAGGAGCACCCGAGCGCGGTTGTCTTCCTGAAGAAGCTCGTCGATCTCGCCGAAGACCTGCCTGGCGCCGTATTGCATTCCGCCCATTCCGTACTCTTGAGTCCAGAAGGCCCCGCGAACCAAGGCGCGGTTAAGCAGGAGGACGCAGGTCAGGCCGAGAGCCGCCAGGACGCCCAGGCTCGGCCGGACCACCCCCCAGCGGCGGAACAGGGGGTCGATAGCGGCCTGCAGCCCAAGCGTGGTCAGCATCGCGGCCGGGACCACGAAGGCGAGGGCTCGCGTTACGCCCGTTTGCGCCATCGCTCCGCCAATGGGGGAGACGAGAGCCGCGATCAAGACCATGCGGTGCGGGCTGGACCGGAAGCGACGCAGGCAAATCGCCACGCCAAAAACGGCGAAGGGGAGCGTCGGGGCCAGGATGTGGCCGTATCCGTCCATCAGATGACGCTGAAGGTCGATTTGGTTCGGCCGGTACCAGTAGCCGGGACTCAGGCCGAGCAGGTAATTCTTGCCCAACAGCAACAATTTCTGGGCCGGTGGGATGGAGCTAAGCCAGTACGACTCGACCACGCGCAAGTGGTAGTAGGTCGCTCCCGGGCGCTCTGCCTGAAAGCGCAGATAGGGCACCAGCATCAAAGCGAGCATCAACAGGCCGACAAGCCCGGTCCGGCGGTGCTCGAGATGATACGGAAGATCTGAGAGGAAGAGGGCGCCCAGCAGCGCCACGGCGATCACTTGACCCGGGCTGTAGCTGTAGAAGATCAGGCCGGCGGCGAGCAGGGCGGGATACAGGTAGCGCGGCGAGCGGGTGCGGTAAAGCAGGTACAGATAGAGGAAGATGGCGAAAAAGGACACCATCAGGACGGTCTCGAAGGCCGTACGCGAGTGAAGGAACCACGCGGGCGTCGCCGCGAGAAAGAGCACAGCCGCCCACCACAGGCGGCCTCGAAAGGCTCGCCGCACGAACAGAGCCACCGCCGCCGTCCCCGCGACCGTCACCAGCGCCGAAGCGGCGCGTGTCACGATGACCGATCGGCCGAAGAGCAGGAACGGCAGCACCTGAAGGTAGACCGAGAGGCTGATGTTGAAAAGGAATTCGTTTTCGAAATACGTCGGGAGGAGGGTTCCCCACGCATCCCGGAAGTGGTATCGCACCAGGTCGGCAGCGTTGGTCGTCTGGATCGCTTCATCACTGAAGAAGTAAATCGGATAATCGGCGATCCGGTAGAGGCGGGTGAAGGCATAGAGCAGGATCGACACGACGAAGATCAGATTCTCCGGGACGAGAATCCATCGCCGGACAACGACAGCGACCGAACGCAGCGAGGGCTTCTTCCTCACGGGAACGGCTTTCGGGCGATCGGTGGGCGGAAGGATGTCGACCTCGGGCTTCGCATGTCTAGCGGAGGAGGTAGACGGTGTAGAGCTGCCCCCCGGTGACCGAGGGGCGGTCGATCGTGTCGCCGCCCGGGTAGGTTTGTTGAACCCACACCAGGTCCTCGAAGTTCTGGGGAAGGAAAACGAACACCGCTGGACGGGAGGGATCCCACTGGGGTAGGGCCGTCAGGGGTTGAGCGATATCGGTGAACGCAGCCTCCGGCGCCAAATAGGGGAGCGTTGCGATCGAATCCCAGTTCATACGCGGCTGGCCGGAGAAGAAAACCTGCACTCTCTGCTCCTCCAACCTCGAATCGTACAGGAACAAACCGAGATTATGGGCGACCTCTGTGTTGGAGTCCGAGTAGCTGAGCGAAGGGGTGTAGTCCGCAAAGTAAAAGCGCAAGTCGAGAACGGCGATCGTCACGAGGATTCCAATGATCCCGAGGACCATGAGAACTCGCTTTGGGTGGGTTGCCTGGGGGAAGCGCGCGGTGACTTCGGCCAAGGGCAGGGTGACGAGTAAGGCCACCGCCGGTGCGACAAGGATGTAGCGCTGCGCCGCCGGCGTGCTCTCACTCAATCCTCCAAGTGCGACCCCGGCGCCAATCCACAGGAGAAGCCAGGTGTAACGCGTCGCCGGAAGGCGGGCAAATACCGAGTCAATCAGGGCCAGGACGATCAGCAGCAGACCACCCAAGCTCGGAATGGCCCACGCATAGTCAGGCGAATGGGGATAGGACTGCAAGAAGAGCTGTCCGGCGAAAACACAAACGATTCCGACAATGAGCAGGATGGCCGGGGGAGAGGCACGGGACGGCGGCGAGCTGGTCGAAGGCTCGATCATGGGTGGGCTAAGCGCACGCGAATGGAAGACGGCGGACGGAGGGGCGTCGGACCGATGTTTCAAGGGAATGACAGGACGGGCGCCTGATCGCGGCAGCCGAGGGTCGTTCATGACCTCCCATCCTGAAACCGCGAAGCTCACGGTTCAGTCACCTCCTCACGCGGTTCGTGGCGCCGTTCTCTCAGCCAGAGAAGCAGCACGGCAGCCACTCCGACGAGGCTCAGCAGAACCCCGATCAGGGCGTCCGCTGGAAGATACCTCAATCGGACCTCGACCGGCCCTGGAGAGACGATCACCGTCAGCCAACGACTCTGGCCGAGGTCAGCGGACGTCCCATTCACGGTAGCAGACCACCCATCCCAGGCGTTCTCTCGGACCACCAGATTCCCCCCGCCGCTCTCGCACCGCACGGTTAGGTCGCCCCCGACGCCCCGTGCATTGCAGGGAACGGTCCCCGAAGCGGCCTCGACGTAGGCATAGACATTCTCCGGGTACAGGTAGACCGGGACACCGTCGAGATGATCGACGGGGAGAAGGTCGGCGGGGCGATCGTAACGCGTGGCTTCGAGCAGCGGTGGTGGGGCCTTTCGATCCCCCCACCAGAAGGGAGTCAGCACATCGGTCAGTTTGAGGCCATCGTCCAATCCGGCCTCGATCCAGAAATGCTCGCCGAAGGGGACCGTGACCCACTCGAGGCTCGGCGTCTCGAGGCGCACAACCTCCTCATACGCGCGGCTCACATCCATCATGACCATGAAGTTCTGGTCGAAGTCGTCCGCCGTGCGCAGGCTTATCACTAAAGGAATGGCCAGCAGCCACGCTGCGCTGATCGATAAAGTGGTCCTGGCTTCGCGCCTCCCGATTCCTAACCGCCATCCGGGCCAGGGTAGATCAAGGAGCCGGTCTAGGCCGTATCCGGCAAGCGCCAACACCGCTGGAACGGCGAGACTCGCCATATGGGCTACGTGCCGAAGCCTGGCAAGGAAAGGAGCGACGCCCACCAGCCACCGGAATGGCACACCTGAGGCGAGCCACATCATCGTCAACGCGCCCAAGGACAGGGCCAGCAGGAGACGTGCGTCCTTCTTCTTTCCGAGGGCGAGCCCCACCACGGCCAGCAGGACGGCCGGCCAGCCTAGGAAGAGGGGATGAAGGTAGGGGTAAGGGGTCTTCCCCAATATGGAAGTCGCGAAGAAATCCCAATCGTGGACGACGAAGTTGAGGGGGATGTACTCGAACGGCTGAGAACCTCTGAACGTCGGATCGATGAACTTCTCCACCTGAGGCCAGAAGTGCAGGAACGGAACGAGGAAGACGCTAGCGAGCAGAACGGCGATCGCGCCCGCCAGGGCGAATTCCCGCCAGACTGGGTCGAGGCGGACCTTCGGCGTGAGGATCATGAGTAGGACCCAAGGCGCCCAGAAGACGAGGGCGATCTGATAGTAGCCATGCCCGGCGAGCATGGCCAGCGCCAGGATCACGGCGAAGCGAAGGGCAGACTTCCGATTGCGATTGAGCGCGAGGTCGAAAGAGGCGGCGAGGGCGAGGCTCGCTGAGGCCGCGGACAGTGGATCGGCGACGGATCCCAGCTCCATTCGAGCCGCCAGATGAGCTCCGCTCGTGGCCGCGAGTGCGGTCCACAGTCGGCTCCAACGGCGCAGGCCGATGAGACTCCCGATCCACCACTGGCTTACTCCGGCCAACCAGAAGGACGCAACGACGGTGATCTTGGCGCCATTGACAACGCCGGCGAGCAGGGTGGCCACCGCCGGTAGGGGATGGAGGTGGCCGGTGAAAGGGTCGGCGAGGAAGGGGGCGCCGCCATTCAGCATCCCGTTCCACAGGCTGCACAGCGCGCACTGGCGCAGCTGCTCCCAAAAATGGAATGCGTAGATGTCGATGCCGAATTCGACGCCCGTAGGCCAAACATGCGGGTCGAAGTTGAGCAGATTCCGGCCGACCCAGAGCGCCCACCCGCCGATGGCCAGGATCTCCAGTGCGGTGGCCAGGCGGGACCAGCGAATGGCCGGGTGAGCAGTGATCGAGGTTCTGAGGGAGGGGCTTACGCGGTCGCGCGCCCAGGTGAGAACCGGGGAGTAGGCGCCGAAGACGTGGCCTTGGTGGCGGCCGGCCGGAGGAACGATTTGCCTTCGCGCGACAAAGACAACGAGAGCGCTGAGGGCGACGGCAACAATGACTCCCGCGTAGACCAGCATCGCGTTTTCCGGGATGTTGCTACCCGAGCCAGATCATCCGCCAGGCCGCCATCAGCCGCCACATGTAAGCGACATTCTCGAAGATCTCGGTGACTGCGTCTGGAATCGGCGATCGGCGACCTGAGTTCCGTTTTGGCCTAGCAGGGGCGAGACTTGAACGCCCCACTGCCTGAGATATCCCTTGGGGAGCATCTGATTCAAGGTTCTGGCGAGAGTGGCCAAAGCTGGGGGCCACCCCTGCCGCCCACGGACCGACGAGGGCCAGTTTCCCCTGCGGCCGCACGGGAATCGGTCAAGGATCAAGTCGAAACGTAAGCCTCCGATATCCCTCTCCGAGACCTTAGAGGTGCTGCCGCTCAGGCGGAGAGTCTTCATGGCCGTTCATTGCCTCCCCGGTCCGCGCACGATCTCAGGGGTGGAGACAAAGATTATCCCCCCATTCGAAAAGATCGGCCAGACAGGCCGATCCCATCCTGGGCTCTCGGTCATTCGTCACACCCGGGCCCAGGCTCCATGATGCCGCCGAATCTCTATGCCAGAGGACGGGACTTGGCCAAGCAGGCGACATAGTGAGAACTCCATCGTTTCAGGCGAGATCTTTCAAGTAGGGTTTCCGCGCCGGTCAGCCGCCTCATGAGCGGGGCCGGCGTGAAATCTGGCAGGAAGTTGAAGTATGCAACTTGGGGCCGCCATCGGCCTCCTTCGACAACGGGCAATGCCTCAGGGCCGAGCCATTCTTCGGTTCCCTCGTCGATGTCCTTGAGGAGGGGGAAGAGATATCCCATGTAGAAGCGGAACAGCGGATTGCTGGTGTTGATCTCGTGCAGAAAGAAGAGGCCGCCGGGTCTTAGGACTCGAAGGATTTCGGTGAAGGCGGCCTGGCGTATCGGACCCCGGGCGATATGGTGGATCACATTGACGCTGAACGCGAAGTCGAAGCTGGCGTCGGGATAGGGAAGGCGGGCGGCGTCCGCCACGGATAGCCCTGCCGACGCACCCTGGCCGACGATATAGGCTTTGGCCTGCTCGACTTGCCCGGTGGATAGGTCCATTCCATGCATCCGATAACCGCGTTCGGCCATCCTGCTGACGTACCACCCCTGGCCGCAACCGATGTCAAGACCGCGCCAATCCTCATGGGCGTCGGACTCCGAAAGCCAGGTCTGCATCGCATCGGTCTTCCGGACCACCAATCGCTCGACCATGTGAGGTGGGATGTTCTCTCCGTAGTCTTCGGAGATGTGGTCGAAGTGGCCTGACCCTCGATCGGCTCCGAGATGCGGAAGGACGAGCCTTCGTGCCAGAGTCAGGGCGGCAATGCCGATCCCAATCGCATACCACACGGTGCCGGCCCGGAACAAGGCGATACTGATGGCGGCCGTTTCGCTGGACACGCCCTTCGCCTGCAGACTGAGGATCATCGCCGAGCCGGCGATGCCGACCCCGAGGGGAAGGCCCGAGAACCCGCCCAGCAAGGTCCCGACTCCGAAGGCCTCCACTGCATCGGCGGCGGGAAGGGGGCTGCCCAACTGGGATAACAGCATCCACAGGCCGAAGGCAGGCAGGGCCCATGCCAGAACGGTTCCCCCGAGGATGACCGACATCTCCAGCGGGTTGGTGAGCGTGCGAACCAGATGCGCGTGGGGGACGAGGCGCAGCACCAAGACGCACAGCGCGGTCACCACACCGATTCCGAGCAGGACCGACCAATGAACATTGACGGCGAGAACGAAAAAGCCGAGTACATACATATCGGCGAGGCGCTCGATGAGCCATATCCCGAGGACGATCCAGAACGGCCTCGGGAAGCGCCGCGCCAACAAGGGGGATCGAACGAGCTCGCCGACATAGAAGGGGGTGGCGATGCCGGGCAAGGAAAGCAGCCAGATGCCCAGGCTTTCCTTGGTCTTGACGAAGAACTTCCAGCGTCGAAGCAGGAAGTGCCAGCGCAGCCACCGAATCGCCAGGTTGAGGGTGGTCAGAAGGGCAATCCCGACCAGGCCGGTGATCAGAACCGGCGGGTTGCTTGAGAGGAGCGAAAAGGCCTCCCGCGAGTTCAGCAGCCAGAAGACGGTTGTCGCCAATCCAAGGGAAACGACGGAGATGGCGAAGGCCGTGCGGAGGCGACGCTTAACCATGAGGGTTCCCCGGGCCCTTGATCTCGCGCCGCGGGAAGGATGCCCGACCGCGGCGATGGCGATCGGGGGGCCGCACCTGTCTCCGTCGGTGCCGGGATGACAGCCTGGCTTGATCCTTGCAATTTCGTTTCATTGCCGCGTGGGCTGACAGGTAGGCCCACCCCAAGGCGAGAACGGAGGCTGCGCCATGGGCCGGTTATACCTCCGGCCGGGCCGTTTCCTAGCCCCCCATGAGACCTAAGCGCCTCGGCTGACCGCCTGAGCGCGGCCGCTTGGGCCCGCACTCTGGGAGTACAGGGCCCGGCCGGTTGCCAAGCCCTCTCGACTTCACTACACTTGGGTATTCGATTCGGCGGGTCGTGGAGTGGCCATGGAGTCTTCGGAACTGCAACCAATGTTGGTTCCAGCGCGAGGTTCACGGCTCGGGGGCCTCATCCGCAAGGCACCCTCGCGAGGGCAGGTGGCCTCGGCGGCGCGGACGATCTTCCTGGGGCCCGCTGCTGAGCTTATCCTGATCGGCCTTTGGGCGGCTTGGGTAGGTCGGGGGCTGCTGGACTTTGACCCGTTCACTTGGCTCACCGGTCGGGAGTTTGGATACCAGATTGAGGGGAACCTTTTCTGGACTCAACTTCGACAATGCGGGCAGTGCGCCTTGTGGGATGGCGGGATCAACGGGGGGTACCCGGCGCTGGCGGACCTTTTCAGCAGCAAGTTTCACCCATTCGTCTCGATCCCCACTCTGCTTTGGGGGACGATCGTAGGGGCGAAAGTCTCCATCGTGCTTTCTTTTTGGCTAGCTGGCGCGGCGCAGTGGTGGCTGGCAAGGACGATTCGTCTGGGCGTTGTTCCGCGGTTGTGGACTGGGTTCCTCGCCGTTGTGGGCGGCCACCTTGCCGCGCGACTCGAGCTTGGCTCCCCCGGACTCGTGCTTTCCACTGCGGCAAGCACCCTGGCCTTGGCCGCGGCGGTCGACCTTGCCGTAACCGGCCAACGGAGGTCCGCGCTGCGCTTGGGGATCGCGGCTGCGCTCGCCATTATCTCCGGAGTGGGATACCTCCAGTTGGGGCTTCTGCTTTGGATGCCCGCCTTCCTGTTCCTCTTGTTAGATCAAAGTCTCGCCTTGCGCCCGGTCTGGAAGGAATTCGTTCTGGCGGGGGCAATTAGCCTGCTGCTAACGGCGGTCGTCCTGTTGCCGACACTCCATTTCTACCCTAACTATGAGAAGTTCAGCGATCCGGCGTTTGATGCATCGCAACCCATGGAGTTCATTCCCCTGAACCTGGTGATCCGCGATCACGAGTTTATGCGCAGCGGGCTCTTGGGGAAGTTTCCTTTCGGATACCTTTACCACCTATACATTGGCTGGGTGCCGATCCTTCTGGCCATCCTCTGCCTACGTTTGGCTCCTCGCCGCGACTCGCGGATCCTGCTTTTCCTTGCTTCTGGGCCAGTTCTCACGTTCTTCTTCGCCAGCGCCATCCCCATGCGTTTTCTGGTCAAGCTGCTCCCAGACCTGGCCGGGTTTCGACATACACCCTTGATTGCCGGGATGGCCATCCCGGGCATTATTGGCCTAGCCGGGTATGGTTTGGACCAATTATTGAGGCTGAATTGGCCACGGGTCAGCCTAGTTCTAAGACCGGACAGGGCCGAGCCTTCCTTCGTTCTGAGCCTAGCCTGGGTTCTGGCCATCCCTCTTGTGTGGTCCGTGAGATCGGCGTACGACTTGAGCCAGGATTTCACGAAAACCATCAACGTCGAGAGCGTTTATCGATCGGTCGATGCTCTGCGAACATCCGATCTGGCGTGGATCTCAACCCCGTATGGCGAGCATTATTGGGTGGAGCCCTCCATCGCTGCCGGATTGAAGCTCACCAACGTCATCGCCGTTTGGCGCTGGAAGGGACATGACTTGCCGGTAGCCTCTCTGATCGCGAAACGGGATGCGGTGCCAGAAGACGGAGAACAGGTCGGCTTTCTGCAGGACTCGATCCCCATCGTGAGGCAGGTCGCTCCGTCCTACGCCTATGTCAGCGCCAGCGAAGGGAACGTTCCCTGCAAAGCGTCCGGCAGGGGCGGCGATTTGACAATCGAATGTTCGACGGAGAGGCCAGGCCAGCTTGTCGTACAAGAGAATGCGTGGAGCGGCTGGAGGGTCTTCCTCGACGGGGAGCTGGCGAGCCTGCGGCCGGGTGCTTGGTTGAGCGCGGAGGCACCCGCCGGCGACCATCAGTTTCGTTTCGAGTATCTTCCTTGGGACGTGCCGGTCGGTCTTTGGATGTCGGCCGTGGGAGTCCTGCTCTGCCTGTGGGTTTGGTGGAGCTCTAGGTCTCGGAAACCTCTTGCGGCGACCGCGGTTACCTAGGATTCAGGGCCAGTCCGTCGTGTCGTCGCCTTCGATCTACTCCAGTCCCAGCTCCTGCCGCGAGATCACCATCCTCTGAATTTCGCTGGTGCCCTCATAGATCTCCGTGATCTTGGCGTCGCGGAAGTAGCGCTCGACGGGAAACTCACGGCTGTAACCGACTCCTCCATGGATCTGGACGGCGGCATGGGCGCAGAACATCGCCGTCTCCGAGGCGAAGAGCTTCGCCATGGAGGCTTCCAGGGTGTAGCGCTGGCCGGACTGCTTGGCATGCTCCTTGGCCAGGGCCGCCTGCATGATGAGCAGGCGGCTGGCTTCGATGCGCGTCTTCATGTCGGCCAGTTTGAATCCGATTCCCTGAAACTGCCCGATCGGCTGGCCGAAGGCCTGGCGCTCCCTGGCGTAACGGAGGCTTGCTTCGTAGGCCGCTCCGGCGATCCCCAATGCCTGGGCGGCGATCCCGATCCGGCCGGCATCGAGCACAGTCATGGCGATCTTGAAACCTTCACCGTCTTCGCCCAGGCGGTCCTCGGAGGTGCAATGGTAGTCGTCGAAAACGATCTCGCAGGTGGCCGAAGCGCGAATGCCGAGTTTGGGTTCATCCTTGCCGCGGGCGAATCCGGGTTTGTTCGTGTCGACCAGAAAGGCGGTGATGCCCTTGTGCTTCTTGTCCGGGTCGGTCATGGTGAACAGCAAGATGAACTCCGCTACCGATCCGCTGGTGACCCACGACTTGCGCCCCTGCAGCAGGTATCCGTCACCCCGTCGCACGGCCCGTGAACGCATCGTCCCGGCATCCGACCCCGACATCGGTTCGGTCAGGGAGTAGGCGCCGATGGCCTTGCCTGAGGCGACCGCTTGGACGTACTTCTGTTTCTGAGCCTCCGTCCCGAAACGCAGAATGCCGTGACAGAAGAGCGAGTTGTTGACCGACATGATCGTGCCGTGCGCCGCGTCGACTTTCGAGATCTCCTCCAGGGCCAGCACGTAGGCCAGGGTGTCCATGCCGGCGCCCCCGTAGGCCTCGGGCACCTCGACCCCCATCAGGCCGAGCTCGCCCATCTTGCGAATCGTTTCCCGCGGGAACTGGCCCGTCTCATCGAAGTGGGCGGCGACCGGGGCGATCTCGCGCTCGGCGAAATCACGCGCCGTCTGGCGCAACATCTCGTGTTCGGTTGTCAGGTCGAGGCTGGGCCCGGCGTGAACCTGAGTTGGGGAAACCATGGGGACCTCCGGCGCGGCCGGCGGGAACGGCCATCGCGGATTATATCGGAAGCCGCAGATCAGTGGTCAGTGGACAGTGGTGAGTGGTCGGTGGAAAGGAACCACTGGTTCGTGAGCCTTCGGTCACAGGCATAGGTCCTTGGAATGGAGGAAATTGCCTCTGACCACTGACCACTGACCACTTCTTGGCGACCCTGGTCCGGCCGAAGGCGCCCTCCATACTGCGCCCTTTCTTGACGCAGAGGCGACCCTGGGTACGGCCCTTGGAGGGGCCGCCGGCCACAGGTAGAATCGAGCCGTCCCGTCGAGGCAAAGCGACTGAATGGAAAGCCCCGAAGAGATCACTCCCGAGATCTTTGTGCACCTCGTTCATCTGGCCGAGCTCGAACTTGACCCTGAAGAGTCCGAATACCTTCGTCGACAGCTCAACGGCCAGCTGCGCGCGATTCGTGAAATGGCGGCGATCGAGGTCAATCCGTCGACCCCGATCACGTCTCACGGTGTCCCCTACCCTCCTGAGGCCCGGCCCTCCTTACGGGAGGACATCGTCATCTCTTGTGACAACGCCGACGACATCCTCGGCCAGGCGCCGGAGACGGACGCGCGGTATATCGTCGTTCCGGACATACCCCACACGGATCTCGGGTGACCACGGCCCTCTGCGATTTGCCGGCGCGTGAGCTGGCGCGCCGGGTTCGAAAGGGGGAGGCGAGGGCCGGGGCCATCCTCGAGTCGGCGCTGGCGCGTATCGGGGCCGTCGAAGGGCGAGCGCCGTCGTCTGAGGCATATCTTTCCCAATCCGACGACCGAACGAAAGTTCATGCCTTCATCACTCGGACCGTCGATCGGGCGCGGCGCCAGGCGGACGGAATCGATAGCCGTGTTCGGAAGGGCGAGGATCCCGGACCTCTGGCTGGAGTGCCGCTGGCGGTCAAAGACATCTTCTGCGTCCGGGACACGCTTTCTACGGCCGGCTCCCGGATCCTGGCGAACTTCCGCTCCCCGTATAGCGCCACTGCGGTGGAGCGTCTGGAAGCAGCCGGCGCGGTCACCATCGGCAAGGTCAACCTGGACGAGTTCGCCTTCGGCTCGTCGAGCGAGTCGTCGGCCTTCCTGCCGCCTCCCGGCAATCCATGGGACCCGACGCGCGTCCCCGGGGGATCGTCCGGCGGAAGTGCAGCAGCCGTAGCCGCCGGCGAGGCGGCCCTTTCGCTCGGGACCGATACGGCCGGTTCCGTGCGCCAGCCGGCGGCCTTCTGTGGGGTGGTCGGCCTCAAGCCGACGTATGGGCGGGTGTCGCGCTATGGCCTGATCGCCTTCGCTTCTTCGCTCGACTGTCCGTCGATCGCCGCCCGCACGGTGGGTGACGCGGCGCTCGCCCTGCAGGTCATCGCCGGCCCCGATCGCCACGACGCCACGGCGGCCGCCGTACCCGTTCCCGACTATTCGGAACAACTCGAGGCCGGCGTTGCCGGGCTGCGAATCGGCCTCTCACCGGACTACTTCAGACTCCGTTATCCAGATCCGGCGACGGGAGAACTACGCGACCAGTCGATCGAGCCGGATATCGAAGCGGCCGTCCGGCGGGCGGCGGAGACCCTGGCCGCCGCCGGGGCCGAGATCATTGAAGGGGTGGCCATGCCGAACACGCGCTTCGGTATTCCGGCCTACTTCGTCATCTCTCGCGTCGAGGCCGCTTCCAACTTACATCGTTACGATGGGATCAAGTACGGCTATCGTCACCCGGGGACGGTCGCCGAACTATCGGAACTCTATCAGCGGACGCGCGGCCGCGGTTTCGGAGTCCAACCCAAGCTGCGGATTCTGATGGGGATGTACGTGTCGGCTGAGCAGTACGAGAAGGGTTACTACCGGCAGGCGCTGCGCGTCCGTACTCTGATTCGCCGTGACTTCGAAGCAGCCTTCGACCCCCGAGGTGCCTACCGGCTCGACGCTCTGCTGACGCCGACGACACCGACGACAGCGTTCGAGATCGGAGCGCTCTATGGCGACTCGGTGCTCATGCAGTACGCCGATCTGTTGACCGTGCCCGCCAATCATGCCGGAGTTCCCGGCCTCTCGATTCCCGGCGGCCTCGACCACCGCGGTTTGCCGATGGGCGTTCAGTTTCTGGGGACCGATTTCGCTGAGGGCGCCCTTCTCCGCATCGGCCGTGCCCTGGAGGCGCTCACCGCGGATGAGCCGTGGCGCGCGACACGGCCGCGGGTTCTCGAAGGTCTGGCAGCGTAGGCTAAGCGATGATGGTTGATTATGAGTCTGTCATCGGCCTGGAGACCCATATCCAGCTCAACACGCTCAGTAAGATCTTCTGCCCCTGCAAGGCCGACTCATGGGGCGAGCCGCCGAATTCCAACATCTGCCCGGTCTGCACCGGCCTTCCCGGTGTGTTGCCGGTCCTCAATCGTGCGGCCGTCGAGAAGGCGGCCCGGCTGGCGGCGGCCGTCGGCGCTGAGGCGATCCATGAGGAGTCCTACTTCGCTCGCAAGAACTACTTCTATCCGGACCTGCCGAAGGGATACCAGATCAGCCAATACGATGAGCCGTTGGCCACCGGCGGTACTTTTGACCTTCCCCTTCCCGAGGGCGCGGTCCGGCGTGTGCGGATTCGCAAGCTGCACCTCGAAGAGGACGCCGGGAAGACGGTTCAACAGGCTGGCCGGCGCTGGATTGACTTCAACCGTTGCGGGGTTCCTCTGGTGGAGATGGTCACCGGCCCCGACCTCCGTTCCGCCGACGAGGCGGCCAGCTACCTAATTCGCTTGCGTCAGTTGCTGCGCTGGCTGGGGATATCCGAGGGCGACATGGAGAAGGGACAGCTTCGCTGCGACGCCAACGTATCCCTTCGGCCGGCCGGGACGGACATTCTCAACCCCAAGACCGAGATCAAGAACGTGAACTCGATCGAGAACGTGCGACAGGCGATCCAGGCGGAAATCGCTCGCCAACGGCGCCAAATGGAGAGCGGGGGGACGATCGAGGCCTGGACTCTCGATTGGGACGAGGAGACCGGGACGCTGCGCAAGATGCGCTCGAAGGAGACCGAAGCCGACTACCGCTACTTCCGTGAGCCGGACCTGCTTTCGATCTACCTTGCGCCTGAGTGGCGCGATCAAGTCCTGGCCGACCTGCCCGAGCTTCCGCTTGCGCGCCGCCAGCGATTCGTCGAGGCCTATGGCCTTCCAGCGTATGACGCCGAGATCCTCACCGAGGAAAGGAGCCTCTCCGACTACTTCGAGCAAGCGACGGGAGCCCTCGGCGGAGAACCCAAAGCCGTGTCCAACTGGATGATGAACGACGTTCTGCGGCTGCTGCGGGAACGCGGGTTGTACGCCGGCCAGCTTCGCCTGACCCCAGCCGATCTGGCGTCGATCATCCGGATGGTGGACAAAGGCATCATTACCACGAACACCGGGAAGGACCTTTTGGCGAAGGTCGAAGACAGCGGCCGCCGGCCGGAGGAGATCGTCAGTGAGGAAGGCCTGGGACAGGTTTCCGACGAGGAGGCGTTGCGAGCCTTGGCGGAAATGGTCCTGACGGAGAACCCCGACCAGGTGGGCGCCTATCGGGCGGGGAAGGCGACGTTGATCGGGTGGTTCGTCGGGCAAGTGATGCGCCGGTCGGAGGGAAAGGCCGATCCGCAAAAGACCCGGGAGATTCTCGATCAGTTGTTATCGACTTGACCTGGGGATCTCCGTTCACCTGCACTGTGTTGGACCCATCGTGACAACCGTTCGCCTCCTGGCACCGCCCGCCATCGACCGGGCTCAGCGGACGATCATGGAATTGCGGGTGGAGTGGATGGAAGACACCGACCATGATGTTCCGCTCCACCGTCCAGAAGCGCTTGCCGCCTTGCTGCTCGACGTGGCTGCCCGAGCCGAGGCCTCCGAATGAGCGGACCGAGTGGGACGAGTTTCCGGGGAGCTTCGAGCTCTCCGGAGGCTGGAGAGCTGCGCTACCGTCGAGCGACAGCCAAGGACGCGAGTGCCATCCGTATATTGATCTTCCGAGTCGGCATCAATCCGCGCGGCCTCGACTGGCGGCGGTTCCTTCTGGCGGTGAACGCCCAGGACCGCGTGATCGGCTGCGGACAGGTCAAGCCGCACCCGGATGGCTCGCGCGAGCTGGCTTCGATCGCCGTCCGCGAGAGGATGCGGCGAAAAGGAGTCGCCTCCGAGTTGATTCGGAAGTTGATGATGGAGAATGACCCGCCGCTCTGGCTGATGTGCCGCTCGGGGCTGGCCGGTTTCTACGAGCGCTTTGGTTTCGTAACCGTCGAAGATCCTTCGCTCATGCCGCGCTACTTCCAACGAGTCCGGCGGCTCATATTGATCGCGGAGCGCCTGATCCCGCAGGAGGGCCGGCTGGCGGTCATGGTATGGAAGACCAACAAACCGGGTTTCTGAGAGAAACCCGGTTTGTCAATTTAGGAGACCCGGTTTGCGGTCTGTCGAAACCTGGTTGGCCCTTCGCTACTCGTAGGCGAAGTCGTAGTCGATGAAGTCGCCTGCAGGCGAGGCCAGCGGTACCGGCGCCGAGCCGATGCCGGCGCGGTTCAAGGTCCAGCCGCCCATCGATCCGGAGAGGGAGAGGAACTCCGTTGGGGTGAACCAGCGGACCTCGGTCCCGGTGACGAGCGGCGCCGAAGTCCCCGTTACATCCCCCAACTGAAGGTTCGTTGCGTCCCCCAGGCTAAAGACGAAGTGCTGGGCGTCCGGCGACCAGCCGCCCCAGACCAGATAGACTCCAATCAGCGTCTCCCCACTGCCATCCACTGATCCGAGGTACAGATTCCAGATGTTCGGCGTCGCCGTGGGTCTGGCGTAGATGACATGGGCCAGATCGGGAGAAACCAAGGGTTCCGATCCGGAGAGGAGGAAGAACTGGCCCGTGATCGTCCCGGCGAGGGAGGCGCTGCCCCCTACGGGCAGTCGCCAGATCGAACCCGTCGTTGCCGGGGCCAGCGGATCGGGCGACGGAATCGCCACCCCGATCGTCATCGAGTCCCCGTCCCACACGGGTTGGGCGTAGTACGCGTACTCGGAGTATGTCGTGACCGGCATATACGTGATGACGCCCGAGACGGTTGGCGTGCCGTTGGCAAGCCGGATCTCGATCATGTCTGGGCGAACGATCGCCAGGTACTGTCCATCGGGTGAAGACGTGAAGTCGCCACCGTTGCCGGGTGCCAGGAGCATGGTGCGGGCCAGCGTGTCGGTGTCGATTTGGATCAGGTCGTCGTGCTTGGCGAGGCCGGGCCCCTCGAAGGTGGAGCGGGTATTCAATAACAAGTCGTGGGAAGCCGGCACGAAGTCGAACTGAGAGAGATCGTGATGGACGGCTCCGTCGAGCGGGTAAAGGGCATCGAAATCAGCGGGACTCATCAGCAGGCTGTCGCCGGAACCGTCACGGTTCACCACCCGCAACTCGACCGGACCGTCTATGGCAGGGCGGCGCGCATAGGCGATCTTCTCGCCGTCGTCCGAGATCTGCACCGATTCAGCGGAGCCGCTCGAGGTGAGCGAGATTGCCGGCCCAGGCTCTGAATCGAGGGCGACGTTACCGCCATCGGTGTACGCGAGGTGCAGGGCAGGACCCCTGGCAGGCGTGGGTGGCACTTCGATGGTGCCCGCGGCCGTGAGGGTCTGAAGAACGGCGTCCGACATCGAGGTCCCCAATGCCTCCACGGTGGACGCCTGTGCGTTCATCGCCTGCACTGTCGCCGCGACGCCGGTCGCCACGTCTTGCGCGGAGGCTGTCGGAGCTGCGCTGCAGGCCGTCAGGCCCAGCGCTAACAGCAGTGCACCGATCCGCGAGACGAGGACGGATGCCGGATGCATTCCCGTCATGGCAGGCTCACGAGCGCGATCTGGTTGTTTTCGTCGACAAGGTAGAGCGACTCGCCGGGGACATTCCAGCCGACGAGCGAAAAGCCCTGGGCGAGAACGGCGCCGCCGGTGATCGTGTGGAGTGATTCGTCCAGCTCATACAACACGAGCGGGGATGGACCTCCCATGGACTCGGCATAGTTGGCGAATCCGACCAGGTGTCTTCCATCCGGGTGCCAGATGACCGAGGTTGGCCCGGCCCCGACCATCGGGTTGATCGAAAGAGTCTCCTCGACCACGAGAGGCCCGCTGAGGCTTCCGTCACTGGCTGCGACCACCAACTCACCCGGAGCGGAGCCCCAATTGGAGAGAGCTAGCTGCGCGTCGTCGAACGACCACTCCGGTCGATCGTCGATGCTCCCGGTGCCTTGGCGATCGACGTCGGAGACCTGCGCCTCCGGGCCTCCGGCCAAGGACACGACGAAGAGGCCAGGCGCTCCGGGCACAGCGTAGCCGGTCTCGCGGGTGAAGGCCGCCAGGTTGCCACTGGGAGAGACGCTCCACGTAGGGGCTACGTTCGAGGCCAGCAACCTGTCATCGCCGGCAAGCGATCGATAGCGGAGCTCGTACGTCGTCGGCGTAGCCAGGATGTAGACCGCGCCGGCGCCGTCCGGAGTCCACAACGCCTCGACCACGGTGTCCGACGAGATCAAGGGTACCGGCGTGCCCGAGGGATAGTCGATCATCCACAGATCAGAGACGGCCAAGTTGCCCGGGCCGGCACCGGAGTTGGCGAAGTGAGTCGCGTAGAGGATCTTGCCGTTGGCGGCGGAAAAGTCGTAATACTGGCCGGGCTCGACAGGCATTGTCACTTCGGTGGCTGAACCCGCCTCCAGCCACCAGCCGGTGGCCCCACCCGAGCTGTACGATTTCCACAGGCGCGGGGCGACAGGCGTGGCGATCGGGGGTGGGATCGGCGACGGGGAGTCTTCGGGTGTGTCGGTCCGCAAGGCTGCCAGCGTGGCCGCAACGCGAGTGGCTACCTCGACCGCGTCTTCCGGCGCTGAGCCGCCGGCCGGACCACAAGCGATGACGCCCAGCGTGAGTGCAGCCGCGACCAGGACCCACCGGCGGTTGACCATGAAGCTCCTCATTGGCATGAGCCGCGGATTATAACCAACCCAGCCGGTCTGGGAGGGGACGCTCGAACGGGGGAAGACCCTCCCTCACCGGTAGCGTGCCACGCGTGACGCGACGTTCGTGAAGCTCGCGCTTCACGCGACGGAAAGGACGGGTCTTGCCGGCTGGCCTGGGTTTCCGAAACCGGGCCAGCGTATCAAGTCTGGTAAGGGTAGAAGCCTTGCCCGCTCTTCCGTCCAAGCCGCCCAGCATCCACCATCCTTTGGAGCAGGGGTGCCGGACGGTACTTATCCTCGCCCAGGTCATGCTGCAGGACCTGCATCACGAAGAGCACAACGTCCAGGCCGATCAGGTCGGCCAGTGCCAGCGGACCGATCGGATGGTTCATCCCCAGTTTCATCACCGTGTCGATCGACTCGGCTGTTCCGATACCTTCCTGCAGAGCGAAAACGGCTTCGTTGATCATCGGACACAGGATTCGGTTGGAGATGAAACCGGGCGAGTCCTTGGCCTCCACCGGCTCCTTGCCCATGTGCCGCCCGACTTCCACGGCTAGGGCGGCGGTCGAGTCGGACGTCGCCAGTCCCCGTACGACCTCCAGGAGCTTCATCAGGGGCACCGGGTTGAAGAAGTGCATCCCGACGACTTGGTCCGGCCGCTGGGTGGCGGCCCCGATCCGCGTGATCGAGATCGAAGAAGTGTTGCTGGCGAGGCACGCCGTCGGCGGCGCCAGGCGGTCCAGATCGGCGAAGATCTTCAGTTTCAGCGCCGGATCCTCCGTCGCAGCCTCGATCACCAGGTCCGCTTGACGTGCCGGATCGAGGTCAGGCGCCGTGGCGATGGCCAGGGCGGCCTGTTGTTGCGCTTCCGAGAGTGCGCCTTTGGCGACGAGTTTCTCGACCGATCGGGCGATGGCGGCCTTCCCGCGTTCCAGGGCCTGCGGAACCACGTCGATCATGGTGACTTGATATCCGGAGACGGCCGCGGTTTGAGCGATGCCGGATCCCATGGTGCCGGCGCCCACGACAACGATGTTTTTCGTCCCCATGTCGGATCCCTTTCCAACCTCAGCGTTTCTCGGTCATGCGGAGCAGCGCGTACAGCTCGCCGCTCTCGGGAGGTGTTTGGAGGACCAACAGCATCCCGTTCCATGGCTGCCCTTCTGTCTCGGGGACGGTCCAGGTGCTCCAGGCGAACGTCTCTGCGCTCTGCGAGGACGACAATGTCCATCCGGCCGCAGCCAACTGCTCGTTGTAGCCCGTGAGCAGGTCGGAGGGTGTGAGCGACGTGCGCAGGCCGGCCGAGGCCTCGGCGTACCCGTCGCCGGATCCCGCGCCGCCGCTCCGCATCTCCACCCCGGATGGCGCTCTCAAGGCAGGAAGCAAACGAAACGCGTCCGGCTGTTGACCGGCGGGCTGTGTGTCGCAAGGTGTGTACTCGGCCGGCATCATCACGCTAAGACGAACATCGGCCGGCGCGCCTTTGACCTCCCGGCCGCTCAAAGTGAGAAAGGCGTCCTCGCGCACTTCCTCGAAGGGTTGGTCGATGTCGAACAGGATCTCCAAGGCGGTGTACGGCCCCTGCATGCTGCCGATGATGCGTGCGCTTTCGGGGATGGGCAAAGGCAGCGGCAACTCCTCGGGGAGCTGGCCGATCCAGATCGTTGTGTCCTTGTCGGGCGGCCCGTACGTACCTGGCGAAAGCCAGCGGCTGAAGTACTCCTTCACCGCGGCTACGTCGTCTCCGATGATGGTGACCTTGCCGCCGTCGTCGTTCGTGCCTCCGGCGGAGGTCGCCTGGGTGGCTGGCGATCCGGCGGTAGGCGGACGCGCCGGAGTGCAGGCGGCGAGAACCGCCAAGCTGAGGAGTGCTAGGCTTCGCATCTTGGTTTCTCCACGGGGAAAACGAGGCGCCGTCGGAGGCCGACTAGTCCTCGAGCTCCACCGCCATCGCCACAGCCTCGCCGCCGCCGAGACAAAGCGAGGCGACTCCGGTGCGGCGACCACGATCGCGCAGGGCATAGAGGAGCGTCGTCAGGACTCGCGCACCCGAGGCGCCGACCGGATGGCCCAAGGCGATGGCGCCGCCGTTTACGTTGACCTTATCCCAGTCCCAGTCCCATCCCTCTTCCAACATGGCATAACCATCGGCCAGCACCTGGGCGGCGAAGGCCTCGTTGAGCTCGATCAAGTCGACGTCGGCGAAACGCCAGCTCAGTTTCTGGAGCAAACGGGGCAGCGCCCGTGCCGGCGCGATGAATAGTTCCTTGGGAGGGACGGCCGCCTGGGTGTAAGCGAGGACGCGCGCCAGAGGTCGGAGGCCCATCTCCTTCGCCGCGCGGCGGCTGGCCAGGACGACGGCGGAGGCGCCGTCGTTCAACCCCGGTGCGTTCCCCGCCGTCACCCGCCCGTCGGGCATGAAAGCCGGGGTCAGGGAGGCCAACCTCTCCAGCGACGTATCACGCCGCGGGGTCTCGTCTTCGCCGACCAGAACCTTGCCGTTCTCCGAAGGCACCTGCACCGGGGTGATCTCTGCCGTGAACTTGCCGGCGTCAGCCGCGGCGATCGCCTTTTCGTGACTACCCAGCGCCCAGCGATCCATCGCTTCGCGCGTGACCTCATGTTTTTCGGCAATGTACTCGGCCGCCATCCCCATCACCCAGTTCTCGAACGGGTCGAGCAAGCCATCGTGGAGCAGCGCGTCTTCGAGCTGCTGGGTGCCAAATCTCAGGCCCGAGCGGGCCCGCAACAGGTGCGGGGCGTTGCTCATGCTCTCCATACCGCCAGCGACGATCACGTCGGCGTCGCCGGCGCGGATCGCCTGTGCGCCCAGCATGCACGCCTTGAGCCCGGAGCCGCACACCTTGTTGATGGTCGTCGCCGGAGTCGTATTCGGAAGGCCGCCGAACAGGGCGGCCTGTCGGGCCGGCGCCTGACCGACGCCGGCGGAGATCACATTGCCCATCAGAACTTCGTCGATCCGCTGCGGGTCGATCCCGGCCCGCTCCACGGCGGCCTCGACGGCGGCGGCGCCGAGTTGAGTCGCGCTGAGCCCGGATAGGGCGCCCTGGTATCTCCCCATGGGCGTCCTGACGGCGCTGAGGATGACGGCGTCTTGTGGGTTGTTGTGGGTGTCCATGGCTGCCTGTCGTTGGCCGACGGGTGTCGCCTCCGACGCTCAGTCCTCCGGGGGAACGGTGCGCCAGGCCTGCGCCAGTCGCGTGTAGGTCTGTTCGAGCTCTTCAGGAATGACTCGGGTTTCTGCGGTCGTCGCCATGAAATTTGTGTCGCCGGCCCAACGCGGTACGACGTGCAGGTGAACGTGGTCCACCACACCGGCCCCGGCCGGAGCCCCGATATTGACTCCCAGATTGAAGGCCTCGGCCCCATAAGCCTGTCGGAGCGCCCGAAGACCGCGCCGGGCGAGCACCATCAACTCCGTCAGGGTTGTCGAATCCAGATCTTCGAGCGAAGGCACGTGATCGTTCGGGACGACCATGACATGGCCGTTGCTGTAGGGGTAACGGTTGAGGATAACGAAAGCCCTATCCCCCCGATGCAGGATCAGGCTGACAGGGCCCGGTGCCTCGTCGCGGCGATTGCAGAAGAGACAGCCGTCCTCGGTGTTGCGCTCCTCGATATAGGCCATGCGCCATGGCGACCAGAGCTGCTTCATCGCGCGGGGTCGATTGTAGCAGAGAACTCTCGTCGGCCGGGGAGACATCCTGCATGGCCGCGGCTGCGCTTCGGTACAATGCCCCGATGCGATACGCAGAGGAGCTGCGCGCCACACTGCCGGCAGGAGGGTTTGGCGAAGTCTTGTATGCCTACGAGTCGATCGGCAGCACGAATAGCCGTGCTGCCGAGCTGGCGATGGACGGTGCGGTGGAAGGCACGCTGGTCGTCGCCGACCACCAGACCCACGGCCGGGGCCGGGGAGGGAGGCACTGGTACACCCCGTCCGGATCGGCCGTCGCCATGAGTCTGATCCTGAGACCCGCCGCGGCCTCGGGTCTGCGGTGGACCGGCCTGGGAGCTCTGGCCGTGGCGGAGGCGTTGAAGGGCGAGGGATTGCCGGCTCAGATCAAGTGGCCCAACGATGTCTTGATTGAAGGTGGCAAAGCGGCCGGGGTTCTCGTCGAAGTCGCCTGGGAAGGAAACCGCCCCTTGTATCTAATCCTGGGAATCGGGATCAACGTCGGCGCGGATTCATTGCGGCAGATGGGGTCACTTTCCTTCCCGGCGAAGGCCGTCGAGGCCCAGGTACGCCGCATGGTTTCCCGGACGCAACTCATCGCGAGCGTCCTTCGCTCGCTCGAGACTTGGTACCCGCGGGTCGGGACGGAGGCGTTTCTCAATGCGTGGGAAGGCACCCTCGCTTTCAAAGGCGGCCGAGTGCAGGTCGAGACAGGCCATCGATTGCTCGAGGGCATGTTGGTGGGCCTGGGCCGGGATGGCGAAGCGCGGATTGAGTTGGACTCGGGGGAAGAGGTCTTCGCCGGAGGCGAAGCGAGGAACCTGAGACTTTCGCGCGGGTGATGGCGCGGACGGGGGATCCACCCCCATCTCCTCCCCCTGCAAGGGGGAGGGTAGGGTGGGGGGGCGCGCGGAGTGAGGATAAACCCCCACCCCCACCCTCCCCCTAAGAGGGGGAGGGAGATCGCGACGAATGAGTTCTTCCCTCCTCCTGCAAGGGGGAGATACCGCACGCTACCAGTATGGCCTGCAGCACTCCATCGAGGTTGTGAGTCACGTCTCGATTTGTGAACCGAATGACGCGATAACCATAAGAAATGAGGCACGCTGTGCGCGCCGAGTCGTATTCGGCCTGATCCGGCTCAGCATGACTGTCGCCGTCGAGTTCGATGCAGAGCTTGGCGTCGGCGCAATAGAAGTCGGCGATGAAGCGGCCGAGGAGGACGTGTTGCCGCCGGATATGCAGGCCGAGCTGGTGTCCTTGCAATCGGCGCCACAGCCGCTGTTCGGGCGGAGTGAGAGGACGACGCAAGTCACGCGAGCGCTGCAGGATGCTGGGAGGGATTCTGTGGAGTTGATGTGCTGAACTTCGACGCGGCACGGCTTCCCCCCTGGTTGTGCCTGGCCGGAGTCTACCTCTTCCCTCCCCCTGCGAGGGGGAGGGGGATGGATGCGAAAGGGTTCTTCCCCGCACTGTGCAAAGGGAAGGGGGTAGGGGGGCGCGACGGACAGAAGACCCCCACCCCGTCTCTCCTCCTAAGACGCGACGGGGATCGCGGCGAACATGCCTGTGGAAGGCGGGCCACAGGTTGACATGAGGGGCGAATGACTTACACTGTTGGCCTGGAGCAGGCGGAGGAGTCGAGGATGTTCGATAATCTGCGTGACCTCTCCGAAGTGCAGCCGCCGGCGAAGGAGGCCGTCAGCCTCCCGGCCGAGGATTATGAGATTCCCGGGGGCGGACGAATCCTCGGAATGACGCCTGGCCAGCGCCTTGTCATTTCCATCCTGCTTTTCTTCGCGGTGCTGTTGATCGGCACGATGTGCTTATTGGTGACGCAGCGGGTGATCTTGATCCTCTGACCCTTTTGGCCAGGGAAGTCAGAATGAAGCAGGGGCACGGCTCGCCGTGCCCCTGCCGATTCCTGTGGGTGAGTCTTGCCGCGCGGCTGCGAATGCCTACGGGACGAGCCGCAAGCTCTCCACCGTCTGGGCCTCGACTGCCTCCTTGGTCCATGGAAGCGGAAGGTACTCCACTTCAGCCCAGGGACCCGCCATGTCGATGTAGTGCGGATCGAAGGTGTGGCCGGACTGGCCGGTCGTGTGGATCGCCTTGGCGGCGTCCCAGTCGCTCAAGTCGAGCACCATCCTCTCGGACGGGACCCATTCCACCTGGTAGCCATCCTCATAGGACCACCCGGTCGCATCGACGATCGACGCTCCCCCGCCGGTCGGGTAGGGGCCCCGGTTGAACAGGGCTTCGATGGGCAGGATCCCCGATTCGCCGAGCGACTCGTTCCGGAAGGTCGCCCCGTGCAGGGCTCCCCATGTCCAGCGGTCTGCGTTTCGTCCGAGACGGGCTTCTAGCTCTTCGACCCCATCGGCCACGGCCAAACGCAGTACTTCATCGCGCGTCTCGATCGGTGGCGTGCGAAGATCGTCCCACCATGGGTCGCCCGGGCGATCGAGCAGGCTGGTCACGATGGCGAAGGCCACCTCATCTGAGGGCAGCCAGCCCTCGGGCAGGTCGTCGCCGAACGTCCGCAGGATCAGGTGCCGCCACACAGCGTTGAGGAGTGCCGCCGGCGCGGACGACGCTTCGTTCCGGTAATCCCAGCCATCGAGCATGGCGAGCGCCGTCTCGAGCTCATTGGCTTGGGTCCGCTCGTCCTCGGTCTCCCCGACTTCGTGGAAATCCAGTCCGAGCAGGGCAGGCGTGAGCACGGGAGCGATGGGGTCAAACGTATCACCGTGGATTTGCCGCATGTCTCCAGGGCTGAAGGTCTCCTGCGCCTGCAAGAGCTGGACGATCCGCGCGGCTCGATATCCAAGGTCAGGCTGGGTTGTCAGGAGGTAGGGATACGAGGCTCCTACCGTGGCGTTGTTGGCGGTGGCGATGTATCCCGAATCCGGATTGAGCGTGTAGGGCAGAGCTTCGAAAGGGATGAAGCTGATCCATTCAGCTTGATTCGTCCACCCGGGCTGCGGGAAAGAACCGTCCCCGCTGCGCCGGATCGGCACCCGGCCTGGCAACTGATATCCAATGTTGCCATCGACATCGGCGTAGACGAAGTTCTGCGCCGGGACGTCCCAATCCTGCAGGGCCGCACGGAACTCCTCGAAGTCTCGCGCTCGGTTCAGCGACCAGAGAGCGCGATAAATCGTGGAGGGCTCGAGCGCCGTCCACTGAAGGCTGACCGCCATGGGGGCCCCTTGATCGATCGCCGTGCTCTCCGCCAGGGCTCCCAGCTCTTCATCCGCGTCCGAGACGACCGGGCCATGTCGCGTGTGGCGAACTTGGATCGTGACCGGCAGCCCCCCGGCGACCTGGATGACCTCGTCCAGCACCTCCATATCGACCCACTCGCCGTTCACTTCGTACTGGTCCGGGTTGTCGGGGTTGACGCGTTCCAAGTAGAGATCCTGTACATCCGGGTTGTTGTTGGTGATGCCCCAGGCGATCCGATCGTTGTGCCCGATGACCACACCCGGCACGCCGGCGAAGGAGAAGCCGGCAACGTTGAAGCGGCAGGCCTCCGAACCGGTCTCGCAGTGCAACGCGTTCTCGTACCAGATGGATGGCATGCGGATGTCCAAGTGGGTGTCGTTGGCCAGGATCGGCGATCCGGTAGTCGAACGCGATCCAGCGATCACCCAGTTGTTGGAGCCGAGTCCTGCCGCTCCCCCGCCGGTCAGGCGATTCAAAGCATCGACGCGCGCCGCGACTCGCAATAGAGGGTTGCGGGAGGCGACGACCTCGGTGGAAAGGGGAGGCGCGGCCGGGGCGGTGGAGGCGAGCGAGAAGTCCGGAAGGATCACCGGGTTCTCGGCGGGGTAAGGGGGATAAAGGTCTGCCAGACGGTCGGCCCCTATTTGAGGCAAGAGCACGGCCTGACGGAGTTCGCTCTCCATATTTCCGCCGAGATCCCAGGCCATCGCCTTCCCCCAGGTCAGCGAGTGGACCGGGAGCCAGGGTTCCGGCTCGTAGGCCGAATTCATGAGCCCGAGGATGGCGTACTCGAAAGACAATTCACTCCCTTTGTGGCTTTCCAGGTAGGCGTTCACTCCATCGGCGTAAGCCTGAAGAATTTGGCGGGAGGCGTCATCGGTGGTGGCCCACTCCTCCTCGGCGATGCGACCCCATCCCAAGGTGCGAATGAAGGCGTCCGTCTCCACTTGGCTTTCGCCGAACATCTCGGCCAGCCTCCCGGCTCCGATGTGCCGCCAGAAGTCCATCTGCCAGAAGCGGTCCTGGGCGTGGACGTACCCCTGTGCCATGAACAGGTCGTGGTCATCCTGGGCGTAGATGTGGGGGATTCCGGATGCGTCCCGAAGGACGTCGACCGTGGAGTGCAGCCCGGGCAGGTTGACCTCCCCCGAGGTCTGGGGGAACGAGCGGCGGATCAGCAGGGCCAGTCCGCCGGCCAGAATGAGAACCACCAGGAACAAGATCAGGCCTATGGTCAGGATTCGTCTCATGGTTTCCGACCGCCACGGGAAGGATTTGTCTCAGTTTAGCCCCCAGATACGCTGGAAGCAATGGTCTCGCGTTGGCTTTCACAAGCTCCGAAGGGTAAAATTGGGTTCCCGGAAGTCCCACGCCTTCGGGAAGCTGCCAAGGATTATGGAAATCGGTCTGGTTCGCCAAGTCGATATCGACGAGCAGATGCGCGGGGCGTATCTGGACTACGCCATGAGCGTGATCGTGGCGCGCGCCCTGCCAGACGCCCGCGACGGTCTGAAGCCGGTCCACCGCCGCATCCTGTACGCCATGCACGACATGGGGATGCGCTCCAACGGGCCCTACCGCAAGTCGGCCCGCATCGTCGGTGAGGTGCTCGGCAAGTACCACCCTCACGGCGACGCGGCCGTTTACGACTCGATGGCGCGGATGGCGCAGGACTTTGCCATGCGCTACTTGTTGATCGACGGGCAAGGCAACTTCGGCTCGATCGACGGTGACTCCCCGGCGGCGATGCGTTACACCGAGGCCCGCCTGGGCCGCATGGCGGAAGAGCTGCTGGTCGACATCGAGAAGGAGACCGTCAATTTCGGCGACAACTTCGACGGCTCGCTCAAAGAGCCGCTGATTCTGCCGTCGCGGCTTCCCAACCTGCTGCTCAACGGCTCGTCGGGTATCGCCGTCGGCATGGCCACGAACATCCCGCCGCACAACCTGGGCGAGCTTGCCGCGGCGCTGCGCCTCGTCATCGAACGCTACGACCGCCTGGATGAGATCACGGTCGACGAGCTCATGGCGCTCATGCCCGGTCCCGACTTCCCGACCGGGGGTGTGGTGGTCGGGGTCGAGGGGATCAAGCTGGCCTATAGCACCGGCAAGGGTCGGCTGGTGGTACGGGCCCAAGCCCAGATTGAGGAACACACCGGGGGCCGGCACCGAATCGTCGTCACGGAAATCCCCTACATGGTCAACAAGACCGGACTGATCGAGCGCATCGCCGAGCTGGCGCGCGAGGGGCGCCTGGACGACGTGTCGGATCTGCGCGACGAGTCGGACCGGCGTGGATTGAGCCTGATCGTCGAGCTGCGCAAGGGCGCCCAGCCCCGCAAGGTGCTGAACCAGCTCTTCAAGTACACACCCCTCCAGACCTCCTTTGGCATTCAACTGCTGGCGCTGGTCGACGGCGAGCCGCGGCTGCTTTCGCTGAAGCGTGCCCTGCAACTGTACGTCGAGCATCGCCGGATGGTCATCACCCGCCGCTCGGAATTCGAGTTGGCCAAAGCGCGCGCTCGAGCGCATGTGCTCGACGGCCTATTGATCGCCCTGACCCACCTGGACGAGGTGATCCAGACGATCCGCAAGTCCCCCGACGCCGACGTCGCCAAGGAGCGCCTGATCAAGCAGTTCGCCCTGACCGAGATTCAGGCGCAGGCCATCCTCGACATGCAGTTGCGCCGGCTGGCGGCGCTCGAACGCAAGAAGATCGAAGATGAGCACAAGGAGATCCTGAAGCAGATTGCCCACCTGGAAGACCTGCTGGCTCACCCGAAAAAGATCCTGGGTGTCATCAAGGATGACCTGGCGGACGTGGTCGAGAAGTACGGCGACGCGCGCAGGACGCGCATCTCGCCGGAAGCCCATGAGGAGCTCCGGGAAGAGGACTTGGTCGCCGACGAGGCCGTCCTCGTCAGCCTGACCGAGCGGGGCTATATCAAACGGGTCGCCGCCGAAACCTATCGGCCGCAAGGCCGCGGCGGGCGAGGCGTGACCGGGCATTCGACCCGCGGCGAGGATGAGTTGGTGATGCTCTTCCCGGCGCGTTCGCTGCACACGGTCTTGTTCTTTTCCGACCGCGGCAAAGTGTATTCAGAGAAGGCCTATCAGATCCCCGATTCCGATCGCACCGGCCGCGGGGTGTTGATGGCCGGTATCCTGGCGCTGGCCTCCGACGAGACGATCACGGCGGCCGTCGCTGTCCCCGATTTCTCAGCCGCAAACTTCTGCACCATGGTCACCCGCAACGGCAAGATCAAGCGCGTGGCTCTGCCCGAATTCGCCGCGGTCCGTCCGTCCGGCCTGATCGCCATCTCGCTGGAGAAGGGCGATGTCCTGGGTTGGGTGCGCCTGACTACCGGCAAGGACGAGCTGATCCTGGTGACGGAGAAGGGCCAGTCGCTGCGCTTCCATGAGAAGCTGGTGCGCCCGATGGGGCGGCCGGCGGCCGGCGTTCGCGCCATCCGGCTGCAAAAGGGAGACCGCCTCACCGGCATGGACGTGATTCAGAAGAAGGGCGATCTGCTCGTCGTCACTCGGAACGGGTATGGGAAGCGCACGCCGCTGAAGCAATACACGGCGAAGGGGAGGGGGACGATGGGGGTGCTCACCCTCAGCCGCGATAAGTTCGCCGTCACTGGACCGGTGGCGGCGGCGCGCGTCGTCAGCGATGATGACGACCTGACGATCATTTCTACCGGCGGGATCGTCCTGCGGACGAAGATGGACCAGATCAAGCGGGCCGGCCGCCCTACAATGGGGGTGCGCATCGTTAACCTCAAGAAGGGCGACACTGTCGCCGGAGTGGCGACGATTGCCGCGTTGGATATGGCTCGAGCGGGGATCGACGAAAAGGCCGAGTAAGACGTCGGTAGTCGCCGACCGGGCTACTCAATCTGCAAGGTCGCAGTCGCGGGCAAGTTGCAAGCCGCCCCTCCTGTATCAGGCCCCGGAGTCAATGTTCCGTCGCCGGATCGACAGACGTTAGACGATTCCCGTCCCAGACCGCCCTTTCCGCGGGCGCTTGCTCGCCAATCAACTTCTCGGCCATCTGGCGCAACAGCTCGGGGTCACCGCTCGTGATGAGTCTGAGTTGGCCGGGCCGGCTGCGGGCGGCGGCCAAGCCGATCTGGCCGAGGATTCGCTCCACTTGCCGAGCGATAGCCGGTGACGGGTCGATGACCCGCACCGAAGGTCCGGCGATCTCGGTGATGATGGGGATTACGAACGGGTAATGCGTACAGGCCAGGACGAGGGTGTCGGCCCCCTCCGCCAATAGGGGCGCCAGAGCCGCCTGGAGCAAACTAAGGGTCTCCGAGCCGGTGAGGTCGCCAGCCTCGATGCGTTCGACCAGGCCGGGGACGGTCTGATTGATGACTCGGACCCCCTGGGAGAAGCGCTCGACGACAGAAGCATACAACTCACCTTGAAACGTGGCCGGAGTGGCCAGGACCCCCAAGACGCGCGTCTCTGTGGTCTGGGCGGCTGGTTTGATCGCCGGCTCCATCCCGACGAACCGGACGGTTGGGAACATCTGGCGCAGAGGCCGGAGCGCAGCGGCCGAGGCCGTGTTACACGCGACAACGATCAACCCGGCGCCCTGATCGAGCAGGAAGCGGGTGATGCCTTCGGAGAAAAGGCGGACCTCGTCGAGCGAGCGTGGGCCGTACGGGACGTGTGCCTGGTCGGCAAAATAGATCAGGTCGTGGCCCGGGAGCCGGGTACGAATCTCCCGCAGGATCGACAGCCCGCCGATCCCGGAATCGAAGATCCCAACAGCTCGGCTAGCCATCCGGCGCCCCCCATGCTGTTGAAAGCAAAAGGTGCAGCCGGCACGGCTGCACCTCGGACCGGAAGCGGCGTTTCACCCCGTCGCCCTATTTGAGATGTGCAGGGCAGACCAAGGGCTCTCCCCTGGGACGCGCAGCGCGATGCTGGGCGCAATCCCCTCAGGGACGCTAAGTGCGGTCCCCTCCGGGATGCTAAGCGCGATCACCATGCTGGCATCTTGCCCGATCCCCCGCGGGACCTGAAGCGCGGTCCCCTCCGGGATGCGCTCTCACCTCTTCGGGCACCCCTTCGGGTGCACCCTGGGTGTGCGCCGAAGGGCATGGCGCCCCTGAAGAGGGCGAAGCGCGATCCGCGGCAATGACATACACTCTCTTGTCGCGCCCGCGAAGGCGGGGGCCCAGGTTTGTCTTGGCAAATCGCCTGGATTCCCGCTTTCGCGGGAATCACATTCCTTTTGGTGTCGCCCCCGCGAAAGCGGGGGTCCAGTCCGGTCCTGGCTCGTCGCCTGGATTCCCGTCTTCCCCTCGGGGACGGGCCCTCACGCCTTCGGGTGCACCCTGCGGTGCGCCGAAGGGCGTGGTGCCCTGCAGAGGACGAAGCGCGGTCCTCTTCGGGATCCCCTCCCGGATGCCCCCTCCGGGGTGCGAAGCGCGACGCCGCGCGATGCCCCCTCCGGGGTGCGAAGCGCGACGAAGCGCGATCACTCCTTGCGTCGTTCCTCGAGCCGGGCCCGCTTGCCGGAGCGCTCCCGAAGGTAGTAGAGCTGTGCCCGCCGGACCTTCGCCCGCCGCTGCACTTCCACCTTTTCGATCCGCGGCGAGCGTAGCAGGAAGGTTCGCTCGACTCCGACCCCGTGAGAGGCGAGGCGACGGACCGTGAAGTTGGCGTTATTGCCGCCCTTGCGCATCCTGATGACGGTGCCGCGGAACTCTTGGATCCGTTCGCGGTCGCCTTCCTTGATGCGAAGGTGGACGCTGACTGTGTCCCCCGGGCGGATTTCGGGAAGCGCGGCGTTGGCTTCGGCCTCAACGGCCTTGATCATCTCGGTCATATGGCACCTGGCAGGGGTTTTCCGTACAACCGCCGCCCAACCTGACGGGCGGCGCGGGTGGAAGTCTACCATGAATGAAGGAGCAGCGTCCAGGGGCGAACCGCTGGTCAAAGCGGACGCGCCGTCGGAGCGATTCGACCTGGGGCTATCGTGGGATTACTTGTCGGCCTCCAATCTGGCTCGCGCCAGGTAGAGCGCAGCCAGAGACTTGGCGTCCTTCAGGTCACCGGATCCGACGAGGTCGGCCAACTGTCCTGTGCTGACGCGTTCGATGGAGATCTCCTCGTCGCTGTCGCCGGCCAGCGGGGCGGGGCGAAGCCCGGTCGCCAGAAAGAAATACATGTACTCGGTCGAGTATCCGGGCGCCAGGAAGCACTCCCCGATCCGTTCGAGCCGCCCGGGAGCCATGCCGATCTCCTCTCGACATTCGCGCTCGGCGCAGGCCTCCGGGGATTCCCCCAGCTCCAACGTGCCGGCAGGGAGTTCGAGGAGGATCTGCCCGGTTGAATGCCGATACTGACGGATCATCCATAAGTTCCCCTCGCTGTCCACCGGAACCAACGTGACCGCGCCGGCGTGGACGACGATATCCAGATCGGAGACCTGCCCTGCTGCATAGCGAACGCGGTCCTTCCGGACCGAAAACGCTCGGCCCTGGTAAACGATCTGGCTCTGCAGGACCTCGGCGCTCATCATCGCCTCCTGACTTCGTAACGAAGCGGGGGAGGTTGGCCTCCCCCGCGCTTGTCGACTTCGGGGCCTCCAGATGCCGGTTACGGAATCTGGATTGTCGATCCGGCGGTCAGCGTGTACGGGGAGGACAGCCCATTGACGGCGGCGATCGCCATCGGATCCACGTCGCCGTAATAACAGGCGACCGAATAGATCGTGTCGCCCCCGGCCACGTTGTAAGTCGTCGGATGGGACAGCAGGGCCCGCGGACCGGGGAAGGTTCCCGTCGAAGGGATGGTCAGTGTCTGTCCGGGAACCGTGATCGAGCTATTGGTCAACCCGTTCACCGCTAGGATGTCGTCCGGGTTCCGATTGAAGCGACGTCCGAGGCAATAGGGGAACTCGCCCTCGTGCAGGGTGTAACTGGAGGGGACGACCAGGGGCGGGATCGGAAACGGGGTCTTCGTCGGCCCGGCCGGGGTTACTACGACTGTCGCCGGTGTGCCGACGACCGGGGTGGCGGTCACGATCCCGGCGCCGCTGGTCGGTGTGCTCGTGTTGCCTGCACCGCCTTGTACAGCTTGCGCGGTCTGCGTCAGGAGCGCCGAGCGGACAGCCTCCATCGTCGCCTGTTGCCCGGTGAGGGGACTAGCCGAGGCCACTGCGCCCCCCGTTGGGGTCGATGCACTAGAAGCCGAGCGGGTACACGCGCCGATGCCAAGTGCGGCGACGATCAGCGACGCGTGCGCCAGAGCCCGAAACTGGTTCGTACTCATGGGCACCTCCAGAGGTTCGTGGGCAGCCTTGTCCTGAGCCCCTCGCTATGCTCGGTCTCTACGCCCTTCGCCCTCTACAGGGCGCCAAGGGCGGCGCACCGAAGCGGTGCAG
>Ga0184639_10000056_pt1 | contig 37015 bp, 36 predicted proteins | sample PLM31_170_b2_FD_133155 | JGI IMG/M metagenome (GOLD analysis project Ga0184639, IMG submission 133155) | Groundwater sediment microbial communities from an aquifer in East River, Colorado, USA - PLM3-1_170_b2 | ecosystem: Environmental > Terrestrial > Soil > Riparian zone | place: USA: East...
ACGTGGTAGGCCAGGGCGAGCTGGCCGGCCTCGTTGTACACCTCGATGATGATGTTCTTCCGAAAGTCCTTGAGCGACACCTCGGAACCGAGCCCCGAGCCGAAGTTCCACACCTTGTTCGCCCACTGCTCGAAGTCGAGGTCGTGGGTCACGCCGCGCTCCAGCGTGATCGCGTCGTACTCGGTGCGTCCCGGCGACTTGCGGCTGCTGCTGGGATCTCCTCCGTCGCGGTGCTTGACCACCTCCGTGGTCCGCTTGAGGGCGCCGACCTTGCTCACGCCGGCGACATAGCGCCCGTCCCACTTGACCCGGAACTTGAAGTTCTTGTACGGGTCGAAGCGATCGGCGTTGACGCTGAATTGGGCCATGCTCCCTCCTTACGGCTCGAACCTGTGCGCCCGGTCGGGCCTCCTTCTGCCGCGCCTCACGACTCCACCTGTCCGGCCATCTGCTGGATCTGGATGACCACGAACTCGGCCGGTTTCAGGGGCGCGAAGCCGACCAGGATGTTGACACGCCCGAGGTTGATGTCGTTCTGCGTGGTCGTCTCGCCGTCGCACTTCACGAAGTACGCGTCGCGTGGCGTCTTGCCCTGGAACGCGCCCTGGCGGAACAGGTTCTGCATGAACGCGCCGGTGTTCAGCCGGATCTGCGCCCAGAGCGGCTCGTCGTTCGGTTCGAACACGACCCACTGCGTGCCCCGGTACAGGCTCTCCTCGAGGAACAGGGCGAGGCGACGAACCGGCACGTACTTGTACTCGTCGGCCTGGATGTCGGCCCCCCGAAGCGTCCGGGCCCCCCACACCACGCGGCCGGTGATCGGGAACGACCGCAGGCAGTTGATGCCGAGGGGATTCAGCATCCCGTTCTCGTCGTCGGTGAGGCTCACGTCGAGCCCAGCGATGCCGTTCAGCGAGGCATCGAGCCCGGCCGGGGCCTTCCACACCCCGCGCTGCGCGTCCATCCGGGCCATGATCCCGGCGACGAGTCCGGATGGCGCGAAGGTGTCGAGCTGCCCCTGCCGGTTGCGATCCGCCTCGACCACCCTCGGGAAGTACAGCGCGGCGTTCCTCGAGAAGGGACCGGTCAGCCCCAGGGCGGAGAGACCCGCGGCGGCGGTGGCCGCGGCCGTGGCCTTGTTCGCGCTCCATGCGGCCGGCGGGTCGACGATCAGCATGGCCCGGCGATCCGCGCAGTACGACATCGCGTCGCTGTACACGGCGGTTGCGGTGTCGCCTCCCCGGATGTCCGGAGGAATGCAGAGCAGGTTGAACAGATCGGCCGTCTCGAGCGCGAAGATCCCCGTCTTGTTGGCCTGGGATCCCTGGTAGTCCGCCGCGGCCAGTGGGTTGGAGTCGGCGCCGGCGGTGCTGACTGCCGTCGTGGCCTCGTCGGGTCGCGCGGCGGGTACGACGAGGTTCCCGCCGCTCTCGGCTACGCGGAAGAGCACGGAGCTCTGCTCGAGCACGCGAGGTACGTACCGGGTGTCGGTATCAGTGATGGAGAGATTCAGATGCGTCTCGAGTTCGTTGCCGTCGGCGTCTAGGAAGGTCATGTTGAACAGCGTCGTGTCCGCCGGATCGACGGTGTTGTGGTCGACTCGCACACTGAGCGAGTCGGCCCATGTCCCTGGGTTGGCGGCGACCAGGGAGAGAGGGTCGGCCGCGGGCGGCAGCTCGAACTCGGCCTCAGCGCCTCCGTTGTTGAGGCGCACGATGAGCGCCTGGGCGCCGCCATTGATGTAGAAGTCCTTGACCGAGTAGGTCATAGGGTAGTCAGCGGAGAGGCCTCCGAATGCTCGCTCGAAGTCGCCGAAGCTGTTGACCGGCGTTGGCTCCCCGACCGGGCCACGGGGGGTCCGTCCCATGAACGCGGTGATCGACGTGGCCACTCCGGTGATGGTCCTGACCCCGCTCGGGATCTCCTCGATGTACACACCCGGATAGGTGGTGGTGACTGGCATGGCACCCTCTCCTCCCTCAACAATCCCTTCAGTGTTCCGACCGGTCCGACCGGCCTGATGCCGCCGGGAACGCTCAGGCGTGACACTGACAGCGGCTTGTCAACGAGCCGTCACTACCGCGTCATTCATCGCGTGCAGCCGGCAAAGCGGATTCCCGCGCGGGCGTAGCTCATTCGGCCGACTCGCACGCCGACACGGACAGTCCGTGTGTCTCACCGCCCTCCTCCCGGCTCTGAGCGCGATGGCTCCCAACAACTAGGACCCTCCTCGGCAGCCTCTCTCAATCCCGGGATGTCCTCTGCGGGTCTCGACACGCCATCACAAGGTTGAGATCGGCGCCCCCTCCTACTCGGTCACGGCCTGGATACGGGTGTCCCCGGGGCGAACCGAACGAAAGGGGAGACGTCTGCCGCACGCATTGGTGCAGGTCAAGGCTACGTACTCGCTGGCGGATTAGGGGCAAAAGCGGAACTTCCTGGTGCCATCGCACAGCTCCTGCCACGGGCAGGGGACGTCACGCATCCGCGCAGCCGCGACCTCCTGGTTTAAACCCGCACGCAGGGCCATATATAGTGTGTCTTGTTGGAGTTCCCTGACCTGCTCCTGGCCGCCCCTCTCCGAGCGTCGTCGTAGGCCGTTTGGGTGATCGACGACGGGATCCTCTTGAACCTAAGGTCGGATTCCACAGCCTCAGCGGCGGGATGTCTGGAATCGGCGCTATTGCCTCGCCTACCGGTCGAGGATCAACCACTGGTCAACCAAACATCTTTGGGTGCCCACAGCGCCGGGCTGAGCCCTGCTGAAACAGCGAAGGGAGGCGAGCATGGGCTCCGGAACGAAGCTAGGTCTAGCGCTGTCGGGCGGAGGGTTCCGAGCGGCCTTCTTCCATCTCGGCGTGTTAGCTGCGCTCGCGCGGCAGGGGCTGCTCCCGAAGGTGGAAGTGATCTCGACGGTGTCTGGCGGCGCCATCCTTGGGGCTTACTACGCGCTCCGATTGAAGCGCGCCATGGAGCAGGATGGCGACGACCTCACGGACACGGATTTCCAAGCGCTCGTCGGTGAGATCGAGACGGAGTTCCTGGAGGCGGCGCAGCGGAACCTGCGCTTCGCGACATTCTCCAACCTCTGGCGCAACCTCGAGATGCGCAAAACGACGTACTCGCGGAGCGACCGTCTAGGCCAGCTGTTCGACCGGTATCTGTTCGCTCTGGCGCGCGACGGAAAGGTCGGTGGCCCAAACACCAAGGTCCCGCTCGCCGAACTGCCCAGCGACGGATACACGCGACGTGGCGTGACCGCCCCGCGCCTCGTCATCAACGCCACGACGCTGAACACCGGACACGCGTGGCGGTTCGAGCAGTCGACGATGGGCGAGTGGACTCCGGCCAGCGACTACGAATGGGATGTCGACCGGAGTATGGCGCTCGCACTCCCGACATCACTAAGCGACGTGATCGAGGAGAAGGCCTCCTTTTCTGTCGGCAAAGCTGTCGCGGCATCGGCCGCTGTTCCCGGCTTCTTCCATCCGCTCGCGGTTACCCACCTCTACGAAGTACAGCTGCAGCTCGTAGACGGGGGCGTCTTCGACAACCAGGGGGTCGATGCGCTGGTCGACGCTGAATGCACCCATTTCGTGGTGAGCGACGCCGGCGGTCAGATGGGCCCGTCGCCGCGAGCGCCGAGCTGGTCGGTCGGAGTCGCGCTCCGAAGCGCCGGCATCCAGTACGGTCGCATCCGGCAGGCGGAGCTCGAGCGGCTCTTCTGGGCCGCCGATCGGAAGCGAGCTCGCATCGCGTTCGTGCACGCGAGACGCGGGGTCCGCCCCGACCCATTGCCGTGGCGAGGTCGGAACAAGAAGCCGGTCGAGATCCCCGAGGATCAGCAGCCACCGTCTGAAGCCCGGCCCGTCCATCGGGACGTCCAGCGGCTGCTCGCAAACGTCCGCACCGACCTCGACTCGTTCAACAACGTAGAAGCGAGGGCGCTGATGCTCTCGGGCTATCGACATCTTGAGCACGAGCTGGACGAGGCGGCGGAGGTGGCCGCTCTGGCCGCCGGTGGCGCCGCAGGCGGCGCCAAGTTCAGGTTCGAGGAGATGGGGCCATGGCTCGACACGGCGCCGAGCGGCAGGTTCCTGCGGATCCTCAAGGCGTCGAAGTCACGTTTCTTCAAGCCGCTTCGGCTGCGGCCGGTCCGCGCGATCCTGTGGGGGGCGCTCGCCTACGCGCCCTTCGTGCTGGTTGCGGGCGGCATTGTGCTCGTGATCTGGGATCGGGTGCCAAGGGCTCTGCGCGACCTCCCTATCGTCGGCCCGTTTCTCCGCGACCTGGCCGATCTGTTCCAGGGGCGGCCGCTCTGGCTTTCGATCCTGTCGTTTGGGGCGGGGCTGGTGCTTGCCTACCTGCCGATCCGGTTTCTGGCGGCGTCCCAGCGCCTCCCCCGGTCGATCAGTAGCCGCTTCCCAAAGCTGTTCCGCACGCTCAACAAGACGACTGCCCTCGTGCGCATGCTCGTCGCGGCGCTCACGTGGCTGTTCGCCTGGTTCTCAATCAAGCTGCTCGATCCGGTGTACCTCGGAGCGGGAGAGGTAGAGGAACTCGGGCCGCCACCCGCCCCATGAGGTTGCACATGAGCGCCCGGCGACTCGGATGGCGAGCTGAAGCAGCACTCCGCCAAGCCGGAAGAGGGGCGTCGGCCTCGGGCGGTCTTCGCCACGGTCGAGGTCCGCTACGCGGCGCTACGCTCGGGCCACATGGACTCCTCACGCTCTCTTGTGCTCGTCCTCGACCAGTCGCTCCGCCGGAACGTCATCGCGGTCGGCGGCTACATCACGACCGCTGACCGCCTGAAGGGCGCAGAAACCCATGATCATGCCGCTGCCCTGGAGTACTCGTGGATGAGCCCTCCAAGGAGGTCGCGTCGCTCGACAGGACCACGGCGGCACGCCCTGCCCGCCCGACTCTGCGAACGGTCCCGGGGGAGGACCCGGCTCGACGCGGCGAGCAAGACGCGGTCGAGCGCTCGGTACTTCGGCCGGCCGGTCTTGCGGTAAGGACCCGGAGCTGATGACGGAGGACGAGGATTTCGAGATCCTTCGAGCCGTCGCCTGGACGCTGCATGCCGAGCACCCGGAGGAGCGCCCGGACGACCATGTACAAAAGGATGAGCATCCGCGGATAGTACGGAGGGCCTGGTCTCAGTGCGAATCGGGGTTTTCGCGCCCTACACGCGGCACGGGAGAGGCCGACTAACCATTCTCCTTGAGGTTCCAGTTAACTGCACCACAGGCGCAGCGGACATTCATTGGCGCATGGTCGACCCACGTGATGTGAAGCAGCTGGCCGCAATCGGGTTGCGGGCATCTGAAGAGGGCTAGTAGATCTTGGAAGGTGTCTACGACGTCACGGAAGTCCGCTGCCCCAAGGTTTGCCCACTCATTGTAGTGCACGCTTGCATTGACGGCCCACTGTTCGACCTGACTTCTCTGTATGACCTGCTTGGCTACGCTCTCGGTTTCGCGAAGAGAGTCAATGACATCGACTTGATTCCAGGAGTTCGCAGCGCGCTTCGCATCTTTGAGCAGTGACATATACCTGGCAATTGCTGCGGTCGCGAAGTCTCCGAGGTCGTACCTACCACTGAGGCTGAAGGGGACACTGGCCTGGAGAGCATCACAAGCAGCTGCGAGGTATTGCTCTGCTCCACGGCGCAGCCTCCCTGCGGCGGCGGAGATGTCGGCTTTGGTGATGTCCTCGGCTATTCGATCCCAAAGGTCAGTCTCTAGAAGTACGCGAGGACCAGTTTCGACCTGCCAGTCATAGAACTGAACTTCTCCCTTTGCGTCGATGACTCCTTCATTCTTAAGCTGGTTGGCCCAGGCTCGGTCGTGAGTCGTGATGATGAACTGACGCTCGGGAAAGGCCTCTCCCAGCAGGCGAGCCAGATTCCGGCGGTGCTCAGCATCCACAGACATCATCACGTCATCCAAGATCACGAGATCGATGACGCCAGCGGTGAGACGTTCGGCGAGGGCTAGGTACAGGCAGACCCCCATGCTGTCCTGGTGTCCTTCACTGTGAAGAGCGTGCGGAGGGTGATTCCCCCGACCGTAGAAGTCCACCAGAAGGTCGAGGCCCGGTCCTTCCGTCTCGATACGCGCTGAGAAGTCGGCATCGTCGAAGTCGTGCAGTTGACGGTAGAGAGACACGAACCGCTCTCTGACCGCTTCGTAGAGGCTTCCAAGGACCTGGTCGCGCGCATTGCAGAACGACGTGTATAGGGCGTCCGCACGGCGACTCGCGAGCTCGCCTCGGCGGTAACGAGCGCGGGCCTGCTCGACGTGGCTAAGAGCCTCACGGAGTCGCGTGAGTTGATCCCATGCAGCTTGCTCAGGAGAAATGGAGACGGGCCTCGTGGCTAGAGCGTCCTGGAATCGATCCACCAAGTCGTTGCCGCCACCTGGACGCATGAGCTCTCGAATCTGCTTGGCAGCACTTCCGTTTACTCTATAGGAGTCCATCGGCGCCGCGAGAGATGAGGACAGAGCTTCGAGTCGAGTGAGCCATGCCGTAAGGGCCAGCCGATCCTCCGCCAAGCCGAGACCGTCAGCGGCGTCGAGAAGCGTTTGGACGCCAGCGGAGCAGGTCGAGACCTCCTGAACTAAGGTCGTTGCAAGCTTTGAAATACGCTGGTTGTAGCGGTTGGCTTCTTTGGCTCGTGCGAGCCTCTGTTCGAGTCGACCCTCTAGGTCGCCGGGGGGCCATGACACATCACACAGGGGACACGCGCCGCTCTCGTCAATGAGCTCGATCCCAAGCTCGAGGAGCCGTCGGTGGGATAGTTCATAGTGGAGTACGGGATCGGTCGTGAATCGGCGGACCATATCCCGGAGATCCTGGTCCAGCTTCGCGCGCTGCTCTATCGCCTGGGGGGCAAGGAGATTGCTGATAGAAGTGAGGCTGGATTTGACGAGCGGCGCGTTGACCGGTGGATGAGTTTGCGCGGGCGCTGCTCCCGGCGGCGCCAGATTCTCCTTAAGGTTAGAGGAGTCGGCTTTGGACAGCGGCTGTCCGCCGAGGATCTCCCTTTGCTGATTCACGAAGACCAAGAGCTTGACGAAATCCGTCGCCGTTTGCCCGACAATCACGTTGACACGGCCTTGGTATCCGCGGACCTCTCGTGACTGTTCGTCGGAGCGTTGCCGGCATTCGTTTCGGACCGTGACTAGAACCTGTCGAATCGACTCGATCTCGGATACATCCAGTAAGTGCTGAATCTGCTGTGCGCGCGTCCCGGCCTCCGCGGTGATGTATTGCAGGATGTCTCGGCGGGTGAGAACGTGTTGACCTCGGGATGCAATCTGCAGTACAGGTTTCAGCATGGACTCCACCTGAACGTCGTACCTAAGGACGCCCGGATGCGCGATACAGCGCTCGATTTCGACGGAGTCGTCCACGCCAGCGATCCTCACCTTGGCACGGACGATCGCGTTGTCGGGAGTTGAATCGATGTGCGGTCCGTGTCGAGCGAGACTTATGCCCCCGGTGCCCCTGCCCGCAAGCCGGGTCATTCGGCCCGTTAATAGGAAGTCGATGGCGTCGACCACAGCGCTCTTCCCAGACCCGTTCGGTCCCCAAATGACGAGGTTGCGCCCCGAGGGCTTCAGGTGCATATCTCGGATTCCGCGGACGTCGCGGATCTCAAGCTCAAGGAGCCTCATAGCGAGTCCGGTCCTGGGGACCCGAGAATCTGCTCCACTTGTGAGGCTCTCAGCGTCCGACCCGCAACTAGGAGACTTCTTAGCTCGGCGACGACCCCAGTGTCGAAGTCCGGCAGAGCCCCAACAGTAAGCCAGGTGCGTTCAAGGATCTCTTCAGTGAGGGAATTCTGCTCGGACTCCATCATTCGCCGCCTACTACCAAGGTTCACGCGGCATTGTGTCGCAAAGCGGGCATCTGCAAACCTGTGGCTCGGAAGGGTTGGGATGGACCAAGCCGCTCGTATCCACAGATAGACAAAGCAGCGCCGAGCCCGATGACAATGAAGGACTCCCAATGCTCAGGGGGGGTGGCCGGCGACCGACTAGGGGCATTCTGGGAGAGCCAGGAGGTTGTTTGGTTGATCCCCGTCGGCCGTCGTCTTCAAATACTTGTTCCCGTACCGGCTGGTGGCAACGATTACGTCGACTCGCTTGGCCTGGGGCCGGTCGACGTAGAAGCTCCAACGTCCTGTCTCGGTCCCGGAGATTGCTTCCTCTTGGGAGAGCTTCCTCCGAGTGCTGTTTGCGTTTAGCCCACCCACTGACCGAATGCGCTCGTGCGGATTGTAACGGTCGGTCTTGTTGACGCAGGAGATGCGCATGCGATCGGCCACTAACCATCTCCACCCTGCCGCGGCTCGGCCCGGGCGTCCCTGATCCCCATCATGTCCTAGCACGTTGACAGGAAGCATAACTGAGGAGCACGCTGTGGTTAAGGGGGTTCCTACCGGACTATGGGGCATCCAACTTGTGTCGGCCGGTGAGGCGGCCGACACAAGTTGGATCGTGCTGACCGTTCCCTGTCGCGCCACGTAGGCCTGTCACATGCAAGGCAGACGCCATTTGTGTCTTCGAGCGAGGGGGTGAGACGGGTGGTCGCCACCAAAGAGATCGACGGGATCCAGTTCGAAGCGATGGATCTCGCCGACGTCGAGCGCGTTGCCGTGGTACCCCAGACACTGGACAACCTCGATCCCGGTCGATGCGGCAGAAGACCATCGCGGTCAGTGGGTTCTTCGACGCGTGGCCTCCAACGGCATCGTGTCGGTCGACAACCAGATGTTCTCGGTCGGCAACGCCTTCAAGAGGGAGCTCGTCGACGTCTTCGTGGACGACACCACGATCCAGGTCTGGAGCAAGAACCACCTCGTGAAGACGGTGGCGAGGACCAGGACCGGACCGGTCCGCAAGGTCCGGGCCGACGGCCTCCACGTCAAGGATCAGCCGAACACGAAGCGTCAAGCATCAGCTGGCACTTGACAGGGGGCACTCCCGGATGTCGTGTTCCGGGTGATGCTGGTCACTCCGGCGTCACCTAGGTGCTCGAAGATGGCGTTCGCCAGCTCGACCCGCGTGCGCCACCGACGGCGTCGTGGCGATACGTCGGGCCGCCACGATGGCGCACGACATCGGAGGGGTACTGGTCCTTCTCCTTCCTCCAACCGAGACGCTCGACCAGATCCGAGGAAGTGGTTTGGACGAGGAACCGCTGATCCTGATCGAGGTCCTTGAGACCTAAGGACGAGTCCCGGCTGGACTCGACGGGCCTGAATCCTCACGCGTGGAGATCTCCTCAGTCGAGATCGATCCGGGTCACCTTGTCCCGATAGTGCACGAGCCAGATCGTGTTCGTGGCGGGATCGAGCGCGACCACGACTGGCCGGATCTCCATGCGCATCACGCCCGGTGGGGCCCCACCGAGCCGGACGTAAGCCTTTCAGCTAATCCGGCTCTCCCGTGTCCTCTTCCGAAGGTGTTCGTGCCGATTGTAGTTAGGAGGGATCCTCCTGGTAAGCGGGTAGGTGGACCACCACTCTCGGATGAGCGTGGGGGAGTGGCGGGGCGGCTCAGCGGTTCACCCGGCCCACCGCGCGCACCCGGCGGCGCACCGCCAGAGTAGCCAGCGACAGAGCGGCCAACCCCACGAGAACCACCACGATCCTCGTCCACGGCGCCGTCTGGGCCTCTGGTGCCGTATCTGGGGCAGCTTCGCCGGTTGCGACCGAGGCGACGGGATTCCTTTCCGGCAGGCCGTGGTCCACGAGGTACTGGAAGAAGCCGAGGGAGCTCTGGTACCAGCCGGCGGTGATTTGCATGCTGATTCCGGCTGTCACCTCCTGGCCCGGCGGGGTATGCGTTACCGGACCGCCCTTCGCGTACGGATACAGCTCCTGTCGGATGAGGTCATCGCCGTAGAAGCGGTAGGTGACGAGGTACCTGGGCCCCAGATCCGCTGGACTCAGTCCCAACCCCTCGACCGAGTCGGCCCGGGTGTCGTCCAGACCGCCCACCACATCGATCCCGGACTCCCATAGGCCCTCCGTGTCGGGGGCTTCGATCTGTATCCCGCCTCCGAGTCCCGGGCCCGTGATGTTCGCCTCGGCGATGTCGGCCTTGGCCGATGCCGGTCGAGCGATGACCACCGTCGATATCGCCACTAGTCCCGCGAACAGCACCCGTGCTCTCATGATCCTGCCTCCTAACTCGGCTGCCTGTATTACACCGCCAGTGGCTCGCCGGTTCAGGCTCCCACTGGCTCGGCCCCAGGAACCCCTCGGCGTGGGTGCCGAGGGCCTGCGGGAACTCCTGCATCGCCACGGCCGCCTTGAACGCCGCGAAGTGACGGTCGGTCGTTCGGCCGTTCGCGATCGTCGAGGTCGACCTTACGTCGTTTCCGTAGAGGGAAAGGAGCGCTTCGCCGCCTGAATCGCACGAAGGCAAGTCTCGTTCCATGACTGCGACGCCCAACCGAAGAGCTTGTTCCGACGTCGGTAGGCCTCCGCTGTCCCGAGGATCACGGCGGTAACCGCAGAGACGACGCCGAGAGAGCTCGTATAAACGGCTCCCCATGTGAGGCCGGGCGTTCTGGGGAGGTTCGGTGCGTCGGCTGTCACGCTGGATGTTAGGCCGAACGTCGTTCCATGAGCCACGGCCGAGAACAGTCCATACACGAATGCGCCCAGCGAGGCATCGTCACCGACGCTCAAGATGTTCTTGATCAGCTCGGTCTGGCCCGGCCGCATCTCTTCGAGGTAGCGAGGGGCCTTCGGAGGGGCGGGTACCGTCTGGAAGCCAAGGCGCTCGGCCTCAGCGAACAACGCGTCCCGGCGTTCACATGCTCGCGCTCCGTCTTCTTCGGTCAGCGGAAGGCGACTCTGTTGCGATAGTCCGAAGATCCGTTCGTTCATTCCTCGGGCGACGCGCAGACGGACGCCGATCGCTGGTTCGAACAGCCACCAAGCCCTGCTGGCAAGTTCCAGCGAGGCGCGGGCGAGGACCAAATGCGCGTAGACCGGCGTCGTCTCGTGCGATAGCAGGCGAACAAGGGCCCTCGCGCAATCGCCTGTGCCGAACAGCAGCAGTTGTCCGGAGTTGTGCGCGGCACCTACTGGGTCTTCGCCCCACGGCGAGCTGCCCTTAAACGGCGCTTCGGCGGCAAGTTCTGCCATGGCCGGAGAGTCCGCCGATGGCATCGAGCCCCACTCATCTCGGAGCTGATCTGAGGCATCGAGGAGCGCGGTAAGAGCTCCCCTGGTCGGGGCAACGTGCGCTTCAAAGGCTTCATCCACGCTCCGCCCTTCGGCCGGAGGCCCAGGAGTACCCATCGTGCTATCCCCCTCGCTAGGCAGGCTGACGATCACGGCGACGCCGGAATGCCTCCTCCATTAGCCGTCTCGTACTCTCGAAGACCGGTTTCGCTTCGCTCGTCAGCCAAATCGTCCCAGTTAAGGCGTCTGACACGGTCTCGCACGTTTGCCACAGGTGAACGATCGCGGTGGGTGGCAGTCCAGAAGGCCCGGTCAACCAGCGCGCCCTGAAGGTCGTAAACGGATCGTTGGGCTTTCCGGACGAAGTGAGATCCGCCTCCTGAAAAGGCCTGGTAGAGGGACGTTAGGCGCTGCTGCCCGTCAAGAACGAGGTATGCGGGAGTGCCATCGAGCAGAGGTGCAGCCTCGAACTCGCGAGGAGCGAAGACGGAGGCCCCTCCCTGCATCAGCAGGAGGCTCCCCGCGGGGAAACTGCGGATGATCGAAACGACCAGCTCTCTAGTCGCTCCCGGATCCCAGACGAAGCTTCGCTGGAAGTCCGGCAGTGCCAGGTCCCGATTCTCGATCTGGTCGAGTAGGAAGGTCAGGTCTTTCTTGTCCGCACTGAACTGGATCACTGTCCCTCCCAAAGATCAGGTGCGTCCGAGTGCGAGAGAAGACGGACTAGCATTTCCGGGTTGAGACGCTGCGTCCTATCCAAGGCCTCGCTGCGGAAGCGCCGCACCCCGACCCCCCTGCACGTGTGGCCGAGCTCGTGGTCATGCTTTAACTCGCGAACTGTCGGCCTGATTGGGCGGGAGGATAGCCCTAAGCGAAACGGGATGCAGCAACTACCAGGGGACGGCTGCTCGCGGATGGACGCTTTAGAGCAGGCCATGTCCGACGAACATGTGTTCGATTCTCGCACCTGCCGGATGGCCTCGCGCTCGATGCCTTCGGCGAGGGCCTTGCGCGCATGGGAGCGGACGCCCCCCTCGGATTCCCTCCCGATGGCGATCCCGAGCTTCGCCAGCCGCCACTCCCTCACCGAGAGGGGTCCGGCCTCGTGTAGCGCTCTGCGAGGCCCCGGAAGGCCTCCATCACCGCGGGGTAGTCGGCGCCAAACCGCTCGAAGACCTGAGGTAGATACCCGCCCATCGCCTCCTCCTTCGGTCACACCGACGGGGCTAGGAACGGCCTCTCGTCGCTTCACGAGCGCCGTCTGCCAGACCCGGGAACAACCATAATCGCGACGGAACACGGAGGGAGCGTTGGCCGGTGCCATCAGGTTCGGCGCGAGCGTCTCGGTGTCTGGCAGGTACGCCCTGCAGGGCCGACAGGTGCTCGCGGGTCTGCGAGCCTGGGTCGAGGCCCGAGAACGCAGACGAGGGTCTCAGGGTGCACGGGGCCGGGGCGAGGGCTCCCGTCAGGCTCGTGTACTGCGACGATGCGAGCTCGCCCGCCAGGGCGGCGGCGAACGCCGAGCGGCTGCTCGACGCGGACGCCGTAGAGGTCCTGATGGGGCCGTACGCGGGCGACCTGACCCGAGCAGTGCTCCCCGTCGCCCGTCGGCGTGGCAGGATCGTCTGGAACCACGGCGGGGCCTCGGACGATCTCCACGTGAAGGGCGGTCGCGCCGTCGGCATCCTCACGCCGGTGACCGGCTACTTCGGCGGCCTGATCGAGCTGGCCCGAAGCCTTGACTCTGACGCCGCTCGAGTGGCCCTCCTCCACCGGCGGGGCAGCAGCTTCGGCCGCCAGGCGGCCCTCGGGGTCGGGGCTGCGGCCAGCGATGCGATGTTCGTCACCGACGTCGTCACCTACTCGTCCCTGGGGAGCGACCTCCCAAGCGTCATGGCCACCCTCGAACGGCAGAGCCCGGACCTCGTCATCAGCGCCGGCTCCTTCGACGACGAGGTCCTCCTGGCCCGGGCCCTCCTCGAGTCCGTACGCCCGAAGGCGGTTGGCCTCGCGGCCGCGGCGATGCAGGAGTTCCCCCACGCCCTCGGCACCCATGCCGAGGGGTTCCTGGGGCCGAGCCAGAGGGAGCCGCGGCTCGCCTATCACCCCGACTTCGGCCCCGGTCCGGACGAGGCCACCAAGGGCATCCGGGCCCAGGGCGCTCCGCCCGACTATCCGGCCGCCCAGGCCTATGCCGCCTGTCTCATCGCCCAACGTTGCCTGGAGGAGGCCGGCGCCGACGACGAGTCGCTGTGGCGCGCCGCCTGCGCCCTGGACTGTGGGACGTTCTTCGGGCGGTTCCATATCGATCCTGCAACGGGCCTGCAGGTGGGCCACGAGATGGTCCTCGTGCAGTGGCGGCGGGGGAGGAAGCTCGTGGTCTGGCCGCCCCCCATGTCCAAGGCCAGGCCCCTGTACCCGAGGCCGCAATGGACTGGTGCCGGTGGGAGTGCGAACCTGACGAAGGACTAGCATGGAAGCCATGCAGGTCTACCACCTGACGATTGAGGAGAACGGGCACTCACGACGGTTCGTCTACGAGGACCGTGATGAGGCGCTGACGCGCTTCGCCGATGCGATGGCCGCCGGGCTCGACGCAAAGCTCGACGAGGTTGTGCGCGCGCCGGCGCTCCCGAAGGACGCGCCTGCGGGCACGGTTCGGGGACGTCTGGTGCTGGGGGGGAGAGGAGCCTGAACTATGCAGACCACCGACTCGAGCCATGGCCACGACCACGCGCCTGGCGCGTCGGCCCGGCCATCCGAAAGTCCGGAAAGGCTGCCAGGGATCCGGCACCTCATCGCGGTGGGGCGACCTCTCGCAGGCGCAGGACGAGCGTTCTCAGCAGGGAGACGCCGAGCTCGGGGTGGTCGAGGAGCAGGCATCGCACCGAACCTCGGGCTTCGGAGCGGGTCGCTCCGGCCCTGGCTCTCGGTGGGTGCAGGCTGGTGCGAGGCGTCATCCAGGGTTCCGCCACCTGCGACGAGTTCACCCCGCGCAGCCGGCAGTAAGCCGCCCAACACCACGCCCAACCTCTGCGAAATGGACGATCGGCGGGGGGTACCCGATCGCCGGTAGCGTGCCGGACTAGGCCACGGGCCTGACGTTGGCTGCCTGCGGGCCTTTCGGACCTTCGGTGACGTCGAACTCCACCTTCTGGTTCTCCTCTAGGCCCTCGGATCCCTCGCCCCGGATCGCACTTTGGTGCACGTAGACATCCGGGCCCTTCTCCCGGGAGATGAAACCGTACCCCTTCTGGGAGCTGAACCACTTCACGGTGCCAATCGGCACGACGACCTCCCCCTTCTCCTCCCGTCCTGGCCTTCATGCTGGCCATCGACCTCCGGCCCCCTGTCGTGCCGGACCTGCTCGAAGAAGCCAGCGACGCTGAACCCTCCTTGTGGACGATACGCCGTTCCGCCTCTGCCCGGGGACGCGGGCCGGTAGGTCGGGGTCGACCAGGGGCGATCCATGTCTGGACGCGGACGGCTCCAACGAACCGGCCGCTGTCCGGCTTGCCCGAGGCCCCAAGGGGCGATCCCGGATGCCGTAGACCCCGGTCGGTTTCTCCGTTGGCACCTTGTGGGGCGTGGGAATGCTGCTAGCTTAGGCGCACCAGCAGGAGGGAATCGTCGGACCAGGCCGCATGGTCCTCCCGGCAGGCCGGCCATCGATCCGGATGTTCGCGACCTCGTGCTCCGTTTGGCCCGGGAGAACCCCAGGTGGGGCTACCAGCGGATCAAAGGAGAGAGGGGGATGTATGGCGAGGACACCGAAGAATCACGGCGAGTCCTGGACTAAGGCAGACGACAAGCAGTTGAAGACCCTCGTGCGTCAGAACACGCCAACCCGGCTCATTGCGTCGAAGTTGGGGCGCACCGAGGGAGCCGTCTACCAGCACGCGAGCGCGATCGGCGCAAGCCTAAGGCCGACGAACCAGAGCCCGTACAACCGTCGGAAGAAGTAGCCAGGTGCGGACGCGGCACTGATCCGGGAGTGGTTGCCGTAGACTTGGATCCGAGTAAGCCGTGAAGCGCGTACTCGAACTTCGGGCTCGCGGTGGCTTCCGTCCTATCGGAAACTCTGGCCTGGGGTTCGGCGGAACGCCCCAGCTACGGCTCCTCCACGAGCTTCTCGAACAGCGCGTCGGTGAAGGCGCCGCGGGCGACTTGCGTCCAGTTCTCCCCGACGCGGACGTAGAAAAGGTCGGCGACGTAAACGACGTCCCCCGTGGCGATCGGCCGCTCGAGCCAGTAGCCGGGTACGCCCTTGGCCAGCATCCCCAACGCGTCCTCGACTGAGTCTGCCCAGATGTCGCCGGCGTACTCGAACAGGTCGGCCTGCTCAGGCGGGAGGGCAACGACGGTCTCCCCTTCTGGGACGTGTGGCGTGCGGGTGAGAAAGACGCAAGCGCGCATGGTCGTTGTCTTCCTTACTCTGACGAGGGACAAGGTGATCCTAGCGGGCTGCCCCCACCTCACCCAGGCCCTTCTTCATTCCGAGTGTTCCTTCGGGGCGGAAGCGCTATTCGACGGGCACGACGATGTCGCGGCTCGAGGTGGTGCCCACGCCAACAGGGGGGAGCTGCCAGGCGACGCGCGGGCTGCCGGGCCTCGCTCCCACAAAAGGTTTCCGCACCGTCTCCGTGGAGACTCGGCTGCCGGCGCAGGCGACGCGGCGTAATGTGGGACGCAGCACCCGTCCGTGAGGAGGCTGGGATGAAGGCGCTCGTTGTCATCGACATGCTGAACGACTTCGTCACGGGGAAGATCGCCAACCCCCGGGCGGAGCGGATCATCCCCAACGTCCAGGAGCTGCTCGCCCGGGCGCGGGCGGACCGGCGCGAGTGGCTCGTGGTCTACGCGAACGACGCCCACATACCGAATGACTTCGAGCTCAAGGTGTGGGGCGAGCACGCCATGGCCCGGACGCCGGGGGCGGAGATCATCCCCGAGCTCGCCGCCGAACCGGGGGACTTCGTCCTGCCCAAGCGGACCTACTCCTCGTTCCACGAGACCGGCCTCGACCCCCTGCTCCGCCAGTTCGGGGCGACCATCTTGGTCCTCACGGGGCAGCACACCAACATCTGCCTGCGGCACACGACGGCGGACGCCTTCTTCCGGGGCTACGAGGTGATCGTGCCCAGGGACGCGGTGGAGGCAATCTCCGAGGAGGACCACGAGTCTGGCCTGCGGTACCTGGAGGCCATCTACAAGGCCGACCTGCCCTACACAAAGGAGCTGATGGAACGGTAGTCGGAGGCGCGGCTTACCCGAAACCCGCTCCAGCGCACGCGGTTCCCACAAAGCATCTCGCGGGCCGCCGGGTGGTTCAGCAGGCCCTGGCGCAGCGACGCGGCAGGTCCCCAACCGCCGAAGCCTGTGCGTCTTTATTCGGCGACGTCCGCTCGGCGAAGGGCTCATGGCCTGCGCTCAAGAAGCTAGGCGCACCGTGAGGGAGTCACGGGCAACTTGTAGATTTACGACGGCTCCGACCCGAGGCTCGGCTGGACCTCATCCGGGTACTCACGTCGACGACGCCTTAGGGTCTTCTCGATGACCGCGGCGTAGGTTAGCCGGCGCTCCGCAGCCCGGACATGGCCACTCCGAAGACTCCTGGAACCACCGGTGGAGCGTGGTCTCGGCCTCGCCATCATTGTCGGCACCGCAGGAGGACCGCGATCCGGCCACAGTTGCTACAGCCGATGGCGAGCGGCGGAAGCCGATCTTGGCTGCGGACCGTGGCGCTTGAACAGCTCGTAGCACCAGGCCAGGAAGGCGTCGTCTCGACGTTGTCCGGCCTCGTCGAGGTCAGGACGGTCACGACGTGGGCTCCAGGACCATGACACGACGGTGCTGCTCGGGATCGTGGCGACACCAGTCGTCGGGATTCGCGGACCCACCCAACTGCACTGCGTTGAATCTGAGGGTCGTGGCGTGGGCGGTGTTCGGGTGGGTCTCCACGATGTGCCGAGTGAGGATGCAGAGTACGACGCTGTCGTTGGGCCCAGGACCGATCCACCCCAAGGAGCAAACGGGGCACCTGGCAGCGGCGTGTGGCAGAGGGCACGGGACGTCGTCGCTTGTGGGGCCTGAGGCTTCGCCGTGTACGTGGCAGTAGTCCTCGTCGTCTTGAAGGTCCTTCTGTTCTCCCATCTCCCTCCTACTATCGCCACGTGGTGCGGTGAAGTTGAGCGAGGTGCTGTATTATCGCCCGTTCGAGTCCAGTTGCATCCATGACGACCGTCAGATCACCTGTTCAGTGTCTCCATTGGCGGTACGTCGTGTGGCGAAGCGATCGGAACATCCCCACCCGCGACGGTCGAACACAATCAGTCTCCCAAGCGAGGGAGTCCTCTTAGGAAGCGGGCGAGATGGGGACTCTCCCAGTTCTACTCGACGTGCGAGCACCAGCCTTGGACATACAGGACATCGATCGGACCATCACCTGTTGCTTGGTAAGCGAGCGCGATGTCGCCGTTCCACGCATATCGTGTGTCCGGGCATTCCACGCTTGAATCCTTCTCCGGACTGGAGTCCGCCGCAACTGGGCGCACGCGGTTGTCCAGTGGCTTTCGCTCCGCGGTCCCGTCCCGAACGTTCGATCCGATCGCGCAGCAGGCCCATGGGACGCAAGCTCCGATGCCTGAGCCGGCTATGGTCTGTCCCCTCAATCACCTGAAGGCTGGGTGGGGCGCCCGCGTGGCCGTTTCGTGGACGGTCGGCCATCGTCGGACGAGGTCGCGGTCCGCATAATCAAACCTCGGCCTCTGGGGGTTCATGTACCGACGATGGATGAGCCGCTCCGCCTCGTGTCCGATCCGACCGATCCGGAACGTGTCGCCGCCCCTTTGGACCGGGTGACGGCCTTCGAGGACCTGGTCGAGGCTGACAGCGCCGGCCTGTACGGCGCACTGTGCCTGATCGCGAGGGATCGCTTCGAGGCCGAAGACGTGATGCAGGAGGCGTTCTTGAAGGTCTGGGAGCGCTGGGACCGTGTGCGCGTCATGGAGGACCCTACCGGCTATCTCTACCGCACGGCGCTGAACCTGTACCGCAAGCGCCTGCGTCGCGCATCGCTGGCGGTCCGGCGCGCGATCGGTCTCGCGCCTTCGAGGGACGAACTCGCCGAGGTCGAGTCGCGTGACGCGGTCGTGCGAGCACTCGCGGAGCTCACCCCGAGGCAGCGGATGAGCGTCGTGCTCGTCGACCTCCTCGACCATTCCTCGGATGAAGCCGCGCGAGTGATGGGTATCGAGGCGGCCACGGTCAGGGTCTTGGTCTCGCAGGGACGAGCGGCGCTCAAGCGGAACGCAGGTGATCGAGATGAGTGATACGAAGCGGATGCTGCAGCGTGCTCGGGATCGGTTCAAGCCTACCGAGGACGTCATGGGCTCGCTGATCCGGCGCCGTGAGCAGAAGCGGCGGAATCAGCGGATCGGCGCGGGGGCGCTCGCGATCATTCTCGCGCTCGTGAGCTTCGTGGCCCTGACACGTGCCTTCCGCACCGCCGAGCGCCCCGCGGACGAGCCGAAGCCAAAGCCCCAGGGGATCTTCTCGGAGGTCGGCGGCTGGATCGCATACGGGAACGAGGAAGGGATCTGGGCGGTGAACCCGACCCCGGGAAGTATGCCGACGGACCGGATCCAGCTGAGCGAACGTGCAGGCGAGCCTCTCGCGTGGTCGAGCGACGGCTCGAAGCTGCTCATCCTTCGGAAGGTAACGGACCCGAATCGGGACCCCGCCCCGGACCTCGACCTCTTCGTCCTGAACGCCGACGGCACCGAGACACGCTTGACGAGGGAAAGTGACTGGAACTGGAACGACACAATCGTCCCTGGCTCAATCTCCCCCGCCGGATCGAAGGTCGTCTACGCCCTTTTGGGCGGCACCGAGAACCCCACTAATTTGCGAACCGGCATCTACATCGTCGACATCGAGGGCGGCACGCCACGTCTCCTGCTCGCAGGCCCCCATCCACCCCACCATATGGCGCACCCAACCTTCTCTCCCGACGGCGAGCAGATCGCCTACTTCGACGGCGGTGGAGATCACGGCAACAAGCTCTGGGTCATGAACGCCGACGGGAGCGGCGTTCGGGTGCTGATCGACCAGGAGTTCGGGCATGTCGACGATCTCGGCTGGTCCCCGGACGGCTCGCGCCTTGCATTCTCCGCCCTGTACGGTGGTGGCGTCTGGATCGTCGGCGTCGACGGCTCTGGACTCACCGAGGTAGTTCCCCATGGGGGCGCCCCACGATGGTCCCCGACGGGCTCGCGGCTCGCCTTCCAGTCTCCAGGGGGGATCTGGGTTATCAACGGCGTGGGCTCCGGACTTCGGCAGGTAGCCCCCGTCGGACGAAACCCCGTTTGGTCTCCGGACGGCTCCCGCATCGCGTACGAGCTGTCTCCCGGCACGCTCGAGACGGTGCGGTGGAACGGGTCGGACGTGCAGAGGATCGGCGTCCGCGAATCCGGTCCGTGGGCCGAATCCGGTCCGTGGAACCCTCTGCCGCTATCAGGGCCCGGCACTCATGACTAGGACGAGTGCGATTCGCTCGTCCGCATCTCGGGCCGTGATGGCAGCGATGGCGGTTCTGATCGCCGGATGCAGCACCTCTCCAGCATCCAGTCCGACGTCGGCGGAGCCCTCGAAGGTGGACGCGGGCACGACGGCCCCGAGCCCCCAACCTTCGCCGATCGCCAGGCTCGGAGACTTCCCCGAGTTCCCCAAGGGGCCCCTCCCCGAGCCCGTGGCCGCCTCGCTCCAGGCGGTGCTCGACGGGGCGGTGGAGCAGGGTACCTTCCGCGGGCTCACGGCCGCGGTGATCGTCGCCGACTCGGGGAGCTGGTCGGGGGCCACGGGCGTCGACCTCGAGGGGGATCCATTGACCCCGGACGCTCGGCTCCAGATCGCCAGCGTGGGCAAGACCGTGACCGCGGCCCAGGTCCTCCGCTTAGTCGAAGAGGGAAAGCTCGGCCTGGACGACGCAGCCGCCGATCATCTCCCCCCGGAGCTCGCGTTCTTCGACGCGAACGGCGCCACTATCCGAGAAGTGCTGGGCATGCGCAGCGGCATCCCCGACCCTCCCGGCTACGAAGCACTCGTCGATACGGGGTCCACGCCCGCCGAGTTGTTGAGGAAGACGTTCGGGCCGCTCTTCCCGGCAGGGTCGGAAATCAGCTATGCGAACATCAACTACATCCTGCTCGGGACGATCATCGAGCATGTCACGGGCCGGCCGCTGGAGGAGGCCCTTCGCACGGGCGTCTTGGACCACCCCGGCCTCGATGGGCTGGTGTACGGGGTGAAGGACGCGCTGGCAGCCGATGGGTGGAGGATCGAGTCGGACGCCGCCACCTTGGCGCGGTGGGGCTACAAGCTCTACGGCGGGTCCGTGCTCTCGGACGCCTCCCTTGGCCAGATGGCCGACTTCCGGGGTGAGTGGTACGGCTTGGGGGCCATCGACTTCTCGCAGGGTACTCCGGCGATCGTCGGCGGCTACGGCATCCCGGCCATCGGCCATGGCGGAGTAGGACCACCCATCGCGGTCATGCTCGTCGCGTTCCCTCAGACGGGTATCGTCGTCGCCGTTCAGGCCCCCATCGGAACCATCCCCCAGGTCGCGACGGTGGTGGGAGCCTTGAGAGACGCGGCGCAGCCCTGAGCAGGGCCACGCGAGCGTCGCATCAAGCCGGACGGATAAGGAAGGCGCGACGGGCAGAACGAGGCGTGCTGCAAGGACCTCCCCCGCTCCGGCACCTTACAGCCAGCAGCAGTACTCCGAGCTCGTGACCGACGTCATCCTGTCGACGTTCGTTCCCACCCTTGTGGCGCAGCGGCTCTTCCAGCCACGGGTCGTCGATGAGGAAGAAGAGGAGGCGCTCGGCGCAGAGGACGCCGCGAAGATACGGCGACGCTAAAGATCCGGGCCTCTGACGGACACGACCGGATCCCGCGTTCGTCCCGCATTCGTCCCGCGAACGATCGGGAGACGTCAAGAAATGACGGGAACAGCTGGAGCATCGAATCCGCAGGTCAGGAACCAGATTCGGCTATCGCCGCAGGTAGCGAAATCGGCCCCGAGAACACTCTCAAGGTGGAGACACGGGTTCAAATCCCGTTGGGACTACCAGCAAACGCGCAGGTCAGAACCCCTGTCCGGCGCCGGGGAGCCGAGCCGCTCCATTCTCGTCCCGCATTTGTCCCGCGGCGGACCGCGGCGCGTCACGGATTGTCCGTATATCGTCGACCCGGACCACGGTCGACTGCGTCAGTCACGCTTCGCGACGCCGAACGCGAATGATAGGCGTGTGATTCGTTTGCTAGAGTGACCATAGAGTTGTTGCCTTCCCCCCGGCGGCCGTCCGAGGGGACGGCATCGGCGGTGAGGCCTGCTGGTCTGGTGACCGGTGGGCTTTGTTGCATCGGGCGGACGAATCGAAAGAGGTAGATCGTGGCCCACAACACCGACTCAGACGGAGGCGATCGGGGCCGCCTCTTCCTCCGCGTCACCGTCCGATGTCTCGACGAGGATCTGGACGGGACGACCGCCTCTGACGCCAAACGCCCCGTCGAGCAACTCGAGCCTGACCTCGTCGGGAAGTTCGTCGCAATGCGATCCCAGGACCCGACCGGGACCGAGAAGGTTCAGCCGCTCCAGAACGCCCAGGAGGTCTACACACTCCACGCCGGTCGATGGCGCGGGGCAACATGGCACGACCGGGAGAACAACGCGGTGTGGCTTCTCGCGGGGAGGCTTCACCGTTCGGGAGCGCCCGACGACGCCTACCCGTACTTCAAGGGCCTTGACGCCGACGAACGACTCCTCCCGACGGAGGGCGACTATGAGCTTCTCTTCCTCGCCCAGGCCCGGTCCTTCGCCAACGACGTGATGGATCAGGCTCCCTCAATCATCGACGAGGCCCGAAGGCGGTCCCCCGCCGAGGTGGAGGCCGTCCTCGGAGCCGTGCCGATCTCCGTCGCCGTGGTTGCGGAGGACGGGATGGAGTTCGTCTACCTCGCGGTCATGATGTCCGGCTGGACCGAGGACGGCCCCGAGCCGCCCGCGAACTGGACGGCGATCCTCTGGGCAGCGTTCTTCCCGTGGGTGACCGATCCCGTCACGGAGATCGGGATGGAGAGAGAGATCGCCGGTCGTCCCGCGAAGGACGGCGAACTGATCTACGCCTCGATCCGCGAGGGGTGATCGTCTGGGCGCGGGGTCCCCGCGGCGGCCCGCTTCGCCCGCTCGCGGATGCCCTGGGAGGCGAGGTGAACGAGTCCCTCGCGATCCTGAGACGCGATGTACTTCTTCGCGTAGTCGAACGCCTCGGTGATCTCGTCGCGGTGGTTAGCGACGTACTCCTGGAAGGCTTCCTGAAGGAGGCTCCCCGGGGTGGTCCCGAGCAGGCCGGAAATCTGTCGCGCCGACCGATGGGTCTCCTCCGGGATGCGGACTGGCTGAGTGTTCACGGCTCCTCCTTTCCCTCGCCTCGTCCCTGGTCTACCCAGGTCTGGTGACAATGTAACAGTGTGACGCCCTTCCGTTCTCGGCACAAGAGGGGAAATCTTGAGGATCCTTGACCGAACGCCTGTTCGGTGCTTGACTCCAGTACTACGCTCCGCGACCCAAGAGCGGCCAAACGGGCGGAGCGTAGTACTCGGATGCGACAGAGTCCACCCTCGTTTGTTTCCGCAGGTCAGAGACAGTCTGGGCGTCCGGGCGTCCGGCCGAAGACCCTCCTAGGTGTGCTGGGCGGTGAGCTGTTCGGGGGGGCCGGCGGACGTCTCTAGCCCTCGGCGTACCGCGTCCCGCATGGGGCAGGCTCGGAACCCCGAAAATCCACCACCTGAGGGCCACTCGCGTACAAGACGTCGGCCTGCCCAGGAGCCTCCAGGTCGTCTAGCTTGCGAACCCGGGTTTCGCTTCCCCGTGCATGCAGAAGGGGCCTCGAGGGTCTTCCGGCTCGCTGGACCCGCGGGGCGGACCGAGCGTAATCTGCGCGGGGTTGACCCATACGGTCCCGTACCTGAACCGCCACTCGGTCCAGCCCACGGGCAGCGGGGCCGATCGCGTAGTTTCCGAATCGGTCGAACTTTTCGCCGTGGAACGGTGACTCGAGCCGGCCGAACGGAGCGTGAAGGAAATGCCGCTGCTCAGGCGTCGGATCGGAATGAAGCGCACCTTTCAGGGTCGGGCAGTCCCCTCCAGCTCTTGGTCGTGGGCGTCCCGCGCATGGATCTGGATTGTGCACCCCAACGCCCCGAGCGCTCACGCCGGTTGCCCCGCGACCGCCCGCACGATGAAGTAATGGATTCCACCCGGCATCCGGAGATGAGCCATGGGATCCGGTGTGTGGCCTGAGAATGTTCACGAAACAGGTGTCTCGCCCATCGGACAGTTTGGATTCCCCGTCGTGGCCGCCGGGGCCGAGCAAGTCGAGCGAACTGGAAGAAAGACCTGGTCACGGGCCCGATCCGAGTTTCTGTACCCTTCACGCTCAGCTCGACTCGATCACCTCGAACACGTCCGAGACCGGGTCCACGGGGCCCTCGCCACGGACGGTGATGCGATAGGTTCCCTCGGGGAGGGTGCCGAGGTCGATCGTCCGCCATTCTGCATCGGCCGCGGGGAGCTCCTGTCGGGCCAGCGGCTCACCGGCCGCGTTGGCGAGGATGGCCACGAGCCTGACGCTCGGGTCCTCGGGGCGGACCTTGGCCGTGACCGGCTCCTCGACGAGGAACGCGTCCTCGAGGTCGAGTGACAGTCGCGTGTTGAACGCGTAGAAGGTCGAGAGATCCAGATCCAGGCCGCTCAGCACCCCGGCAAGCTGAACCAGCACGGGATCGGCGTTCTGCAACGAGGCGTGCCGCTCGGCCGCGTACATGGCGGAGGGATCGTTCCCGAGTTCCAGCGGAGTGGCTGAAACGCGAGGAACGGTTCCGTCCCCATCTCGGTCTTCCCCCCGGTATGAACGCAGAAGGTCGACGCCGGTACCCACGATTCGGGCCGATTGCGACGTCGGCTGGAAGGTCCCGACGATCGGACGGATCAGATACCGCTCCGCCAGGTACCCCTCGTCTCGTTCGTGCTCCTTGACCGCCTCCCTGATCTCCGCGTGGAAGTCCAGCGCGGCAGCCGCCCGAGCGGGATCGAGGTTGGGTATGGCCACCTCTGTGACCCGGGCCATGTCCTCCCCGGACGCCTCGACACACGGATAGATCGGGAGCAGCTGGTAGACGGAGGTGAACGAGCGCAGCAGACCAGACAGGTCGATCAGCGTGAGGGGGCCGAGCTTCTTCTTCATCCCGTTCGCGATGAAACCGAGCGCGTTGAGCGACCCGCGGTACGGCGTCCCGAAGGTGACCAGCATCCGGGTCACCCTCCATCCCTCCAGGAGTTCGAGGAAGTACCGTGAGACGAGCCCGCCCATCGAGTGTCCCACCAGGATGAGCCGGGCGTCGGCGTTGCCGGACCTCTCCCGCCATCCCCTGAGCCAGGCCTCGCTCTCCCGAGCCAGCCGCCTGGCCGCCACCCGGTTGTCGCGCCGCCAGTCGTATGGGAACTCGAAGAAGTTCTGGCCTGGCGTGACGTCGAAGCTCGTTCGGATGGCGGCCGCGACCTTCGAGTAGCCGTCGATCTTCCACAGGCCCGGGATGAGGTGGATGTCCGGCATCACCTTCGAGGCCGTCACCCCGTCGCCCAGGTCGTCCACGTCGGGCGGGTCCTCCTTCAGAGCTAGGTCGGTGATGTCTCGGCCCAGGCTCAGGGCGGCCCGGACGGCCGCGCCCGCGGAGAACGCCCATACGTCCTTCCCGTCCTTCTGCAGAACGCTACCGGTGATCCCGGGCAGGAGCACGACCACATCACGCATCGGGCTCTTCGGCACGCCCGCATTGGACGCTTCGTGATGCAGGCGAGTCAATCCCCCCTCCGGCCCGATCGGATCACCCGTCCGGGTGGAACGCACGTACCCTCTAGCCGCGATCGAGGGGATCGGACCATTGACTGCCCTCCTGCCCCTCCCCACACTGGGTCGAGAGCAGGGCGATCTGGCTCATTCTCGCTCCGAGCCAGGAGGGGATAGGGGGATGGGACCAACCGACAGTCCCGACGGATCCCTGTTCGTCAACGGCATTGACGGAGCCAGCGGAGGATACCTGCTTCCGCCGCTGCGCCCGGGCGCGCTATCGAAGGTGGCCCAGGGGGAGGCCCTCGACCCTCAGGAGCGGGCGGAGCTCCGGGCCCGGTTCAGGACGTCCTCCGAGAAGTTCCTTGGTCCGATCGAGGGGATTGACGTGACCGACGTGGCAGACTCGGGCTGGGGGGTGATCTTCCCCCACGACGCGGAGCCGGCGGTGCGAGAGGCCCTCCAGCCCCTGCTCGATCATCGGCGCGAACAGGTCGCTGCCGGCAGCCGCCCCCAGCGGTACCGTGAGTTCACCGGGGCGGACGGGTATCGACCCGGCGAGTCCAGCGCGGCATTCCTGGTCCGTCACGCCACCGGGCCGGTAGACGCGGCCGACCCCGACAAGGTGCCCTACTACCTGCTGGTCGTGGGCGACCCCGAATCCATCCCGTTCAGGTTCCAGTACCAGCTCGACGTGACCTACGCGGTGGGGCGGCTGTCCTTCGAGACGCCGGAGGAGTACGCCCGGTACGCTACGAGCGTGGTCGAGGCGGAGGCCAACCCTCGACCCGACCGACGGGCCGTGTTCATGGGGATGCGGAACGAGGACGACCGCCCCACGCAGATGAGCGCCGAGCTCCTGGTGCAGCCGCTCGCCGGAGAGCTGGACCGGCAGTTCGGGAACCGAGGCTGGACGGTCGAGACGAGGATCGGTGAGAACCAGGCTGCCAAGGCAGACGTCGTCGCCGCCCTCGGCGCCGGCGCGCCGACCGTGTTCTTTTCCGCCAGCCACGGGATGGGGTTCCCGAATGGTGACCCCAGGCAGCTGCCGCACCAGGGCGCCCTGCTCTGCCAGGACTGGCCGGGGCCCCTGGACTGGCGACAGCCGATCCCGCCGGACTTCTACTTCGCCGGAGAGGATGTCGGGGACGACGCCCGCCTGTCGGGCCTGCTTGCCTTCCTCTTCGCCTGCTACGGAGCAGGAACGCCGAAGCAGGACGAGTTCGCCCGGCAGGCCCTGAGCGCGCCGACCCAGATCGCCCCCGCCGCCTTCGTGGCGGGCCTCCCCCGCAGGCTCCTGTCGCACCCAAACGGCGGCGCCCTCGCAATCGTCGGACATGTCGAGCGCGCGTGGAGCTATTCCTTCGCCTGGCCCCGCCTCGACGAGCAGATAGGAACGTTCACCAGCACCCTGTCGGCGCTGTTCAAGGGAAGGCCGCTGGGAGCGGCGCTCGAGTACTTCAACGACCGGTACGCGGCGCTGACGGTGGAACTGGAGAGCGCGAAGGAGACCATCCAGTTCGGGGGCACCCCGGACGACGTCGGCGTTGCGGGCCTGTGGACGGCGCGCAACGACGCCAGGAACTACGTCATCATCGGCGATCCCGCGGTGCGGATCACCGGGTGAGCAGACAGGAGCGCCTTCCATGCTGCGGGTGGAGATGGTTCCGGCGGGACATGGCGATTCCATCTGGATCGAGTACGGCGATGCCTCCACTCCGCACCGAGTGCTGATCGACGGCGGCACCGGGCCCACCTACGACGCCCTGCGGTCCCGGGTGGCAGCCTTGCCTGAAGACGGCCGGCGGTTCGATCTGGCGGTGGTGACCCACATCGACGCCGACCACATCGAGGGGTTCATTCGTCTCCTCCAGGATGAGCGGCTCGGCATGGAGTTCGGAGACGTCTGGTTCAATGGGTGGCGGCACCTGCCTGGGGCCGCGTTCGGACCGGAGCAGGGAGAGATCCTCAGCGCGTTGCTGGTGGACCGGGAGATCCCGTGGAACCGCGCCTCCAACGACCAGGCGATCTGCGTCCCCGACGACGGCGAGCTGCCCACCTACGAGCTCGAGGGCGGCATGAGGCTCACCGTCCTCGCCCCGACCACACTCGAGCTGGAGAAGCTGATGGTGGTGTGGGAGCGGGAGATCGGCAAGGAGGGGCTGGTCCCCGGCTCGACACGGGAGGCGCTCGATCTCCTGCTCAAGACGAAGCGACTGCTGATCCCGGCCGAGTTCGTGCCGGGCGCCCCGGCACTCGACGTGGAAGCGCTGGCCTCACCCGATGACGACCCGGACACGTCGGAGCCGAACGCCAGCAGCATCACGCTTCTCGCCGAATTCGAGGGCCGGTCGGTCCTGTTGGCGGGCGACTGCGTGGCCGACGTGCTCGCAGCCGGAGTGCAGAGACTGCTTGCGAATCGGGGCCAGGAGGTGTTGGACGTGGACGCGTTCAAGCTTCCGCATCACGGCAGCCGGCGCAACGTCCGCGACGACTTCCTCCCGTTGGTGCGCTCCCCTCGGTACCTCGTCTCGACGAACGGGGCGTACTTCGACCATCCGGATCCTGAGGCGATCACCCGGGTACTGGTGCGTCCGGAGGAGGTGCGGACCTTCCTCTTCAACTACCGCACGCAGGAGAACGAGATCTGGGACGACCCCATGTTGATGGAGCGCTGGGGATATTCGGTTGCCTATCCCCAGCCAGGGACGGTGGGCATGGCACTGGAGCTGTAGGGGGCGACGCTGGGCTGGCGCGTGGCGCACGAGGTCGCGCGAGCGCAGGTCGAGGCCGGAAGGAAGACGAGTCGTGGCGAGGGGACGGCCCGAGTACGGGAACCTCCTGATCCGCGTCCGGGGGCGAGGCCCGGACGACGCGTATCCCCTCGAGGGTGAGTTCGGCGACGGCATCAGCCCCCGCGCCGCGATGCGGGTGGACCTGCAGGGTCTCCTGGCGACGTGGGCCGACCCGGAACGGTACGGGACGATGCTCTCGGAGGCGTTGTTCACGGGCCCAGTGGGCGAGGCATTCCGTCACTCGATCGAGCGGGCCGAACGCAGGCGGGGGCGAAGGCTGCGGATGCAGCTGTGGGTCGACGAGGCCGCTCCGGAGCTGCAGGGACTCTCCTGGGAGCGTCTGTACCACGTGGTTCGCGGCTTCCCCGTTCCCGTCTCGATCACCGCGACCACTCCATTCTCCCGCTACACCGCGCTCGATCTGCCCGAGCCGGTCCCTGTACCCACCCGGCCCATTCGACTGCTGTTCGTCGTGTCAAACCCCACCGACCTTCCGGCTGAGCTCGCACCGCTCGACGTCGACGCGGAGATCCGAAACGTCGCCGACGCCCTGGGTGATCTCCACGTGGGTGGGCAGCTCGACGTCACCGTCCTTCCGGGCCGGAGCGGGCTCAGCCCGACGCTCCGAGGTGAGCTCCACGACCAGGGCTACCAGATCCGGGACGGCGACACCAGCTTCGACCACCTCGTCAGGCTGCTGGACCGCTACCACGCCGTGCACTTCGTAGGCCACGGCCGCTTCCGGGCCGAGGACGGTGGTGGAGGCACGGCGTGGCTGTACCTGGAGCGTGAGGGCGGGGGCTGGGAGGCGGCCACGGACGGGGACCTGTCCGGCAAGCTGGTGGCGATGGGGTCGGTGCCATCGCTGGTCTTCCTGGCGGCATGCCAGACTGCATCCACGGCCAGAGACGGGCGACCGTTCGTCGGCCTCGCCCCCAAGCTCGTACGAGCTGGAGTGCCGGCGGTGGTGGCTATGCAGGACGTGGTCCCGATGCCCGTGGCCCGGCAGCTGACCTTCGACTTCTACCGGAACCTGGCGGAGCATGGCCTGGTCGATCTGGCGCTGAACCAGGCCAGGCTGGTCCTGTTCGACCGGCGGGAAGTCGACTGGTCCATCCCCGTCCTCTTCACCCGGCTCCGAGGCGGCCGGCTCTTCGCCCCCGAGGGGCTGGCGAACAAGGTCGTCGGCGAAAAGGGGGTGCTGGAGAGCACGGCTCATGGCGCAGGCGTCACGCGTGCCGGCCGCCTGGCCGAGCCGGTCCCACAGTCCCGCCCGGTGCGGCTGCTTCCCAGGCCCTTCCCGGGCCTCCTGGACCGGGACGCGGAGCTGGCGGCCGCGATCGAAGGTGTCGGCTCGGGGGCTCCCGTGCAGCTGTACGGAGAGTCCGGATCCGGCCGGACCTCCCTGCTCAGGGAGCTTCCGCAGCGGCTCCCATCCGCTCCGGACGAGGGGGCCGTGTACCTGCCGAACGCCGCTCGGCCGGTCGAGGACGTGATGCAGTTCCTGTTCGAGGCTCTGTTCCTGTCGGACGCGGCGGTCAAGCCAACCGAAGCCCAGCTCCGCACGTACCTCCGAGACGCTCGCGTGCTCTTCGAGCTGGACGACATGGACGTCCCGCCGCAGCAGGTGGAGGCGCTCCTGAACTCCCTCCCGTCGACCTCCATCGTTCTCGCATCGAACGATCGGAGCGTGCCCTCAGATGCACGGGCCGTGCTGCTCCGAGGACTTCCGGAGGGCGCGGGAGTGGAGCTGTTCCAACGAGCGCTCGGGCGGGCGATCGCCGAGGAGGAGCATGCGGATGTGGCGGCGATCTGCCGTGCCGTTGAGGGCCGCCCTCTGGCGATCACCCAGGCGGCGGCGCTGGTGCGGGACTCGGGGCAGTCGGTGCGCGAAGCGCTGGCCCTGGTCGAGCAGCGGGTCCGTACGACCGGCAAGGTGACGCCGGTCGCCGCCCTCACGGCGGAGGAGCGCCGCGTGATCGGAGTCCTCGCCGGGGTCGAAGGAGCCCCGATCCACCCCGACCACGTCGAGGCCATCGCAGGAGCACCGGCGGCGACCGACGTGCTCGACCGGCTCGCCGGACTCGGCATCGCCAGGGCGGCCAGCCCCGAGTTCGCCCTCACGGAGCCCTTGGCCCCGCCGGACGAGCGCGAGGTGGAAGCCGACCGCTGGGCCCACGAAGTGTTCACGTACTTCACCCGGTGGTGCCTGGAGCATCAGCACGACCTCGGCCGGATCCTCGAAGAGATGGACACCCTCCTCGCGGTCTTGGATCGGGCCCGGAGAGACCAGCGGGGCGAGGACTTCTTGCGGCTGGCACGGCTCGTCGAGCCGGCGCTGGTCCTTGGGCGTCGTTGGGGAGCCTGGCGGCAGCTGCTCGACCAGGAGCTGGCCGTGGCAACGACGCTGGGCAGCCGGGAGGCGGAGGCCTGGGCACTTCACCAGCTCGGGACCCGAGCCCTTGGGGAGCAGGAGACCGGCACGGCCAGGAGACTCCTGAAGGATGCCCTGAAGCTGCGGAAGTCCCGGGGTGACCGAGAGGGCGCCAAGCTGACCCGTCACAACCTGAGGCTGGCTCAGCCGTTCCTGCTCCGGTGGTGGCGACCCCTGGTCGTGGCGGCCGCGGCATCCCTAGTGGCCTTCGGAGGGTGGCAGCTCGCGGTCGGCGGAGGGGTTCTGTCGGCCGACCCCGGTGAGGTGAGGTTCCCCGATGTGCCGGTGGGGGCGACCAGCCAGGTCGAGCGCGTGGTCCTGACGAACGAGGAGGGGCGGAGGGTAGTCATCAAGAGCGTGCAGCTCCGGGGGCTCGATCCGGAGGACTTCCTCCTCGATGAGGGCTGCCACGATCGCACGCTGAGCTCCGGGGAGTCGTGCACGGTCGCCCTGCGGTTTCGACCGACGGTGGGTGGCGTTAGCACCGCGGAGCTGGTCGTGACGCCGGCGGCCGGAGACCCATTGACCCTGGAGCTGCAGGCGACCGGGCTCGTGTCGGTGTCGCTTTCCGCCCCGCTGTCGGTCGAGGAGGGCGATGCAGAGGCCGAGCAGGCCATCGAGTTCACAGTCTCGCTGACCGCTGGCAGCAGGGACCCGGTAAGCGTTGGGTTCGGATCGATCGAGGGCACCGCGACCGAGGAACAGGACTACGAGAGGATAGAGGGGACCCTGACGTTCAGTCCGGGAGACAAGGAGGAGGTCGTTTCGATCCCGATCATCGGCGATGTCCTCGATGAGTTCGACGAGACGCTCTCCCTTCTCCTCTTCGATCCTGACGGCGCCGTGATCGCGGATGGCCAGAGTGAGGCCGTCATGCTTTTGGACGACGACGACCCGCCCATCGTCTCGGTGGCGCCCCAGGAGGTGAATGAGCCAGACGAAGGGTCGACAGAGATCACATTCATAGCCCGTCTGTCGGGCCCGAGTGGACGCTCGGTGAGGGTCGACTACGCGATCAAGGATGGGACGGCGACCGCGAAGGTTGACTACGACGCGGCTGAGGGGGCCTTCGAGGGGACCTTGGGGTGGGAGCCGGGAGAGACCGAGAAGCTCATCCGACTGCACGTGCTCGGAGATCTCCTAGACGAGCCGAACGAAACGTTCTCCATCGAGCTGTCGAACCCCGAAGGCGCTGAGCTCCCAGAGACTGAGAGGACGCCGGAGGCCACCGGCACCATCCTGGACAACGATCCGCCCCCATTCGTCTCGATCTCGGATGCCAAGGTGACGGAGGGGGACCCCCCCGCCCAGATCGAGGCCACGTTCGAAGTGGTGCTTTCGTCGGTCAGCGGCCTGGACGTGACCGTCCAGGCTTTCACTGCGGAGGACCAGTTCGCGACGTGCATAGGTAGTACGCCCGGTCACGCCCGCCCAGGCGAGGACTACGTGGACGTCGAGGAGCCAGTAGCCATTCAGGCTGGACAGACCAAGGCGATGTTCACCGTCCCCATCATCTCGGACGATTCGGGCGATTGCCCCGTGGAGCGGTTCTTCGTGATCCTGTCCGGGGCTACAAACGCCTCCGTTGAGGATGGTCAGGCGGTGGGGACGATCCAGGAGGACAACGACATCGACTAGCCTCACCCACCCAGGACGGTCATAGGTCCGGGCACGCCACCGACTACCAGCTTTTGCTTGCGCTGGGATCCCTCGCAGGCGCTCCTTTTGGCCGGGCCGTAGATGCTGTCAACCACGGGTTCACTGCCAGGAGTGCGTTGAGCGATGCCTGGTGCGGGCGCTCACCCGGGGGCATCGGATCAACCGCTCCACGTCCTGGTGCACCGGCTCAACCCGGTGCTCCGAGGATGGACCGCCTACTTCCGGCACCGAGTGTCCAAGGCGACCTTCAACTACCTGCTGGCGTTCACGTGGCGCCGGGTGGTGTGCTGGCTGCGCCACAAGCACCGCAGGGCGTCGTGGAGGTACCTGAGCGCTACCTCCCGGAGTGGTGGCCCTAGGAGAACGACGTCGTGCTGTTCAACCCCGGATCGGTCGCGGTGACCCGCTGCCGGTACCGGGCGGCACGCGTCCCGTCTCCCTGGGTGGTGAACGGTTGAGGGGCGTCGATCGTCACGCGACGTGGACTCGTGGAGAGCCGGATGCGTGGAGACACGCACGTCGGTTCGGAGGCGCGGGCCGGAGAGACGGACGGCCTGAGAAGGTCGAACCACGCTCCGGCCCGACCGTACACCCAGAAGGTCCGAAAAGGCGGCCGGATCGCCAACCTGGCGATCGTGATCGCCACCGGCGTGAACGCCACGGGCGCCAGGGAGATCTTGGGCCTTGACCTGCACACCTCCGAGGACGGGGCCGGATGGACCGCGTTCTTGCGAGGTCTCGTGGCCCGCGGGCTCTCCGGGGTTCGCCTGGGTGATCTCCAACGCCCATCCGGGCCTCGTCGACGCGATCGCTTCGGCCCTTCCCGGAGCGTCCTGGCAGCGGTGCCGCACGAACTTTCTTCGGAACCTGCTCACCCGGGTCCCCAAGTCGGCCGGCCCGTTCGTGGCCACGCTCGTCCGCTCGATCTTCGCCCAGCCCGATGCGGCAGCCGTCCACGCGCAGTTCGATAGGGTCAGGGGGCAGCTTGCTGAGCGGTTCCCGGCCGCGGCCGAGATGCTCAAGGACGCCGGCGTCGACATCTTGAGGACCTACCGAGGGCTCTGAACGTGTGGAAGAGTGTGCAGCACTGGGCGAAACGACCACGCACTACGCTTGGTAACCCGAAGGGAGGCGACCATGCCAAGTCGCATCGTCTCAGGGTGCCTGCCGAGCACATCCGGGTTCCGGTTCGCGAACTCCTTTCCCCACGTGCCCCTGCGGCGGATCGGCATCCCGGGTGTGGTCAGCGTCCCGATCGGCGATGCCTGAACGGGCTGTGCGGGGGCATGGCCTTCGCCGTCCGGGACTACTTTGAGGCCGGGCGCCCGCCGCCCGATGACACCACGGCTCCCGGGAAGGGGCCCCTGTTCGACTACCTCGTGGATCGCCTCTTCGACAGCTTCAACCTGCCGCTCGGCCCAATCCGGTACCTAGAGCTGATGAACCCGCTGCTGCCCGACGGCGAGACGGTGTGGAGTCGCCTCGGGCTGGCGCCGCACGGACGGGCCTGGCGCACGGTGAAGGAGGAGTGGCCGAGGGTCCGGGCCGAGATCGACGCCGGCCACCCCTGCCCGCTCGGCCTGGTCAGGGTGAAGTCCACGAACCCCTTCGACCTGAAGGAGAACCACCAGGTCCTGGCGTACGGCTACGACCTGGTCGGAAGCTCCCTCACCTTGCACCTGTACGATCCGAACCGACCTGGCCGCGACGACGTGACCATGACCTTAGGCTTGGCGAGTTCCACGCGCGCCACGGACCTTACGGTGTTCCCTCCCGGACCCACCGTGTTCGCGTTCTTCCGAGTGGCGTACCAACCGGCGACCCCACCGTAGCCGGCGCAGCCGCAACCGGGTCTCGTCACAGCTGGTCGCGCTCGCTGGTCCGCTCCGCCGTTCCCCCGGATAGGGGCCGCAGGAATCACGACAACGGCCGACTGGACCGTTCGACCCGGAGACCTAGGGTGAGCATCGCATGAGCATCGTCGGACCGGACGTCAGCCAATACCAGCCCGGGATCGACTGGGGCCGCGTGGCCTCGATGTGCCCGTTCGCCATCGCCCGCGCCGTGCGGGAGAGTTGGAGTGAGGCGCCCCCCGCGGGGTGGCCCTCAGGGACGGACCACGGCTTCCCCCGCAACTGGCCCGCGATGAAGGCCGCCGGGCTCATCCGCGGCGCATACCTGTTCATCAATGACAGCGTCGCGGGGGAGCAGCAGGCCGACCGGTTCATCCAGGTCGTCAATCAGGCCGGCGGCTGGCGGTCCCCGGGGGACCTATCCCCCATCGTGGACTTCGAGCGCTCCAACGTCGCCAACTGCCGAGACGCCATTGCCCGACTCAAGGATAGTCTCGGCGGCAAGGTCATCCTCTATAACGGGGACCCGGGCATCGGCAGGCTCGGCGCGGACTACATCTGGATCCCCCACTATGGGATCGCCGAGTTCGACTGGGGCGACCTGCCGACCGCCTGGGACCGGAGCGAGCTCATCCTCTGGCAGTACAAGTCCCAGCACAACAACGCGACGAGCTTGCCGGACAACGCGCCCGGCTACGGCGGCGAGATGGACATGAACGTGCTGATGTTCGGGCGGGGCGAGATGAGCGACCTGCGCCGACTGGCGGGGCTGGAACAGGAGGAAGACATGGGGTTCGTCGAGTTCAAGAAGGGCTGGCAGCTGCACAGGGATGGGAAGCCCAAGCCAGGCACGGACGCCGATCCTGACGTCGTCTTCGGATGGAACGTCAGGGACCAAGCCACGACCCAGCCGAAGCCGGAGGCGCCCACACCGCACACGCACGTAGCCGAGGACATCCCCCACGTCCACGAGGAGGGGAAGACCGGGCCCGCCGTCGCCGAGGACGCGTAGCGATAGCGCGCCTGCGCTTGCGAGGTCAGGCTGCTTCTCTGAGCTTCTCCAGACTCGTGCTCGGATACGGGCGATCTGCCTTGGTTCCTAGGAGTCACGGGTGTCGGCGTCGGGATCCAGATTCGCTCCCGGCCTCTTCCCTGGTGATTCGCGATGTCTTGCTCGCTCCCGAGACGCGCGACCTATCCCGAGTTAGTCCAGTCCTGGGGGTTCCCGCCGTACACGAGGTTGCGCTGCCAGTCGAGTGCCCCGAGGTCTCAGGATCTCCTTACAGGTTCCTTGGCCGGGGGACCGGACGACTCACACGGTTAGGTGCTCAGGAACTGGTCGAGCGGCCCCGACCACACGCTGTAAGCCGAACTCCGGATGCCGCTCGAGCGCGCGCTCGGCCATCATGACCGCCTGACGAGCGCATCCCGCCGGGCCGAGGCACCGTAGTTGCCATCAACCGGATGTCGTTACCGGCTCGGGCACTCGAGCAGGTCGGGTATGCGGTCGCCCGCGGCCGCCTGAGGGGGGAGGTCGACATGGCAACTGCTCACCAAGTGCTCGCTATCGGGAGGGACGAGCTCGGCATCACGGAATCTCCGCCGAACTCCAACGTTGTGAAGTACAGCCGCTGGTACCCGATGAACGGATCGCCGTGGTGCGCGATGTTCGTGTCCTGGGTCCTCGACCAGGCAGGCATCACCGGTTTCAAGCACGCCTACACCCCGACAGGGGCCGACATCTTCAGACGACAGGATCGGTGGTTCACGTCGAACCCCGAGCCCGGTGACCTCGTCTACTTCGACTTCCCTCCCCACGAGCGGATACAGCATGTCGGGATCGTCGTGCGCGAGAACGATGACAGCAGCATCACGACGATCGAGGGCAACACCTCTTCCGGCGATCAGGGATCGCAGGACAACGGGGGTGGGGTCTTCCGCCGACGCAGGACTCCGGACCTCGTCGTCGGATACGGGCGGCCGCCCTACGACGGCTCGGCCCTGCCGGACCGACCCGAGAGGAGGTTCCGGAAGAAGGGCTGGTTCGGACTCGGCGATGATGGCTCGGATGTCCGGATCTGGCAGCGGCAGCTGAACGCCGTTGCGGACGCCGGACTCGAGGTGACCGGCGAGTTCGATCAGAGCACGCTTCGGGCGACGCGCAGCTTCCAGGAGGAGCACCGCCTCGAGGCCGACGGGCAGGTCGGACCGCTCACCCTTGCCGCGATGGAGGAGGAATACCGGCGGGCGAAGCGCGTCGAAGGCGAACGCCCACCGACCCTTGAGCTGTACGACACGGGCCCCTGGGTCAAGCGAGCACAGAAGCTGTTGGTCCGTTCGGGGTTCGATATCGGCCCCGACGCCGACGATGGCAGGTTCGGCACCTTGACCGCGACCGCGGTCAGCGCGTTCCGCCAGGACCACGGCCTTCGCCCCGTTCCGGTGATCGGCCTGCAGGTGTGGGAGCTGCTGCTCAAGAACGAATGAAGGAGGACGTCGGGGCTATGGAGGGCACGGCCCGGATCGAGGTCGGCCTCCCCGGCGAGCCTGTTCTGTTCGAGGCCAGGGACCCAGCATCGCCAGAGGGGGACATCGTGTGGTCGGGTGGTGAGGGCCCGCCCACGGGAGAGGGTCCGCGCTTCGTAACCGTCCTCCGGTCGAGCGGAGAACACGAAGTCGCAAGCGTGTGATCGAGTTTCGTGTGAGCGTATGCCCGACCGACGTGTGGCTCGAGCGCGCGGCGTCGTTCTTCGGGCCGTCGGTCGACCTGTGCCGGGGCGGCTCTTCAGCGCGTCGGTCAGTGGGTGGCGGTGAGCCCGGCCCCTTGGTCACGTCGGTGCGGGCCCGCACGGGTGAGAACGTCGACTCGATAGGGTTCGACGTCCGCAGGTGGATCCAGTGCTCGGCCGGGAAGTCGTAGAAGGCGAGCAGCGCCTCCCGGTCCGAGGTGAGCTTCGACACGGCCTTTGGCCACTTGGCGAAGTCGCGGGCGAAGGCGTCCAGGGCCGCCTCCGCGTGGGAGCGATCCTCCGCGTCCCAGATCTCCCGCAGGGCCCGCTTGGCCGCGGCCTGCACCGAGGCGGGCAGGGCGTTCAGGATGTTGGCCACCTTGTGCACCCAGTCCCGCTGCCACCGGGTCTCCGGGAACACGTCGC
>Ga0184639_10000057_pt1 | contig 36942 bp, 30 predicted proteins | sample PLM31_170_b2_FD_133155 | JGI IMG/M metagenome (GOLD analysis project Ga0184639, IMG submission 133155) | Groundwater sediment microbial communities from an aquifer in East River, Colorado, USA - PLM3-1_170_b2 | ecosystem: Environmental > Terrestrial > Soil > Riparian zone | place: USA: East...
AGCTCGAACGTGAGCACGATGAGCACGACATTCCAGGTCTTCAGCATCCCCCGCCGCTGCTCGATCATGACGGAGTGGAGGAATGCGGTCCCCACCAGCCACGGCATGATCGAGGCATTCTCGACCGGGTCCCAGCCCCAGTAGCCGCCCCAGCCCAGCTCGATGTAGGCCCAGCGGGCGCCGAGGAGCACGCCGAAACCGAGGAACATCCAGTTGAACAGGGTCCAGCGGCGGACCTCCTCGATCCAGCGCGTGCCCGACCGGTTCAGGAGCAGCACCGCCATGCCGAACGCGAAGGGGATAATGAACCCGACATAGCCGATGTAGAGAATGGGGGGGTGGATCATCATGCCCGGATCTTGGAGCAGCGGGTTCAGGCCGTTCCCGTCCGCTGGCGGCGTCGCGAGAATGCGAAACGGCGAGCAGACGAAGGTGAGAAGTCCGGTGAAGAAGACCATGACCCCGGCGACCACCATCGCGACGGCGTCGTAGAACGGGTCGATCCGCTTCCGGTAACACCAGAGGAACACCGCGCCGTAGGCGCTCAGGATCAGAAGCCAGAGGAGCAGCGAGCCCTCCTGCCCCGCCCAGAGCGAAGAGAACGCGTAGTGCGGCGGGAGGTCCAGGCTCGTGTGCTCGGCGACGTACCGGTAGGAGAAGTCTCTCGCCAGCAAGGCCCGCTCGAGGATCGCCGTCGCGAGGAGCGTGAGCGCGCAGACGATCCAGACCGCGCGGCGACCGCTCTTCAAGGGCCCCGCCATGCCCGAACGAAGCCCCCACGCGATCGAGCCGACGGCGAAGCAGGAGCAGAGGAAGGCGAGGAGAAGCGTGAGGTTGCCGATTGCGCTCACGAGCGGTCCTTCCCGAGCCCCTCCGCCTCGTACTTCGACGGGCACTTGGTTACGAGCTTCGTCGCCACCAGCGTGCGATCCTCCTGGCGGAACGCTCCCTCGACGACCACTTCCCGCCCGTCGGCGAACGCGTCGGGCTTGAATCCCTCGTAGACGACGCCGATGGCCTGCTCCCCGTCGGTCATGCGGAACTGAAGCCTCGGGATTTTCTGATCGTAGACGATGGTGCCCGCGGCGACCTTGCCGTCGAGGCGAAACCCGCCCGCCTTCGGCGCGTTCGACGTGGTCGCCAGCTCGGTGACGGTCATGTAGTGGAGACCGGTCTGCTTGACGCCCGAGAGGACGAGCCAGCCGACCGTTCCGATGATGACCAGCGTGACCAGGATGAGACGCGTCGAGCTACCCATCGGCAGGCCTTGAGGTTAGGGAGATGGATCGAAGAGTCCGCATGGCATCGATTGTCGCAGACACGGGGGCGCAGTCAAGCCAAGACGCTCGGATGGGCCGGACGGCTACGTTGGGAGTACCCCGAACTCGTCGCAAGGCGCCGGGTGGATGCGTGTTTCGTGGTCCTCAGACCATCACCCGGCGCGGGCGCAACAGTTGAATCAGGAGGAGCCCCGCCACGAATCCGCCCACGTGCGCCCACCACGCCACCCCGCCGCCAGCCAACCCCGCGGAGAGGAATCCGCTCACCGTCTGAATCAGGAACCAGATGACGAGAAACACGACCGCGGGCAGCTCGACCAGTGGGACGATGAACCCGATCGGCACATACGTGACGACCTCGGCGTCGGGAAAGAGGACGGCGTACGCTGCCAGAACCCCCGCGATCGCCCCGCTCGCGCCGACGGTGGGCAGAGGCGACTCTGGCGAGAGCAAGAAATGGGTGCCGCCCGCGATGAGGCCGCAGGCCAAGTAGAAGCCGAGAAATCGCGCCGGGCCGAGCACGTCCTCCACGTTGTCCCCGAAGATCCAGAGGAACCACATGTTTACGATCAGGTGGAGCCACCCCCCGTGCAGGAACATCGACGTGAAGAAGGGGGTGATGGCCGCGCCCACGTCAGCGCGCCGTGCCGTAAGTCGTAGGTGATCTGCGCGGGGACGAGCGCGTAGGTCGCGAAGAAGGACTCGAGGTCCGGACCGAGCACCCGCTCGTACAGGAACCCGCCCGTGCAGGCGACGATGATCCCCACCGTGACGAAGGGAACGCTGTCCGAGGGATTGCGATCGCGGAGCGGAAACATGCCGGCGAGAGTAGCGACCCTCCCGGCGCGGGGCGAGCCAATTCAACGCCGGCGTCTCAATTCTCGCGCGTGAAGAGCCATCCGTAGAAGTGGCCGATGACCGCTCCGGCCACGATGTCCTTGAGCCAGTGGTGGTCGCCGTAGAGGCGGGTTGCCGTGATGAACGCAGCCGTGCCGTACGCGATCCAGCCGACGGCACCCCCGTACTGGCGATCGAGCACCGTGGCGACGGCGAAGGAGCCGGCGGCATGGCCGGAGGGAAAGGAATTGTCGTCCGAGCCGTCAGGACGCTCCTCGGGCACCGCAACCTTTAAGAGCCACACGGTCGCGTACGTCGCGCCGAGCGAGAGCGCGAGATCCTCCGACGTGTCGAGGACCTCCTGACGATCCGTCGCCAGTCCGTACGTGGCATAGAGTCCCGTGCCGCCGAGCAAAACGTACGGGCTCCCGAGAATCGTCCCGACGTCGTCCACCACGGTGTCCTGGCCCTTGCCGGGCTGGATCGTGCTGTTGAGGAGGAATCCGACGCCCATCACGGCCGCCGAACCCGCGAGCTGCCCGAGAACCGAGGACCGGTAGGTGAACCCCATCGCGGGCGAGCGCGCGTACGCGCTCCACCCCGCGCCGCCGAAGCCCGGGCCAAGAGGATCCCCGGGGCTCCCGGCCGGGGTCGCGGTCAGGACGGGAACGTACTGATTCGGGCGCAAGGGGATTGGCGAGGGCGTGCGGAGTGCCGCGGAGGCCGCGCCGGCACAGGAGAATCCAATCGCGACGATGATCCCGACGACGGCGGCTTGGAGACGCATGGGCGGGCACGATACACGAGCCTGGGTCGTGGCGTCACGAGGGGAATCCCCCCGCCGGGCAGACGAATGGGACGGTATGTCGTATTCTCTGCCGCTCATGAAGGCATCGAGATCCGACGCCGCATTCCGGCCGCTTCAGGCGCTCATCGAATCGCGAATCGAGGACGGCCTCATTCCGGGTGCCGTCGTCGCGGTCGGACGCGCCGGAGGGATCGCGTTCCACCGGGCATTAGGCCGGCGTGCGCTCCTCCCCCGCCGCGAGCCGATGACGCCGCGGACCATTCTGGATCTCGCCTCGCTCACCAAGGTGATGGCGACGGCCCCGCTCATCGTGGAACGGGCCGTCCGCGGCGAGCTCTCGCTCCTCGATCCGGTCGAGCGGCACGTCGCCGAGACGCGAGGGTCGCGCGTCGGCGCCATCCCGCTTCACCACCTGCTCACCCACACCGCGGGTCTCCAGGCGGACAATCCGCAGGAGGATTTCGCCGCCGGGAAATCGAGCCTCCTCGCCCGGATCGCCCGCGAGCCGCTCGAGGCCGAGCCGGGAACCCGCTTCGTCTACAGCGACGTCGGGTACATCCTCCTCCAGGCCGTGCTCGAGCAGGGAGCGCGCCGGCGGCTGGATCGTCTCGCCGAGGCCGAGCTGTTCGGCCCCCTTCGCTTCCGCGACACGCGCTTCGGCATCCGCGAGATGGACCGGTCGCGCACGGCGCCGACCGAGCGGGAGCGCGGCGCCTGGCTCCGCGGACGGGTGCACGATCCCCGGGCCCGCTCCCGCGCGCTGGGGGGTATCGCGGGACACGCCGGGATATTCGGGACCGCCATCGAAGCCGCCCGCTACTGCGAGATGATCCTGAATCGGGGCCGGATCGGAAGCCGCCGCGTGCTGGCGGAGGAGACCGTGCGCGCGATGACGACGGACCAGTGCGGTGGGGTCGCCGGGGTAAGGCGAGGCTTCGGCTTCGACATCGAGAGTCCTTACGCCGCCCCGAGGGGGCGCCTCTTCTCTCGAAATTCCTTCGGCCACAGCGGCTGGACCGGAGTCTCGCTCTGGATCGACCCGGAGTCCGACGCCTACATCGTGCTGCTCACGAACGCGATCCATCCCGGCGGCCACAAGGATTTGAAGCTGTTCCGCGCCGACGCCGCGACGCTGGCCGCCCGGGCGCTGGGCGCGCGGGGCTAGGAGCGCGCGGGGCTAGGAGCGCGCGGGGTCCTGATCTACCTGGGCGCGGTACCGCGCGGGGGGTCCCCCGAGTCCAGGGCGCCTCGGAGTTTTCGCAGAAGGCCAGCCGGGGAGTACGGCTTCTGCACAAACACCACGCTCGGGTCGAGCACCCCCTGCCGGACGATCGCCTCGTCGGTGTAGCCGGACATGTAGATCACCTTCGTCTCCGGGTGCAGCTTCACGAGCCGTTTGGAGAGCGCGGCGCCGCTCATCCGGGGCATGACGACGTCCGTCAACATCGCGTGGATCGGGCCGGTGTGGCGTTCGCCGACCGCGAGCGCCTCCTTCCCGCTCGAGGCCTCGAGGACGGTATATCCGCTCTCCTCGAGCACGCGCCGCGTCAGGGATCGCAGCATGGCGTCGTCCTCGACGAGGAGCACCGTCTCACTTCCCTGGAGCGCGTGCTCGGGGATCGGCTCCACGGGCGCCGGCGCGCGCTCCGCGTCGGTTCGAGGGAGGTAGACCTTGAACGTGGATCCTTTCCCGACCTCGCTGTAGACGGTGACCGTTCCGCCGCTCTGCTTGACGATGCCGTAGACCGTCGAGAGCCCGAGGCCGGTCCCCTTCCCCTTCTCCTTGGTCGTGAAGAAGGGCTCGAAGAGCTGTGCCTGCGTGGCGGCGTCCATTCCCGAGCCGGTATCGCTCACGGCGACCATGGCGTACCGGCCCGAGTGCAAACCCGGAAAGGAGTCCGCCGCCTCGGAATCCAGCTCCACGTTCTTCGTTTCGACTAGGAGACGGCCTCCGGTGCTCATGGCGTCCCGGCCATTCACGACGAGGTTCAGAATCACCTGTTCGATCTGGCTCCGATCCGCGAGCACGGCCCCGAGTCCCGGGGCCAGCCTCATCTCGAGCGAGATGTTCTCGCCGATCAGGCGGCGGAGCATCCGATCCATTCGCTCCACCAGCTCGTTCAGGTCGAGGACGACCGGTTGGAGAAGCTGCTTTCGGCTGAAGGCGAGGAGCTGCGCCGTCAGCCCGCTCGCCCGCTCGCCCGCGATACGAATCTCCTCGACGTAGCCCAGGCTCGGGTCGTCCTTCGGGATCGATCGCTTCAAGAGCTCGCCATACCCGAGGATCGCCGTCAGGAGATTGTTGAAGTCGTGCGCGATCCCGCCCGCGAGCTGGCCGATGGCGCGCATCTTCTGGGACTGGAGGAATTGTTCCTCGAGCCGCTTTCTGGCGCCGATGTCTTCGATGACCGCCGTGTAGTACTCGGGCTCGCCGGAGGCGCCGAGCACGGGGGCCACCGTGAGTTGACACCAGATCAGCGAGCCCGGTTTCTGAACCAGTTGGCGTTCCACCGAGCAGATTCCATTCCGCCATTCACCAAGCCGGGCGATCGGAAGCGCGTCCCCCGACGCTCCATCGATCCGGACCACGTCGGGCAGGCTCCGCGCGAGGATCTCCTCGTGCGTGTAGCCGAGAATGTCGCAGAGCCTTTGATTCACGCGGAGCCAATGCCCGTCGGCGCCGACGTGGGCGATTCCGACCGCGGCCTGCTCGAACGTGGCCCGGAACCGGCCCTCGCTCACGCGGAGGGACTCCTCGGCCTTGCGCCGCTCCGCGACCTCCAGCCGGAGCAGCTCGTTCGCCTGCGAGAGATCGGCGGTCCGCTGCGCGACCAGGTGCCCCAGGTCCCGCTCCGCACGGCGGAGGTCCTCGATCCGACGCGCTCTCCGTTCCAGCATCCCGTGCGCGATCAGGGCGAGGAGGAGGCCGATCGCGGCCGCCAACGCGTAGACGATCCAGGCCATCGTCCGCACGGGAGCGATCGCCTGATCCAGGTCGCGAACGGCAAGGACGCACCCCGAAAGGGACGCCACCGGCGAATAGGCGACCACGTAGCGGCCCCGGCGAAGCGTCACCGTTTGGACCGAATCGCCGCCCGCGGCTTGTCGAACGATCGCGTGGAGCCTGACGCGCAGCTCCGGATCGATCGCCGAATGGGATCCGGTGGCGATCGCTCCGTCCCGGTCGAGGAACAGCAAGTCGCCGATCCCGCTCTCCGACGCCTTGCCGAGCTGGGTCTCGAGCGACGCGACCAGGATCTGGCCCACGAGATAGCCCAGCGTGGCGTCCCCGTCCCGGACGGGGCAGGCGACGGCGACGGTGTATTCGTGCGATCCCGCCTCGCGGAAGTACGCGCTCGAGACGTACGTCGAACCCGCGGCGGTGACCCCGCGGAACCAGTCCCGATGGGCGAACCGGAGCCCCATGACCGCGGGATCGTGCGGGTAGTCGCTCCACTCCGTGGCCGTGGTGTCGGTGAGAAAGGCTCGGTCGACCCGGGGATTCGACTCGACGATCTCGCGAAGGATCGCGCGCGAGCCGCGCTCGTCGCGGCGCCGGCAGGCCCCGCGCAGCGCGGGGCTCCGAGCGTACGCCTCGAAGTAGAAATCCACGCCGCGGACGTATTCGTCGACGCTGAACGCCCCCAGCTCCGCCGCCACGAAGCTGCGGCGCGCGACGAGCTCCCGCGCGCCGTCCAGCGTGGACCGAACCGCGAAGTGCACCAGCGAGAGAACCGGAACGGCGATCGCGAGGAAGAGGAGGGAGAAACGCGGCAGCGGTCGAAGCGTCATGGCCGTGCCCGGCGTCTCCCGCTTTCCCGGCGCTCAATACTGATATTGAGGCTCCCAGTCGTGGACTCCGTCCGCGAGAAGCGCCATGAGGTGCCAGACGCCGCAGAACGGATCGAACGGGCCGAACGGCGCCGTCGCCACGCGCCAGATCTTGCCGTCCTCGGACTTCCGGAAGGTCGAGACTCCCGGACGGTAGCTCTTCTCGGCGCGAAAACCCATGTCCTCGATGAAGGTGGAGCCCTGCCCCGACGCCATCGGAAATTTCCACCCACGCGACGTCGCGAACTGCCGCTGCGTCTCGGGCGGATCGGGCGAGACCACCGCGAATCCGGCGCGATTCTCGAGGTGCCACCAGACGCCGTTCAGGCCGTCCGCCCATAGGGTGCAGTAGCGGCAGCCCTTCCCCATGTTGTGGATGACGATGAGGTCGCGCTTCTCGCCGAAGAGCGTCGAGAGCTTCACGGGCCCCTTCGCGCCCGCGAGCGTGTAGTCGGAAACCTCCTTCTTCGGGAGCCGGCGCTTCAGCTCCGCCAGCCGCTCATGCTGGACCACCAGGGACTCTTCGAGGCGCTCGATTTCCGATACGACTTCCGTCTCGCTCGGGTTCATGATCCCTCCCCTGCCGGCTACTTCATCCAGAGGTCGAAGCCGAACTTGATGCCGATGATGCCGGCATCGTCGATGACCACGACGGAGCCGTCATCGCCTTCCGTGACGCGGTCGTATCGCAGCTCGGTTCGGATGGTCCCGTGTCCCCCCGCCACCCGGTGCCTGAGGCCGCCTCCAAAGCCGAAGATCGCGCTCGTGGCGCCGACGTCGAAACCGCCGGACCCCGAGCCCGAATCGAAGCTGGCGGTCACGATTCCGATGCCGGCCGTCACGTAGGGGCTGGTGGTCTTGGCGGCTTCGGCGTCGAAGTTGTACTGGAAGTTGCCCGTCAGCTCGAAGGCGCTCGAGGAGGAGCTCCCGCCATCGAAGATCGAGAGGCCGGTATCGATGTAGAACTCGGTGGGGGACTTCTCCTTGACCATCCCGATCCGGATTCCGGGCTGGAACGCGTCCGCGTTCGCGGGCCACGCAAAGATCATCAAATTGTCGCCCTGGTCGGGATTCACGAAGCTGAATCCGAGATTGGCCCCGAGGCTCCAATTCGTCGCGGCGTGAGCCGGCGGAGAGGCGAGGACGAGCAACGAAACGAGGAACGGCAGACTCAAACGGTGCATATCGATTCCCCCGGATGGTGAATTTCCCTGGATGGCGAATTTCCCGAGCCGGGAGCGCGTCCGGACGCGGGGAGACGATTCTAAGCCCGGCCGGCGTCAAAGCGAATCCCCCATTCGATCGCGCGAGCCCCCGATCCCGTCGCGGCCCCGCGCGCTCGCGCGGCCGTGGTCGAGGCCGGCATGCCCGCGGTGCGTTATACTTCCGCTCCGTCGGCCGATCCCATTCGCACTCGCGGCCAGGACTTACCCGTTGGGTCCCGTTCCAAGGAGGGAGTCCATGAACATCGTCTCTGCGGCCTCGAGGTTGGCCCTGGCGCGGGCGTGTGTCGCCGCCGCCGTCGGAATCGCCGCCGGCGCGCTACCCGCTGCCCGTGCAACCGCCGCGGAAAAGACCTCCGCGTTCGAGTCCCACTGGCAGGACGGCAAGGCGGAGCTGAACGGCTACCGCCTCACGATCACGCGATACGGGGAGCAGCGAAAGGGAACCGCACTCCTCATCTTCGTGACCGAGCCCTTCAGCACGTCGAAGTCGGTCAAGCTGGATCATCCGGAGAAGGCCCACGGCGACACGTTCGAGGCGTTGAAGCTCAACTTCGTCCGTGACTTTCAGACCGGCATCTACGACTACAACACCATGGTGTCGGTGTTCGTGCGGAGCCGGGACATCTCCCCGGTCAAGACCACCTTCAGCAGCGCCGAATGGTGCGGCCATGTGTACGAGGAGCTGCTCTACGAGCCCCGGCACATCGCCGACCGCACCTCGAGCTATTTCGAGAACGAATCCAGGACCCAACGGATTCGCCGATTCGAGGATGAGATCGCCGAGGACAACCTCCACGTCGTGCTGCGCGGATTACGGAAGGACTATCTGAAGCCGGGCGAGCGGCGGCGGGTGCATTTCCTTCCGGGCACGTTCTACCGGCGCCTCACCCACACGCCCCTCGCGTGGACGAGCGCGCTGATCGAGCGGTCGCGCGGAACCGAGAGCGTCTCGGTTCCGGCGGGCCGGTTCGAATCGAGCGTGTATACGGTCCGGGTGGACGACGGGCGGGAGGGCCGCATCTGGATCGAGAGCGCGTACCCCCATCGCGTCGTTCGGTGGGCGTGGAGACCGGCCGCGCCTTCGACCGGCAAGGGTCGGGCCCTCGCCGAGGGCACCGACTCCGGCGAGCTGACCGGGAGCGCGAGGCTCCCGTACTGGGAGCTCAACGGGCCAGGAGATGAGAGCCAGCTCAAGAAGCTAGGGCTCGCGGGGGGCTCGGGACGCGCCGCGAGCAGCGCTTCCGGGGGAGCGGGCGCCGCGAAGGCGCGAACGAGGTGAGGCCGTGAACGTCATGCCCTGGGGCGGCTCGACGACTTCCAGGCCGGCGCCGCGATCCTGCTCGCCGCCGACATGACGAATCGAAAGACCCGCGAGGCGGCCCACAACTCGGGGCCGATCGAGGAGATTCTGCGCGAATTCCGCGAGGAGCGCTCTCGCATCGTGGATCGCCTCGACCGGTGGCCGGACGATCAGGTAGCGGCCACGGCGCTCCACCCCAGGCTGAAGCAGCCGATGCGCGTGATCGACATGGCGTGCTTCGTGGCCGAGCACGACGACCACCATCTCGCCGTCATCACGCGGCTCGTAAAGCAATTCGGGTAGGGCGCGGCGCGCCGATCAGAACTGCGCTTTCTCCGTCGAGCCGTCGAGCGCCAAGGTGGAACAGCCGCCGCTCGAGATCACCTGCATCACCTCGTCGAAGTAGCCGGTTCCCACCTCCCGCTGATGCTTCGTGGCGGAGTATCCGTGCGCCTCGGCCGCGAACTCCGCTTCCTGAAGCTCGCAGTAGCCCGCCATCCCCCGCTCTTTGTAGGCACGCGCCAGCTCGAACATTCCGTGGTTGAGCGAGTGGAACCCGGCGAGCGTGACGAACTGGAACTTGTAGCCCATCCCGCCCAGCTCGCGCTGGAAGGCGGCGATCTTCGCGTCGTCAAGCTTCGCCTTCCAGTTGAAGGACGGCGAGCAGTTATACGCGAGCATCTTGCCTGGGTGCTTCGCGTGGACCGCCTGCGCGAACTCCCGCGCCTCGCCCAGATCCGGCGTGGATGTCTCGCACCAGAGGAGATCGGCGTAGGGCGCGTACGCGAGCGCCCGCGCGATCGCGCAGGCGAGCCCGCCCTTGTAACGGAAGAACCCCTCCGGCGTGCGCTCGCCGGTGAGGAATTCCCGGTCGCGCGGATCCACGTCGCTCGTGAGGAGCCTCGCGCTGTCCGCGTCGGTCCGGGCGACGACCAGCGTCGGCACGTCGAGCACGTCCGCCGCGAGGCGGGCCGCGACGAGCGTGCGGATGAAGTGGCTGGTGGGCACCAGGACCTTTCCCCCCAGGTGACCGCACTTCTTCTCGGAGGAGAGCTGGTCCTCGAAGTGGACTCCCGCGGCTCCCGCTTCGATCATTCCCTTCATCAGCTCGAACGCGTTGAGCGGGCCGCCGAAGCCGGCCTCGGCGTCGGCCACGATCGGCGCGAGCCAGTAGCGCCGGCCGGGGTGGGCGGCGCCATTACCGTTCGTGCGACGGGTTTCCTCGGCTTGCCTGTGGGCTTCCGCGTTCTCGATCTGGTCCGCGCGCAGGAGCGCCTGGTTCACCCGCCGCACCACGCTCGGAACGCTGTTGGCCGGATAGAGGCTCTGGTCGGGATAGGTCTGCCCCGCCAGGTTCGCGTCCGCCGCCACCTGCCAGCCGCTCAGGTAGATCGCCTCGAGGCCCGCCTTGACCTGCTGCACCGCCTGGTTACCGGTCATCGCGCCGAGGGCGGTGACGTAGTCGCGGCTCGTGAGAAGATCCCAGAGCCGCCTCGCGCCGACTTCCGCGAGCGTGTGCTCGACCTTGATCGAGGTCTTGAGTCGATCCACGTCCTCGCCCCGGTACGGGCGAATGACGCCCGCCCAGCGCGTCGTCTGGGGCGTCCGCGGGGCTGTCGCGGGCGCGGCGGGCTCCGGCAGTCGATTCGTGGTCCGGGCGGTGCGCGTTACAGACATGGTGGCGTTCCCTCCTCAGCGATTGAGTCGTCGTTACCGATTGGAAACCGGAGTCGCGCCTTCCATGGCCTCAAGCATTTCGTAAGCCGGAATCGTCAGGAATTCTTCGAGCACCTCGGAGATCGAGAGCCGCTCGAAGAGCGACCGCGCCTCGGCGAACCGCCCCCGCGAGAATCGTTCGGCCCCCACCTCCGACGCGATGCGCTTCATCTCCTCGTCGAGAACTTGCCGCAGAAGGGCCGCGTCGACCCTCCTGCCATCCTCCAAAACCGCGCCGTGGCGGATCCACTGCCAGACCTGAGTCCGGGAAATCTCGGCGGTCGCGGCGTCTTCCATGAGGTTGTAGAGCGGGACGCAACCGTTGCCGCGGAGCCATGCTTCGAGGTACTGGATTCCCACCCGCGCATTCAGGCGAAGCCCCTCTTCCGTGCGGGTGCCCCGCGGCAACACGAGCAGGTCCGCGGCCGTGACCCGAACGTCCTCGCGGAGGCGGTCGAGCTGATTCGGGCCCGCCATCACCGCATCGAACATCTCCCGCGCCACGGAGACGAGTCCGGGGTGAGCGACCCAGGTTCCGTCGTGGCCGTCCGTCACCTCGCGAAGCTTGTCCGCGCGCACCCGTTCGATCGCGCGCCGGCTCAGGTCTGGATCGTTCTTGATGGGGATCTGCGCGGCCATGCCCCCCATGGCGTGCGCGCCCCGGCGGTGGCAGGTCCGAACCGCGAGCTGCGTGTAGGCGCGCAGGAATGGCTGCTCCATCGTGATCTGAGACCGGTCGGGGAGGACCCGTCGTGGATCGTGGCGGTGTGTCTTGATGAAGGAGAAGATGTAGTCCCAGCGCCCGCAGTTGAGGCCCGCCGAGTGCTCGCGCAGCTCGTAGAGGATCTCGTCCATCTCGAAGGCGGCGGGGAGCGTCTCGATGAGCACGGTGGCCCGGATCGTCCCCGGAACGCCCAGGACTTCCTCGGCGCGCCTGAACACATCGTTCCAGAGGCGCGCCTCCAAATGGCTCTGGAGCTTGGGGAGATAGAAGTATGGGCCGGTGCCAAGCTCCAGCAACGCTCGCGCGTTGTGGAAGAAGTAGAGGCCGAAGTCGAAAAGGCACCCCGGCACCGGCGATCCGTCCACGATCACATGCCGCTCGGGCAGGTGAAGCCCCCGCGGTCTCACGAGGAGCGTCGCGACGCGCTCGTTCAGCCGGTACTCCTTGCCCGTCGCGGGGTCGGTGTACCCAATGGAGCGTCGAACGGCGTCGCGAAGGTTTCGCTGCCCCTGAACGTTGTTGTCCCAGGTCGGAGAGTTGGAATCCTCGAAGTCCGCCATGAAGAGATCGGCGCCGGAGTTGAGGGCGTTGATCACCATCTTCCGATCCACGGGTCCGGTGATCTCGACGGTCCGGCGGAGAAGGTCCTTGGGAATCGGCGCGACCCTCCAGTCCCCAGCGCGGATCGGGGCGGTCTCGCGGAGGAAGTCGAGCGGCTCGCCCGCGTCGATGCGCGTCTGGCGATCGGAGCGGAGCGCGAGCAGCTCTTGGATTCGCGGGCGGAACCGGCGCGCGAGATCGCCGACGAACTCGAGCGCGGCAGGAGTGAGCATCTCATCGAATTCAGGTCTCGCAGCCGCGAGGATGGTCACCGAGGATCTAGGCACGTTTTTTACGTTCGTTGACATGGCCATACATTATGACAAAACATGATATTTAGGTCAACTAACTTTATATATTACAGCATATTACAACAATTTCACAAAGTTTCCCGTTGCTGTCATTTTGTAAATATTGTAATATACGCTTCGCGATGAAGAAGACGAGCGGTCTCGGCAAGCGCATCCACGCCCTCCGCATGCGCGAGGGAATCACCCAGTCGGCGATGGCCGCCAGGCTGGGGATCTCGGCCTCCTACTTGAACTTGATCGAGAACGATCGGCGCCCCCTGAGCGCGAACCTCCTCCTGGCGCTGGCCAAGTCGTTCGACCTGGATCTGCGGACCTTTGCCGTCGGCGAGGATCCCCGGACCGTGGCCGACCTCGTGGAGGCGTTCGGCGATCCGCTCTTCGAGGAGCAGAAGCTCTCCGAGCGGGAAATCCGGGAGCTGGTATCGGCGAGCCCGGAGGCGGCCCGCGCGGTGGTCCAGCTCCACCACGCCTACACGGCATCCCGCGCCTCCGCCGAGTCGATCGCGGCGCAGGTCCTGGATCGTCAGGATCTCGCCGGCGTCGACCGGGCGGGCCTCGCGGCCGAGGAGGTCTCCGATCTGATTCAGGGCCACGTGAACCACTTCCCCGAGCTGGAAGTCGAGGCCGAGCGCGTCTGGAAGGACGCCAAGCTGGAGAACGAGGAGCTCTTCGCGGGCCTCGCGCGCTATCTGGCGACCCGGCACAAGGTGACGGTTCGAATCCTCAGGGTCGGGGAGATGAAGGGAACCATGCGGCGCTTCGACCCGAAGCGGCGCGAGCTTCAAATCTCGGAGGTTCTTCGCCGCGGGTCGCGCAATTTTCAGCTCGCCCATCAGGCGGGCTTACTTGGTTGCTCGGAAGCGCTCGACCGGATTGCCCGCGATCCCGATCTCACGTCGGGCGGCTCCCGCGCGCTCTGCCGGATCGCGCTCGCCAACTACTTCGCGGGCGCGGTCCTCATGCCCTACGAATCCGTCTTCCGGGCGGCGGAGGAGGAGCGCTACGACCTCGACCTTCTCGGGCACCGCTTTCGCGCCAACTTCGAGCAGGTCTGCCACCGCATCACGACCCTGAACCGGCCCGGCGCGCGCGGGATCGCCTTCCACATGGTGCGCGTGGACATCGCCGGAAACATCTCCAAGAAATTCAGCGCCACGGGACTTCGATTTCCGAGATTCGGCGGCCTTTGCCCGCTCTGGAACGTCCACGCCGCGTTCCTCCAGCCGAACGTGATCCGCGCGCAGTTCGACCGGCTCCCGGACGGCACCATGTATTTTTCGGTCGCCCGAACGATCCGAAAGCATCGCGGCGGCTACCACGCGCCCGAGGTCCTCTATTCCATCGGGCTCGGCTGCGACATCGAGTCGGCCCGGCGCATGATCTACGCGGACGGATTCGACCTCACGAACCCCGCGACCGCGGCGCCGGTCGGGATCACCTGTCGCCTCTGCGAGCGCTTGGACTGCCGGGCGCGGGCCTTCCCCTCGATCTATCAGCCGATCAAGGTGGACGAGAACGTGCGGGGGGTGTCCTTCTTCGCGAGGCCCGAGGGGGAATAGAGGAGCGCTAACGGCGCGGGGATGCCGCCCGCCCGGCGTCGGGTCCGCTGGGTGCGGGCTTGGGCGCCGTCTCGGCGATGAATAGCTGGATCACCACCCAGGCGACGAGCGCGATGCCGGTGACCGGGAGCGCGAGGCCCAGCGCGTAGCGGAGGCCGACCCCGCGGATGCTCGGATGGCGCATGACGGGAAGAATCGGCGGGAACGGGACCGATCTTGATGACCGCGCGCTCCGACGCGCCGAGGCGAGAGGCTAGCGGGACTCTCCGGTTCGATCCACGACCACCGCCCCGCCCTTCATGACCCAGCGGACTCCCCCGACGACCGCGTTGATGTCGGCGAGAGGATCGCCCTCGACCGCCACGATGTCGGCAAAGCACCCCGGCGCCACCGCGCCCAACTCCCGCTCCATCCCGAGAAGGGCCGCTCCGTTCGTCGTCGCGGTCTCGAGCGCCTCTCCGGGCTTCATGCCCGCCTTCACGAACCAGAGGAGCTCGCGCGTATTCTGGCCGAACATGCTGAAGAGCGCGTCGGAGCCCATGGCCACCGGCACGTCGGCCTTGATCGCGCGGCGCAGCGTCTCCACGTTCCGCTCGCGATAGGCGTCGAGCCCGGCCACCACCGCGGAGTCATATCCAAAGACCGCGGCGTTCTCGGCGTAATAGCGATTGTGGTCGATCGTGGGGACGTAGAAGGTCCCCTGCTTCGCCATCGCTCGGAGTGTGGCGTCGTCCATGTCCACGGCGTGCTCGACCGAAGTCGCACCGGCTCGAACCGCGTCGCGCGCGCCGTCCGGCCCGTAGGAGTGGATCGACATCGTCTTGCCCCGCTGGCGGGCGACATCGGCCGCCGCCTTCATCTCGTCGAACGTGAAGGTCTGATATCCGGTCACGTCGCTGGCGCTGCCGGTGGACCCGTACATCTTGATCACGTCGGCGCCGGCCGCGATGTTCTGACGCGCGACGCGCATCACCTCGGCCACGCCGTCCGCGAGGCCGCCGTCGGGCTCGACGTAGCCCGGACGGTAGCCCTGATACGCGGTGCGGAGCCCGTACCCCGCGACGAACATCCGGGGGCCGGTCATCGCGCCGCTCTGGATCAGATCGCGCATCGCGATGTCCGCGTATTCCCACGCGCCGAGGTCCCGCACCGTGGTGACGCCCGTCTCGAGGGTCTTTCGCGCGTTCTCCTGGGCCAGGTAGACCGCCATCGCGGTCGAGCGGGCTCCCGCCTGCGCCCAGGGGTTGGTACCCGGCGTTCCGTCCCAGTAGTAGGTCATGTGGGTGTGCGCGTCGATCATGCCCGGGATTCCGGTGAATCGCGAGAGGTCGATGACCGTCGCGCCCTCGGGGATCGGCGTCTTCGAGGCTCCGCCCGCGGCGCGCACGCGATCCCCCTCGACGATCACCACCGCGTCGGGGAAGACGTGCCCCCGGCCGTCGATCAGCTGCGCGAATCGAATGGCGGTCACCGTGGGGGTCGTGGGTGGTGTCGCCGCGGCGGCGGGCGCAGCGGCGGGCGCGGCGAGAGGCGCCGCTCCAGCCAGCGATAGTGCCAGTCCGACGAGGAACCCTGGACTCGAGAAACCGCTCCGCACGGTCATGAATGCCTCCGGCAATTTTTAACGCCTTCCCTCATGTGGCACGCCAAGATAGCAGGCTCGCCCGCCTCGCGCCAGCCTATGGAACAATTCGCCCCGCCCTGACGTCCGGATGGGTGATACTCGCCGCTTCCATGAGCGCCATTTTCGTCCAGAATCTCCGCAAGAGCTACGGCCCGCTCGTCGCCGTGGATGGGATCTCCTTCGAGGTCCAGCCCGGCGAGTGCTTCGGCCTCTTGGGCCCGAACGGCGCCGGCAAGAGCACCGCGATCAACTGCATCGTCGGCGCACTCCGCCCCGACCAGGGCGAGATCAAGATCCACGGGGAAGCCGACCCCACGCAGCCCGCCGTCCGCGCGAAAATTGGCGTGGCCCCCCAGCCGATCGCTCTGTACGGGGATCTGACCGCGGAGGAGAACCTCCGCTTCTTCGGCACGCTGTATGGACTCGCGGACGGGAAGCTTCGGGAGCGGATCGAAATGGCGCTCGAGTTCTCGGGCCTCGCCGCCCGGCGCAAGGATCGCGTCCACACCTACTCCAGCGGCATGCAGCGGCGCCTCAACCTCGTGTGCGGGATCTTGCACGACCCGCCCGTGATTCTCCTCGACGAGCCCACGGTGGGCGTGGACCCGCAGTCGCGAAACCTCATCTTCGACAACATCGAGGCCCTGAAGCGGCTCGGGCGCACGATCGTCTACACGACGCACTACATGGAAGAAGCGCAGCGGCTCTGCGACCGGGTGGCCATCATCGACCAGGGAAAGATCCTCGCCCTCGACACGGTTTCCTCGCTGCTTCGCGAATACGGCGGAACGCCCACCGTCGAGGTGGAATTCGCGGCACGCCCGTCGGGGCTCGAGGATCTGGGCGGCGAATGGGAGGGGAACCGCCTCCGCGTCCGGACCGAGCGTCCGCTCGAAACCCTCGCGCGCGTGGCCGGCCACGGCGACGCGTTCCAGCAGGTGCGGATCGAGCGGGCAGACCTCGAAGCCGTGTTCCTGCGCCTGACCGGTAAGAAACTCCGCGACTGATGCGCGCCATCCTCACCATCGCACTCAAAGATTTGCGGCTCCTGGCCCGGGACAAGGGCGGCTTCTTCTGGGTGCTCGGCTGGCCGTTCCTGATGGCCCTCTTCTTTGGGTTCATCTTCTCGGGCGGGAACGACGATCGGGCCGCGATGCCGATCGCGATCGTCGACATGGACCAGAGCGATTTCTCCCGCGCGTTCACCGCGCAGCTCGAGAAGTCCGCGGCGCTGCACGCATCGGCAGCTCCGCTCGACTCGGCACGCCTTCTGGTGCGCCAGGGGAAACGGGCTGCGTATGTGGCGCTCTGGCCCGGCGCCGGACGATCGTTTGGATTCGGGGGAGGCGACAGCGCCGGCATCGAGTTGGGCCTCGATCCAAGCCGTCGCGCAGAGGCTGGGTATCTCGAGGGGCTCGTGACGCAAGCGATCTTCACCACGATGCAGGCGGAGTTCCGGCCGGGCGGAACCGGGCGGACCCAGATCCAGTCGAGCCTCGCCTCGGTTCGCGCCGACACGAGCCTCTCGGCGAGCGAGCAGGCGCGCTACACGAATCTCCTCACCAACCTCGAGCGCTTCATGTCCTCGCTGGATTCGACAAAGGGTGGCGCCGCAGAAGGTTCCGGCGCCGCCACCTCCGACACCCAGGCATCCGGCCCGAACATCAAGATCGTCGAGGTCGCCGAGGACGAATCGGGACCGCGCAGCGCCTTCGAGTTCACGTTTCCCGCCTCGGTCATGTGGGCGCTGATCGGGGTATGCATGAGCTTTGCGATCTCCATCGTGGACGAGCGGCTCCGGGGCACGTTCTTGCGGCTCCGCCTTGCGCCGATCTCGCGCTCGCAGGTTCTGGCCGGCAAGGGCCTCGCCGCGTTCGTGGCCTCGGTGGGAGCGACCAGCTTCCTGCTCCTCTTCGCCGCGGTCGTCTTCAAGGTTCGGGTAACCAACGCGCCCGCTCTCGCGGCGGCGGTCCTGGCGGCCTCGTTCTGTTTCGTCGGACTGATGATGCTCATCGCCGTGCTCGGCCGCACGCACCAGTCGGTGGCGGGCGCCGGCTGGGCGATCCTCCTCGTCATGTCCATGACGGGGGGCGGCATGGTCCCCCTCATCGCCATGCCGCCGTGGATGCAGGCCGTGAGCAACTTCAGCCTCGTGAAGTGGGGGGTCCTAGGCGTCGAGGGCGCGATCTGGCGAGGATTCTCCTGGGCGGAGATGGCGCTCCCGCTGGGAATTCTCGTGGGGGTCGGCGCGATCGCGTTCACGGCCGGCACCGCGATTCTCGCGAGATCGGAGACCTAGCGGCGGGTCCGGCCCATCGCACGACCGACGAGCGCCGACCTGGCTACCGGGCGGCCTTGAACCGCTGCTTCAGCACCTCGGAGAAATTCAGCACCACGTCGTAGCTGGTAATCTCGTCTTCCCCTTCCCCCTTCTGGATCCCGAGGAGCCGGCCGTCGGGGAGAATGTCGAGGAGCAAGCCGTTAGCGCTGATCCGGAGGGCGTCGAGATCCCACGCGGGGATCGGAGCGGACGCGGTGAGATAGGGCTGCGTCGCGATCGAAACCTGCATCATCTTCCCGCCGGTCAGCGGGAGAAAATAGAGTCGCTTGCCGTCCGGGCTCCAGACCGGGGCCTGGCCGCCGCCGGTCGAGACTGCGAGTGGCTGGCCCGCGGGTCCGCCTCCGCTCCAAGCGCACACGTAGATCTCGAGCTTGCCGGACTCGTTCGAGGAGTAGGCGATCATCCGGCCGTCCGGTGAGAAATTCGCTCCGAATCGCTGTGCGGTGCTGTCGAAGAGCGCCTGGAGCGCCGGCAGGGCGGATCCCGCCGGCGAGGCCGGAACCGCCCCAATCGCAGGCCCGCCGGGTCGAGTCCAGGTGACCAGCATTTGCGAGCCGTCTGGTGACCAGGACGTCGGGAATACGTAGGCTTGCACGGCGGGGGATGCGGCGACGCGCAGTTGCGGGCCGGATCCGTCCGCCCTGACGATGTAAACGCCGTCCTCGCCGGACCGAGCCGCCTGCGAATACGCGATCATGGTGCCGTCCGGAGACCAGATCGGCCTTCCGCAGTCGGCGCCCGGTCGGGCGACGACGCGACGCGCGGAGGAGCGTCCGCGCTCCGAAACCCAGATCTCGTAGAGCGCGCCCGCGTTGGCGATGACGACGGCGAGGCGGTTCCCGTCTCCGGACACATCGAGGCTCGACTCGAACGGTTGGCGCTCCCCGGACCACGGGGAGATGCCGTCGCTCGCGTCGACCATCACCGCGCGGCGGGTCTGCCCGACGTTTCCTCCGGGCACATACAAGAGCGTCCCGATTTCCGCGAGATCGAAGCCCGCATGGGCCCAGCTCGAACCCGCCCGGAGCCCGTCCATGATCGCCACCGGCTCGCCCTTGAGCTGCATCTTTCCGAGATCGAACGGCGCGGCGAGAAGTGCGTGATTGCGCGTGAAGACGAGGTGCCCCGTTGGCGAGTAGCGGGGATTCCCGCCGTCTCGGAGCAGGATCTTGACCTTGCCCGACTTGAGATCGAGGACGCCGACGCCCTGGCGATAGATCCCTCCCTCGTAAGACGTAGCGCCGAGCAGCACGCCTCGATCGCCAGGAAGGGTCTGCTGAAAGGTCATGTCCCCCTCGAAGCCCGGGGAATCGAACTTTTGGGGCTGGCTCGGCTGGCCGCCACTCATCGGAACGCGTGAGTACTTCCCTCCGCTCTCCGATGTCACGAGGAGCTCCCCGCTCCGCAGCCAGACCACTCTCCCCGTCCACTCATCGCTCCAGTCGGCCACTGGCACGGGCGGCACGCTCCCGTCGATCGGCATCTTGAGGATTCGCAGCTTGGCGCTCCGCTCCGTCACGGGTGCCAAGAAACCGATCGTCTTCCCGTCCGGAGCCAACGCGAACGCTGCCGCCCCTTCCGTGCCGCGCAAGGCCTCGAACTTGGTGTCCTCCAAATGGCGCACGTAGATTTGGGGGCGGGGCTCCTGACCCTCCGGAAGACTCCTCGGGACGCCGCGAGCGACGAGAATGCGCCCATCCGGCGTGATTTGAGAATCAGAGACCCGGATCTCGCGAGGCAAGGGGAGCGAAAGCGTCGTGACCGCCCGATCTCCGGCTCCGCCGGACGGTGAGCCGATGCGGAGGAGATTCCAGGCCGCGGCGGCGACCGTGAATCCGAGGAGGAAGGCGAGAACCAAACCGAGCCGGGGCAGTCGCGGCCGGGCCGCCGCGGCGCCGCCCGCCACGGCCGCACCGGCCATTCCCTCCGCCCTGCCCGCCCGCGCCTCCTCCAGCGCCAGCCGCGCGTCGCCGATGTCGCGGAGGCGGCGCTTCGGATCCTTTTCCAAACAGCGCTGGAGCAGCTCGCGAACCCTCGGCGGGGTGGACTTGGGCAGCCGCGTCCAATCGACCTCGCGCTCCAATATCTTCGCGATCGTGTCGCTGACCGTCTCCCCCTCGAAAGCGAGCCGCCCGGTCAGGCACTCGTAGAGCACGCAGCCGAAGGACCAGATGTCGGTGCGCCGGTCCACCGCCTTGCCCCGCGCCTGCTCGGGCGAAAGGTAGGCCGCGGTTCCGAGGATCACTCCCGGCATCGTGGCCGGCATATGGAGCGTCGGCGAGTGAGCCAGAGTGGGCGATTGGGAGAAAGTGGGTGAATTCGCGATGGTCGGAGAGTTCGCGATGGTCGGCGAGTTCGGAAACGTGGGCGACTGGAGCGCTCCGGAATCGGACTCCGCGACCTTCCCCTTCGCGAGCCCGAAGTCGAGCACCTTGATCACGTCGCCCGGCGTAATCATCACGTTTCCGGGCTTGAGATCCCGATGGATCACTCCGCCCTCGTGGGCCGCCTCCACCCCCGCCGCGATCTGGACGCAGACGTCGAGGGTCTCGCCCAGAGGGAGCGGGCCGCGCGCGATCCGTTCCGCGAGGGTCTCCCCCTCCACGAGCTCGAGCGCGAGATAGCGCCTCCCGCCCGATTCCTCGACGCCGTAGATCCCCGCGATGTTCGGATGATTGAGCGAGGCCAGGACCTTCGCCTCCCGCTCGAACCGCGCGAGCCGATCGGGGTCGGCCGCGACCTCGTCGGGCAGCGCCTTGATCGCGGCCGCGCGGTCGAGTCGCGTGTCGCGGGCGAGGTAGACGATGCCCATGCCGCCGCGCGCGATCTCGCGCTCGACGCGGTAGGGGCCGATGGTCGTGGGGGGAACGGTCGCGCTCGGCGCGGCAGGCAGAGGATCCATGAGCTCGGAGCTTACCACGCTGGAGTTTCCTTCCGCGACCGCCGATAATCCGCGCATGCGATTACGCGCGTGCTCGATGGCCCTCATCGCGACGCTCGCCGCCGGAATCTTGACCTCCTGCTCCGACGATGACGCCCCTACCGCTCCGGCACCCGCCGCGCGCACCTACCGCATGGGCTTCTCGGGGATCCCCTCGCGGCCCGACTTGAGCCTTCTGCTTCAGACGATCGACCTCTGGACCCTGCGCGCCGACGCGGCGCTGATCCTGAGCGAGCCGCCGTGGGATTCCCTGCTCGCGGGCAAGAGCCCGGACTCGCTCATCAGGAACAATCTGCTGGGGCTCGCGAACTACTACCGGGCGAAGGGGCTCCGCGTGATCGTGAGCGTGGATCCCACGAACGGCCTGAACCGCGCCGCCGACTCGGCGCCGCTCGTCGCGGCAGGCCGAAGCCTGACCGAACCCGCGATCCAGGCGCTCTTTCGAAACTACGTCGTCGCGATGGACACGCTCCTCCATCCCGACTACATCAGCGTGGCGTCGGAGACGAACCTGGTCCGCGCCGCCGCGCCGGCCGCGCTCTACGCGGCCTTGGTCCAGACAGGGAACGACGCCGCGGCCGACGTGCGCGCGCACGACGCAGCGGCGAAGATCTTCGCCACCGTTCAGGTCGAGGTCGCCTGGGGTCGGTTGCCTCCGCCCGGCGCCTACGTCGGAATCGCCCAGGACCGCGCCGATTTCCCGTTCACCCAGGCGCTCGGCCTCTCGTCCTATCCCTACCTCGGCGGCTACGCCGATCCCGACAGCGTCCCGCTCGACTACTACTCCCGGCTGGTCGAGGGAAACCCCCTACCGATGCTCGTCATCGAAGGAGGCTGGTCCTCGGAGCCGGTGGCGTTGCCGTCGACGCCGGAAATGCAGCGCCGCTACATCGCGCGCCACGCGGAGATCCTGGATCGGGCTGGGGCGCTGGCGTGGTTCCAGATCACGTTCACCGACCTCGACGTCGCCGCGTTCGGACTGCCGCCAGGCTCGCTCGAGCCGTTCGCGCATCTGGGGCTCGTCGATGTGGACCTGAATCCCAAGCCCGCGCTCTCGGCGTGGGACGCGACGTTCAGCAGACCGAGACCGTAGCGGAGTCTAGGGCGCCGCGACCCTGCGCACGCGGTAGAGCGAGTAGTACCGGGGCTCCGGCCGCGAAATTCCGAGGTTCTCGATTCTCGAGGAGAAAATGAGCTCGTAACGCGGCCTCCCCGACGCGTCCGTAAGGCCCGTGAGCGCACCGGGCAGGGAAGCGCGGTCCACGAGATAGTCGGGGTGCCCGACCGGCTCGTAGAGCGCGCCGGCGATCACCTCGTTCACGTCGTGTCGGGCGAGGATCGGCGCCATCGCCGGCGTCACGAGCCCGCCCAGGTCGAGGAGCGGGCGCTCCCCGTAGAACCCGATCGCGCCAATGTCGGGGGTCGCCACGAGCGCCTCGGGCGGCGCATTCGCATGAAGCCAGCGTCCAATCTCGACCGGTCCTCGATTCAGCCCGCGCGTGAAGGCGTCGATCTGGGGCGCGACGAGGAAGAGGAGCACGGCCGCCTGCTGCGCGAAGTAAAGGCCGGCCGTCACGCTCCGGGCGCTCCGCCCCCACGCGCGCCCAGCGCCCGTCCACGCGCGCCCGGCGCCACTCCACGCGCGTTCCGCCCCGACCCAGGCCGCCGCGCAGAGGACGGGCGTGGCGGGGATCCAGTAGCGCGAGATCATCTGCACCCGCGCGCCGAGGTAGAACGCGGCGAGTAGCGCGGGCCAGAGGAGCAGGAGCGCGAGCGCCCCGGCGCTCTCCCCGCGACGCCGGATCGTCCAGAGCGCGGCGACCGCCGTCGCCGCGAGAATCGCGTCGGTGATGCCGACGACGCCGAAGAAATAGCCCATGTTCCCGAGCGCACCCGCGATCGTGAACGCTTCGTGAAATCGCTTCACCGTGTACGCGTTCGGGAACCACGCGCCCGTGGAAGCGTGGATGCAGAGCTCCCACACGGCAAAAATCGCCAGTCCCCCGAGGGCGCCCGCCGCAGCCCAGCCGCGGTCCGGCCCGCGCGCCTCCTGCCCAGACGCCCGCGCCAAGCGGCGTCCCCGCACGACCGCCCAGAGGCACCCGGCGCCGAAGAGGATCAGCGCCTCCGGCCGCGCCAACGCCGCGAGCGCGAGCACGACCAATCCCACGGCCACCGCGCGCCCGCCGCGAATCAAACGCTCCAGGCCCGCCGCCACAAGAAAGGCGGCGAGCGAGGTCTCCATGCCGGAGAGCGACCAGCGGAGAAACCACGCGTTCAGCGCGAGGGAGGCCGCCGCTCCGAAGGCGATCCCGCGCGTGCCGCCCGCCGCGACGGCGAGCCGGTAGGTGGCCGCCACGGCGAGCAGCGTGAAGAGGAGGCAGAGGACTCGCGACAGCGCGAGCCAGTCCGGGATCGCCGCGTGCCCCGCCGCGAGCAGGAGCATCCAGAGCGGGCTCGTGAATCCATACGTCGGCTGGCCGGTGTTGAAGGTGAATCCATCGCCGCGCGCAATGCTTCGCGCGAAGACGAGGTGGATGTAGCTGTCGTCGGTATAGAAGCCGGAGACCCGAGCGAGCGCGACCCCGAAGACGAGCGCGGCGAGCAGCGGAAGCATTCGGCCGCGGGCCGCGCTCACGTGATCGCCCCGAATACCCGGGCCAGCTCGCCGGCGAGCGCGCGCCTCGTGTATCGCGCGCACTCCTCGGCGCTATGGCGCGGCGTAAATTTCCCGGTCCACGCCAGCTCCAACGCGTCCGCGATCCCCGCCGGGTCGTCGGGAGTCGAGACCCACCCCGCGCCAAGCCGGCGCACGAGATCGGCCGCGAGGCTCTCTGGGAAACCGATCGCCAGCACCGGGCGCCCGGCGCCCAGGTACTCGTAGAGCTTCCCTGGAACGAGATCGCGGTACTCGCGAGACGCGCTCTGCACGAGCAGGAGCACGTTCGCCCCGGCCTCCATCTGGAGCGTCTCGGCGTGCGGCACCTGCCCCGCGAACCGGATGACATCGCCGAGCCCGGATCGCTCGACCAGGAGCGACTGGCCGTGATCGTGCGGACCGAGCAGGAGACACTGCGTCGCCGCGCGCCGCGAGGCGTCCCGCGCGAGGAAGACCGCGAGTCCGTCGAGGAACGGCCGGAGGGTGCGCTCGCCCGAGAGCCGCCCCGCGTGGACCACCGTGAAGCGATCGAAGCGCCGAGGAACCACCCCGGCCCACTCCTCCGCCTCGAATCCATTCGATATGACGCTCAGGCGGGCCTCGAGGGTCGGCGCGCCCTCGCCCCCAGAAGCGTCGCTGCTCGCCGTGCCGGCGGCACCTCGATCCGCTGCCGCGAGCCACGCCTTCGTCCCTTCGGCGGCCGCGACCACGCGCGTCGCCTCCCGCAGCACGTCGCCCAGCATTCGTTCGTGCGCGGCGCGGTGCCAGGGCGTCGGCGGCCTTCGGTAGCTGAGTCCGATCCAGGGATCGCGAAAATCGGCCACCCAGGGCAGGCCGCTTTGACGGTGAAGCGTGAGCGCGATCAAGTGGTCCGTGTCGGGAGGGGAGGTCGAGTAGATCGCGTCGATTCCGCCTTGGCGGATGCGCGCGAGACCTGCGCGCTCGGCGGAGCGCCGCCAGCCGGCGTACGCGTCGGGAATCGCGACCCAGGGCGCGAAATGCGCGAGCGCCTCCTTCCACGCCGGCCGCGAGACGCCCCCGCGGCGGATGGCGGCGGCGGTCCTCCCGCCCTCCGCGCGCACGACCTCGACGCGCGCGACGGCCTGAAGCAGCTCGGGATCGCTCACCCAGGGCGTGGATCCGGATCCCGTGAGGATCACCGGATCGAAGCCGAAGGAGGGCAGGTGCCGCGCGAACCCCAGCGTGCGGTAGACGCCGCCGCCCGCGACGGGCGGATAGAAGTACGCGACGACGAGGACCCGCTTCATGGAGCGCCGGGAATCCACATGCGGCCGAAGAATAGCACGGCCGGCGGCGGCTGCTGCTAGACTCCCCGGGGTGCGCAATCTCATGGAGTGGAGTCGCCTGGCCGGAAACGCCCTGCTCCTGGCCGTCATGGCGGGCGCGGCCGCCTGCTCCTGCTCGCCTCGCCCGGAATCGGCCGCACTGGCGTCGGGGGCCGATTCGCTCACCGTCACCCCGGTCGGGCGCTTCGAATTCGAATCGCCCGAAGTGACCGACCCGCGGCTCCTTCCCGAGGAGCTGAGCGGGATCGCGTGGACCGGCGGCGACGACTACCTCGCGATCGGGGACGCCCACGCCTGCGTCCACCGACTGGCGGTCCGCGTGGATCCGAAGAGTGGCCGGATTCAGTCGGCGAAATTCGAAGAAGCGATCCTGCTCCGCGACGATCGAGGCGAGGTCATCCCGGACGCGAAGACGGGCGAGGACCGCGAAGGGATCGCCTACGACGCGGACTCCGCGGAGGTTTGGATCGCGAACGAGCGGACGGGGGCGGACGCCAAGCGCTCTTCCCTCGCGCGGCATCGCCTGTCGGACGGCCGAATCACGCGCCTCGTCGGCACCGGCGAGGGGACCGAGCTTCCCGATCTCGCCGGGCAGCGGCCGAATCGCGGATTCGAGTCGTTCACGCGGACGCCGGACGGATCCGGATTCTGGACGGCCACCGAGGGACCGCTCCGGAGGGACGGCCCCGAACCCACCGATTCGACCGGGGCGGTGGTCCGGCTCCAGCGGCTCGATGTCGCGATGGCCCCCGTGGCGCAGTACGCATACGCGATCGACCCCGTCACGGCGCGGATCATCTCGCCGTTCTTCCTGGCCGGGACCGAGGTGAGCGGCGTCTCCGAGCTGATTGCGCTACCCGACGGTCGGCTCCTCGCGCTGGAGCGCGCGTTCGCCGGAGACTCGACCGGCGCCGCCGGCTTGAGGTGCCGGCTCTACGTGGTGGACACCGCGGGCGCGACCGACGTCTCGCGGGGCGAGCTCGCGACGGGATTGAGCGGGCGGACCTACGCCCCGGCCCGAAAGACGCTCCTCTGGGAGCTCGACGCAGGACTGACCAACTCCAACTTCGAGGGGATGACGCTTGGCCCGGCGCTCTCCGGCCGGGATCGCCTGCTGCTCCTCATCGCGGACAACAACGAAGGGGGAAGCGAGGCGCTCTACTCGCTCCGGATCCACATTCCGTGAGCGGACGACCCGAGACCGAGCCTTCGACCGGCATCCCTCCCGACGTGCTCCACCATGAGCAGGCGGAAATCGACTACTGCCGCGAGTGGATGGAGGCCGCGACGCCCGAGATCGCGGCCGCTGGCGGTCTGAGCCACACGACCTCCGGCGGTGTCTTCGTCTCGATCGCCTCGAGGCTGGATTTCCTCTCTCTCAACCGTGCGCTCGGAGTGGGAATCGAAGAGCCCGCCACGGAGGCGCTGCTGGAGGAGATCGTCGCGCGCTACCGGGCGGCTGGCGTCCCACGGTTCTTTCTCACGGTATGCTCCCATTCCCGGTCGACCGAGCTGGACGAGTGGCTAGATTCGCGTTTGAGGAGGCGCGCGGCCGCTCGGCGGCTCAGATCAGGTCGGCCTGATCTGGGAAGGCCTCGCGGATGCGCCTCTCCATGGCGTCGTCCTCCCGCAGCAGCTTGAAGTCAGCGAAGTCAAACCCTGGCCCCACGGAACAGCCGGCGAGCGCGTAGGGACCCATGGCGCGGGCGGCCTGCCAGTGCCCCGCCGGCACCGCGAGCACCGGATCTTGATCGCCGGTGGCGGGCCCCAGTCGGCGGCACTGGAGCTCCAGTCGGTCCGGATCCACGGAGTAGAGTTCGATCGGGGCGCCCTCGTAGTGGTGCCAGACCTCGTCGGAGCTCACGGCGTGCCAGCGACTGGGTTCGCCCTCCAAGAGCAGGAAGTAGATCGCCGTGAGCGCGCTCCGCGGCCGACCCGCCGCGTCCCCGCGCGCGACCACCTCGCGAACGGAGCGAAAGTGTTCGCGGTAGAAGCCGCCCTCCGGATGTCGGGCCAATCCGAGCGCGCGGATCAATTCCCCGGCGCGATCGGGCATGGTCGGGGTCATCGGTGCGCGGATCGTGCTATGCGCTCGCCGCGTTGGCCGCGTACCCGCGCTTCGCGGGGAGCAGAAACGCCCACACCATTCCCAGGAACAAGATGCAGGTGAGCGCCCCGAGCGCCGCGGGGAGGCCGCGGTGGTCGGCCAGCGCGCCGACCGGCCCGATCAGGAGCGCCCCCACGCCCCACGCGGCGCCCATCAGAAGGCTCGAGATGGTCGAGGAATGCTCTGGGGAGAGCTCCTGTCCGAGGACAACGTTTACCGGAAGCGACGACTGCAGGACGAACGAGCCGAGGATCAAGCACGAGATCCCGAGCGCATCCGGGAGCACCAGGAACGCGAAGTAGAGCGGCGCGCTCGCCAGGAACGAAAACCGGAGCACCCGGCGGCCCCCGATGCGATCGGAGAGCCACCCGCCGAAGAACCCGCCGAAGGCGCCCATGAAGAGATAGAGCGACAGGATCACGCCGCTCCGCGCCAGCTCATAGCCTCGCGCGGTGAGATAGAGTGGCAAGAACGTCATGAAACCATACGAGACCGCGGAGCGGGAGACCGTCGCCAGATAAAGTAGGGTGAGGGGCCGCATGACCGGCCGGAGCGCCCGAAGCGGCACGCGCTTCTCTCCGGGGGGTCGGCGCGGCGTGGCGCGGGCGAACCAAGCGAGCAGGAGCCCCGACGCCAGCACCCCCGGGATCGCCGCGACCCACGTGCCGCCAAGCCCGAACGCCGACACGACGCCCACGGCGAAGATCGGCCCCATCGCAAACCCAATCGTGCCGCCGGTGATGAAGAATGCCATCGAGAGATTCCGCTTCGGCGAGGTCTCGGAGGCCAGCACGGCCGCTTGAGGATGGAACGCCGCCACTCCCAGGCCGGCGAGCAGGAGCAGCGCCACGAGCGCCGCGTAGCTGGGCGCCAGCCCCAGGCCGCTCATGAAGACCGCCGCCGTCAACGGCCCGAACGCCACGAACCAGGGGCGGGCCATGCGGTCGGATAGGAACCCAAAGAGCGGCATCGAGAAGGAGGAGCCGAGCGACGCCAGCGCCACGAGCGTCCCCACGAGAGTGAGGCTCAGGTCGAGCTTGACCACCAGCAGAGGAAGCAGCGGGGAGAAGAAGCTCGAATAGGAGTCGATCGTGAAGTGGCCGAACGTCAGGAGGCCGAGGCGGGGGGTTATGTGATCGCGCATCGGCCAGATGATGATCGGACCGGATGTGGAACCATGCGACGCTTAACCCGCACAGCGGGCGGAATGGCTCAATCCCCCTCCTCCTGGCCCGCCGCCTTGCTGCTCATGTGCTCGTGCAGGATGACCCAGGTCTTGCCCGATTTCAGGAGAACGAGCGTCATGGCGCTTGGTAGCTGGAAATCTCCTTGCTGCGTCGCCACCGTGAGCGTGTAGGGAGCGACGACGAGTGCATACGATGTCCCGAGCGGCGTCACGTCGATTGATCCGATCGAGAACTTATAACTCCCTTCCTTCCCTACGATCTGGTCGTAGTCCGTGCGAATGGCGTCCCACCCCCGGGCGATCTCGCCGTCTCCTATCGAAGTTACGCCCGCTTTCCGACTGATCATTTCCATCGCGGCCGATACATCGGCTTTGTTGACTGCATCGACGTAGGATTTCACGAAAGCCTGGACCTCGGTCCTCGCGGTCGCGGTCGAGGCCGTTGAAGCAGGGGTATCTGCGGCACGCGCAGGGTTCGGGATGGTAAGTAGGGTGATGAGCATCGAGAGAACAATCCTAGTCATGGCGGTCCTCCATTCCTGGATCTGACCCGGCGGGTCGCTCAGCGCGCTCGGCACAGCGGTCGCACTCCCTACCTCGGCCAGAGCCACCCGAACACCCCCGCGGTCAGCAGCCCGTACGCGAGGCCGTCGAACGTGTTCTTGATCGTCGTGCTCCACTTTTGCTTGTACCAGATCGAGTTCTGCCAGAGCGCGACCGTGTAGCCGATGAACGCGGTGCAACCCGCGAATCGGAAGACGGAGAGGTAAGGAGCGCCTGGCCCTAGCGCGCGACCGGTGACGTAGGCGGCGAGGGCGCCGACGACGAGCAGATAGACGAACCACTGCGCCAGGCTCGGGCCCATGTTCATGGCGCTCCCCCGCATGATCGTCATCACGACGATGGGCCCCTTCTTGACCTTCTCCTGGAACTCGGGCGTCTTCATCCCCTCGGGGCTCCCGGCACAGGGAATCATGTAATCCCCCGGAGGGATGTCGAACTTGCGCAAGGCGTCCTGCACCCCGTCCTCATCCGGAACTCTCGCGTGATCGGAGCGGTGGTATGAAAGCACCATGTGGAAGAGGAAGCTGGCGAGGAACGCGAGCACCGCGGAAACGAGAATCGGAAGCCAGAGCGACATGACGGGGACCATCTTCACCTCCTGGTTCGTTCGCAAACCCACCAACCATGGAATTGGAAGATCGGCACCGATGCGGAACAGACGGGAGCGATCCGCGGATTCTAGGCGAGAAGCGGGGTTCCGGGGTGTAAGATTCCGCGTCTTGTTCCCATCGACCCCCACGCCGGACAAGGAGTGCCCCTGATGCTACGGCTCGACGTTCGATCGGCCCGCCTCGCCCTTGTCTCCCTCGCCCTCGCCTGCCTCGCCCTCATCCTTGGCCCGGGCGCGGCCTCGGCCCAGATTCCGGACAAGTTCACCAATTTGAAGATCCTCCCCAAGGGCATCTCGAAGCCCGAGCTGGTCTCGGTCATGCGGGGTTTCTCCATGGGCTTGGGCGTGTGCTGCGAGTTCTGCCACGTGGACGAGGAGTCGCCCAAGCGGCTCGACTACGCGTCGGACGAGAAGAAGAACAAGGTCATCGCGCGCTCCATGATGAAGATGACCCGCGAGATCAACGGGAAGCTCATCCCCAAGGCGGGCATCGAGAATCCCGCGCAGGTCCGCTGCGTCACCTGCCACCACGGCATCTCGCGCCCGGTGACGCTGGCGGACACGCTCGAGGCCGCGATCCAGCGGGACGGCGTACAGGCGGGGGAGAACGCGTACAAGGAGCTGCGCGCGAAGTATTACGGCTCGGGCGCGTACGATTTCCGGCCCGGCTCCCTGAATTCCGTGGCGGAATGGCTGGCGCAGGACCGTAAGGACTTCGACGGCGCGATCGCCATCATGCACCTCAGCATCACGCAGGACCCGAATTCGGCGCAGAGCTACGCGATGCTCGGGCGCTTCCAGGAGGCGAACGGGGACAAGGCCGCCGCGATCGTGAGCTACAAGAAGTCGCTCGAGCTGGACCCTGAAAACCCCCGCGTGCAGCAGGCGCTCAAGCAGGCGGAAGGCGGGCAGTAGGGGCGACCTCCTCGTGAGTCCGCCGGACCGTCCCCGCGGATCACCGCGGTTCGCACCGCTACCCGTTCGTGCGGGTTCCTGCTAGAATCAGCGCACTTCAGCATACCAAAGTCCGTAGTCCCCCATTCACGCGGAGACCCCCATCTTGCCCAACACCATCGCCCCCGGCACCCGCCTCGGGCCTTATGAAATCAAGGATCTCATCGGCGCGGGCGGCATGGGCGAGGTCTATCGCGCGCGAGACGCGCGGCTCGCCCGCGACGTCGCCGTCAAGGTGCTCCCGAAATCGTTCGCGGAGGACGCTGAGCGCCTGAAGCGATTCGAGCGCGAGGCGCGCGCCGCGGGTCAGCTCAACCACCCGAACGTGATGGCCATCCACGACGTGGGTGCGAGCGGCGGGCTGCCCTATTTCGTCTGCGAGCTGCTCGAAGGGCCGGACCTCCGATCCCGCCTCGCCAAGGGCCCGATCGCTCCCCGGAAGGCCATTCACTACGCGATCCAGATCGCGAAGGGGCTTTCCGCCGCGCACGCCAAGGGGATCGCACACCGGGACCTCAAGCCCGAGAACCTCATCATCCTTTCGGGAGATCACCTGAAGATCCTCGACTTCGGTCTGGCCAAGCTGCTCCAGACCGAGCGCGCCCCAGGCGCTCCCGATGACGCGACCGGCGGTCTGCACTCGAGCCTCACCGTGTCCGGTACCATTCTGGGCACCGCGAGCTACATGTCCCCCGAGCAGATCCGCGAGCAACCGACGGACCACAGAACGGACATCTTCGCCCTCGGCGCCATTCTCTACGAGATGCTCGCCGGCCGACGCGCGTTCGACGGAGCCTCGCACGCCGACCGCATGAGCGCCATCCTCAACTCGAACCCACCCGACCTTCCGGCGGAAGTCGAAGAGGCGGCACCCGGAGTCGGCGCGATCATCGGCCATTGCCTCGAAAAGCTCCCCGAGGATCGATTCGAATCGGCGCGCGATCTCGCCTTCGCGCTCTCGCTCGTAGATGGGGCGGCCGCGACGGCACGGCGAGGCGCAGGTGGCGCGAGCGGGACCGGCGTCTCGGAGCTCGAGGAGATCGGCCGTCACACGTTCCGTCGGACCACGTACCGGGAGGGTTCGATCCTCTCCGCCCGATTCGCGGCGGATGGCCAGGCGATTTGCTACGGCGCCGCCTGGGAAGGCCGGCCGGTCGAGCTATTCTGGGCCTATCCGGGAAGCCCCGAGTCGAGGCCGCTCGGGTATCCCAGGACCGACCTGCTGGCCATCTCGCCGACCGGCGAAATGGCGGTCTCGCTGCGCCGGCACGCCCGGGGTGGGTTCATCTACGTAGGAATGCTGGCGCGGATGCCCGTGGGCGGCGGCGCGCCGCGCGAGCTGCTCGACGGCGTGCACGAAGCCGATTGGAGCCCGGACGGCCGCCAGCTCGCGATCGTCCGCGAGGAAGCCGGCTTGACGCGGATCGAGTATCCGATGGGGACGCCCCTCTATCAAACGACCGGCTGGGTCAGCCACGTTCGGATTTCCCCGCAGGGCACCCACATCGCGTTCCTGAATCATCCGCTTCGGGGCGACGACATGGGTTCCGCGGCGATGGTCGATTTGAAGGGAGAGGTTCGGTTCCTCTCTTCGGGCTGGTCCAGCGCGCGGGGCCTGGCCTGGGCGCCCAGCGGACGGGAAGTCCTGTTCACCGCGTTCCGGACCGGAGTGGGCCGCTCTCTTTACTCAGTCTCGCTCGAGGGCGCGGAGCGCCCCATCCTCGAGGTCCCGGGCCACATGACCCTGCTGGATGTCTCGCGACAGGGAGCCGCCTTGATCGTGCTGGAGAACGAGCGAGCGAGGACTCAGTATCTCGCGGCCGGCGACCTCACGGCGCGCGACCTCACCTGGCTCGACTGGACGCTGGTGCGCGGCCTGTCCGGGGACGGAGCGAGAGTCTTCTTCGACGAGACCGGGGTGGGAGGCGGAGAGCTCCACTCGGTCTACCTGCGCGGCACGGATGGATCTCCGGCGGTCCGACTGGGAGACGGCAACTGCTTCGACGTATCCCCCGACGGCCAGTGGGCGCTCGCGGGAGTGGGGCACTCCCCGGGCCGGATCGATCTCCTGCCGTGCGGCGCGGGAGCGGCGCGCACGATCCCGATCGAAGGGATGGACGTCCAGAGCGCGTTCTGGTTCCCGGACGGCGCGACCCTCTGTGTCCTGGGCCAGGAGCCCGGCCACGGAGTCCGGCTCTACAAGGTGGACTCCGTCACCGGGAAACACGAACCCTTCAGCGACGAGGGGATCAGCTCCATCGACGCCCACATTTCTCCAGACGGTCAATTTGCGGCGGCGCAGGGTCCGGACCGACGGATGATGCTCTTCCCCACCGAAGGCGGTGCGCCGAAGCCGCTGCCGGGCATCGCCGCGACAGACCGCGTCGTCCAGTGGAGCGCCGATGGGACCGCGATCTTCGCGTTCACCCGAGGCGACCTGCCGAGCAAGATCTTTCGGATCGACGTCGCGACCGGCGAGCGGAAGCTGTGGAAGGAGCTCGCGCCTTCCGATCCGACCGGGGTCGAAGGGCTCACGGCAGTGCGCATGTCGCGAGACGAGAACTCCTACGCGTACAGCTACGCTCAGCGGCTGAATGACCTCTATGTCGTAGAGGGGTTGATCTAGGCGAATCGAAATAGGGAGGAGGGATTTTCTATGGCTGGCAACGATCGGATCGTATTGATCACCGGCGCCACCGGGCACCAGGGCGGCGCCACCGCAAGGGAGCTCCAGGGTAAGGGGTTTCAGATTCGAGGCATGACGCGGAAGCCCGACAGCGACGCCGCGAAGGCGCTGGCGAAGCTCGGCGTGCAGGTCGTCCAGGGCGACCTGAACGATGAAGCGTCGCTGGAAGCCGCCCTCGACGGCGCCTGGGGCGTCTACGCGGTGCAGAACACCTGGGAGGCGGGTGTCGAGGGCGAGGAAACGCAGGGCAAGCGAATCGCGACTCTCGCCAAGAGGAAGGGCGTCCAGCACTACGTCTACGCGTCGGTGGCTTCGGCCGATCGGAAGACCGGAATCCCCCACTTCGATAACAAGTGGCGGGTCGAGGAGACGGTGCGGGGACTCAAGTTTCCCTCCTACACGATCATCCGCGCCGTCTTCTTCATGGAAAACTTGACGAGTCCGTGGTTCCTGAACGGCGACAAGCTGGTCTCCGCGATGGATCCCCATACCGTGCTCCAGATGATCGCCGCCGACGACATCGGCAAGTTCGGCGCCCGGGCGTTCACGCACGCGAAGGAGATGAACGGCACCGAGCTGGACATCGCGGGAGACGCGATGACGATGCCGCAGGCCGTGGAGGCGCTGAGCCGGGGCCTTGGGCGGAAGCTCGAATTCGTGCGGATCCCGATCGAGGAGGTCCGGAAGAACAGCGAGGACTTCGCGATCATGCTCGAGTGGCTCGACCGGGTCGGCTACGACGCCGACATACCCGGCAACGAGAGGAAATACGACATCCGCCCGATCAAGCTCGAGGAGTGGGCGCGGAAGCAGCGGACGGGCGGCTTGGTGCCCGCCTGACGCGCCGCCGCCGACGCGGGCCGGTGGTCGGGTGGCGGGCCCGAGCCCGCGAGGGTCTCAGTTCTTCAGCAAGTACTCCACCGTGGTGACCACGCGCACGGTCTTGTAGATCTGGCTTTGCTCATTGATCCCGGGGGCTTCGTCGCGGGGTAGGATGGAGAAGACGCCCTGGCTCGCGCGGCGGATTCCGCCGAGGCGGCTCTTCGAATCCTTGGCGAACTGCTCGGCGGCCTTCCGCGCCTCGGCCGTGGCCTCGGCGATCATGCTCGGCTTGACGTCGTTCAGCCGCTTGAAGAGGTATGTGGGCCCACCCGGGCCGTATTCCTCCCCTGACTGAAGCACGATCCCCGCGTTCACGAGCTCGCCCACCTTCTCGCTCGTCGCGCGGATGCGTTCCGGGTCGTTGGAGCGGACCATCACGGTCTGGCGGATGATGAACCGGGAGCCGACCCGCTCGACCGGGCCGTACGGATTCGCGAGCCGGTCGGTGACCCGGAGGCCCTGGAGCTCGGCATCGGTCGTGTCCACGCCGCTCGCCGCGAGGAAGGCCATGACCTTCGCGACGTTCTGATTGATCCGACTCTGCGCGAGCGAGAGATCATTGTCGGTGGCGGCGAGCCCGATTGGCCAGAGCGCGAGATCGGCCTTCACTTCCCGCTCCGCGACGCCCTTCACCGTCGCATACCGGTCGGTGGACCGCACGATCGCGAATCCGTTGCCGATGAACCATCCGGCCAGGGCGACTCCGAGCGCGAGGAGGATCAGGTCGCCGCCGCCGCGAGGCGCCCGGTCATTCACGCCGCCTCACCCTTCCTGTTCCTCGTACTTATCTTTAAGCCGCCCGATCACGGCCGGGTCCGCGAGCGTCGTGGTGTCCCCCACCGCCTTTCCCTCCGCGATGTCTCGCAAGAGGCGCCGCATGATCTTTCCGCTCCGGGTCTTCGGCAGGTCCGCGGTGAAGAGGATCTCGTCGGGCCGGGCGATCTTCCCGATCTTCTTGACCACGTGCTCCTTCAATTCGTCCATGAGCTCCGCTCCGGCCGCGCCGCGCCCGTCCTTGATCGTGACGAACGCGGCGATCGCCGTGCCCTTCAGCTCGTGCGCGCGTCCGACCACCGCCGCCTCCGCGACCGCCGGATGATCCACCAGCGCGCTCTCGACCTCCATGGTCGAGATGCGGTGCCCGGCCACGTTCATCACGTCGTCGACGCGGCCCAGGAGCCAGAAGTTGCCCTCCTTGTCGCGCTTGGCGCCATCGCCGGTGAAGTACATCCCGGGAAACCGAGCCCAGTACTCCTCCTTGTACCGATCGTGATCTCCGTAGATCCCGCGCAGCATCGCGGGCCAGGGCTTCTTCAACACGAGGTATCCGCCCCCGACGAGCACGGTCTCGCCCGTCTCGTTCACGATGTCGGCCACGACGCCAGGGAGCGGTTTCGTCGCGCTCCCCGGTCGCGTCGTCGTGAGCCCCGGCAACGGCGAGATCAGGATCATCCCGGTCTCGGTCTGCCACCACGTGTCGACCACCGGACAGTTCTCGCCCCCGATGTGCTTGTGGTACCAGATCCACGCTTCGGGATTGATCGGCTCGCCCACCGAGCCCAAGAGCCGGAGCGAGGTCAGCCGGCGCTTGGCGGGCCACTCGGTTCCCCACTTCATGAACGCTCGGATCGCGGTGGGCGCTGTGTAGAACACCGTCACGCCCAGCTCCTCCACGATCTGCCAGAAACGGTCCTTCTCCGGCCAATCCGGCGAGCCCTCGTACATCACGACGGTCGCGCCGTTCGCGAGCGGGCCGTACACGATGTACGAGTGCCCCGTGACCCAGCCGCAGTCGGCGGTGCACCAGAAGACGTCGTCCTCCTTGAGATCGAACACCCATTTCGACGTCGCGTAGACCCCGGTCAGGTAGCCGCCCGTCGTGTGGACGATGCCCTTCGGCTTCCCGGTCGTCCCGCTGGTGTAGAGCGTGAAGAGGAGCTCCTCCGAGTCGATCGGCTCGGGCCAGCACTGGTCGGAGACGCCGTCCACCAGCCGGTGCCACCAGTGGTCGCGCCCCTCCTTCATGTGCACCTGGAACTCGCCGCGCTTGAACACCACGACGTGCTCGATGGTCGGCGCGCCCTTCACGGCTTCGTCGGCGTCGCGTTTCAGGGGGACGATCTGCCCGCGGCGATAGCCGCCGTCCGCGGTGATCAGGACCCTAGCCTGCGCGTCGATGATCCGGTCGCGGAGCGCCTCGGCGGAGAAGCCGCCGAAGACCACGCTGTGCACCGCGCCGATCCGCGCGCATGCGAGCATCGCGATCGGAAGCTCCGGGACCATCGGCATGTAGATCGCGACGCGGTCGCCCCGACCGACGCCGAGCTTCTTCAACCCGTTCGCAAAGCGCGAGACCTCCCTGTGGAGATCCCAGTAAGTGAGCGTGCGCCGGTCGCCGGGTTCGCCCACCCAGACGAGCGCGGCCTTGTTCTTCCGAGGCCCGCGCAGATGGCGGTCGACGCAGTTGTAGGAGACGTTGAGCTTCCCGCCGACGAACCACTTCGCGTCGGGCGGCTTCCAATCGAGGACCTTGGTCCATTTCACGAACCAATCCAGCTCCTGCGCGACGTTCGCCCAGAAGCCCTCGGGGTCGTGCTGGGCCTGTGCGTAGATCGACTCGTCCTTGACGTTCGCCTTCGCCGCGAAATCGGGGGCCGGCGGGTGGCTGCGGTCCTCCTCGAGCAGCGCGGAGATCGTGGCAGGGGACGGTCCGCTTCCGGCCGCGGGGGCTTCTGCGGCGGCGGAAGCGGTCTTGGGCTCGCGCTTGTCGTCCGGCATCGGGATCCTCCGGGGAAGTCATCGGGGTAGCCGGGCGATCCCACGGTCGTCCGGCCGGAGAGGGCCTCAGTATGCCAGCCGCAGTGGGAGGATTCAAGGTGGGAGGGGGTG
>Ga0184639_10000059_pt1 | contig 36671 bp, 29 predicted proteins | sample PLM31_170_b2_FD_133155 | JGI IMG/M metagenome (GOLD analysis project Ga0184639, IMG submission 133155) | Groundwater sediment microbial communities from an aquifer in East River, Colorado, USA - PLM3-1_170_b2 | ecosystem: Environmental > Terrestrial > Soil > Riparian zone | place: USA: East...
AAGAGGAGGCTCACGTCGTCGGGGGAGCGGCCATCTCTGAAGAACGCCTCTAAGGCCTCCAATACCCCCTCGGTCAAGTCCTTCGGGGTGGTCGGGACTTTCAGATTGATGAATTCGCCCCGCGCCTCGTCAAGCACGCAAAGGTCGGTGAAGGTCCCGCCGATGTCGGTTCCGACCCGGAGGCGTGGCACGCGGCTCTCCTCTGGTCAGTGGCCTCGGTCAGGGGCGCCAGCCGGCCTGGGTCAACTGACGATCCGCCTCCCGGGTAAAACTGAAGTCGTACGCCCTCGAGATCGGGATCGGTTCGCCGCCTCCGGTGATCTGACGAATGAGGAGAAGGTCGTTCCTCTGCGTTTCCTCGTCCACCGCCCCATTGCGGGTAAACGTTCCGACCAGATCGTCGTAGAGCCGGGTCGCCACTGTCCGGTTCACGTCAGAAAACTTCATGATGCCGGCAATGGTCGTCTCCCGATCCTGGCGGATGAGACGTAAAGACTTGAGGGTCGCCTTGATGAAGCCGGCAACCAGCTTCGGCTGCTCCTTGATCATGCGGTCGGTGGTCGCGAGGGTCCCCCAGGAGTTCTTCACCTCATTTCCGAAAAAGAACAGCTCTTTCATGCCCGCATCCAGGCCGACGTAGCGATGCTCCACGCTCAACACGGCGGCGTCCGTCGCGCCCGCGAGGAGAGACGTCAGCTGGTTGCCTGTCCCCGCATCGATGTAGGCCACGTCTCGGGCGGGGTCGAGGCCGTGCTTGGCCAGAATCTGCTTCAGCATAAATGTGGCGATGGCGGCCACACCAGTCGTGGCGATCTTCTTCCCCTTCAGGGCCGGCGGGCTCCCGATCTCCGGTTTGGTCAGGAGCCACTGAAGGACCCGGTCGTTGTTGGCCAGGACGACTTTCAGGGGAGCGTTTCCCCTGGTGATGGCGAGTAGCGCGCTCGTGCCCGCTCCGGTGAAATGGACGCTCCCCGCGAGCAACGCCTGAATGCTGGGGGTCGGCTCAACGAAGATGATCTTAAGGTCGATCCCCTCCTCTCGCATGTACCCCCGCTCCTGGGCCAGGGGATAGATCACCTGCTGAAAGCTCTTTGTAGGAATTGCCACGTTAATGGTCTCCAGGCCAAACGCCTCTCCACCCGGGAGGAGCAGAGAGGCCACCAGACCGGCCGCTGCTACGAGCCCTACCGCGATCCATCGCCCCGGGCCGCCCCACTTCTGCTCCTCACTCAACAGATCCATCGTCGTTGCCATCTCCTCAACCTCCCTCTGCCTCCCTCGAACGTGTAGACCACTTGTCCAACCAGCCTAGAATCCATGTTCCCGCCGCATTGTCAAGTCCCCGCTCGGGTCGGCGCTTTTCAACATTCGGCCGTCCGGCGCGCGGCGGGTTGACAATTTTTGTCACTCACCTGCGACCAAGTGTCAACTCAGCGAACGCCGTCAGCGTGCCTCCTGGCTGATAAGGGTAAGAAAATCAAAGGGTTCACTGCACCTATCCCCCTTCCCCGCTCCTGGCACCGGCTTTGCTAGCCCATTGAAAGTGGAAAAGGTACAAAAAGTGGAAGAGCGGGTAAAGTGGGAGACCGTGGCCGAACGGTGGCACGCCCAGCATGAGAGCGGTGAGACGGAGCGGGCCCTGGCCCCTCCCGTCACCCGGATTCTCATCGTCGACAACGAGCCGAGGATCGTGGACATCCTCGTCAATCTCCTCACCGGTGACCGCCGGGAGTTCCGGCTCGAGACGGCGATGGACGGGGAGGACGCTCTACTCAAGGTGGAGGCCTTTGACCCTTCCCTGCTGATCCTCGATGTCGTCATGCGCGGGCTGCACGGGATTGACGTGTGCCGTCGTCTGAAGAGGAATCCGGAGCGTCGCACGATCAAGATTCTCGGCCTTACGGGCTACCCACGCTTCGTTCCCGCGCTGAGAAAAGCAGGAGCCGACGCCTGTCTCACGAAACCGTTCGACCTGTGGCAGGTGCAGCAAGCGGTGGACCGCCTGATCGCATACGCAGGGAGATAGAAATGCACTCCAACCAGTCCCACCAATACTCTGCCGGGAGCCGCGTGGATCTCCCCGGGATGGTCCAGCGAACCTGTCCGTATTGTCGCGGCCTCCTCCAGAGGAAGCCGGGAGAACCCCAGGGCCATTTCCTCAAACGCCAGTTCTGCAATCGCCGGCATGAAAAACGGTTCCGCTTGGTCGGGCAGGCCAAGCCAGGCGATCCCGTGCTGGCCTTCGAATCGCCCGAACCCCTGCCTGCCGAGCCGCCGACGGGGGCGATCAAACGGATGGGTGATGTAGAGTGCTGCCCGAAATGCGGCAGTCGCGCCCTCTGGGCCGACGGCCCCTTCGTCGCCTGTCTCTGCGGGGTGAGGATCCCGGCCAAAGATGGCGACTGGGAACGTGAGTCCTGGAGGCCTCGTCAGACTTCCTGGATGGATTGGGATCGCCCGAGCCCGCACCAAGCCAGCATCGGCTAGCGATCACTCGGAGGGGGAACGCCTCCACCTCCGCCGTCTCCACGTGGGCGACATCTCTTACATCTCCAGCTTCATAGCATCACCGCTCCACCGTCGACAACCAGTGTCTGCCCCGTCATGAACCCGCTCTCGTCCGACGCGAGAAAGACCGCGGCGCCCACCAGGTCGGCGGGGTACTGCACACGCTTGAGCGCCCGTGCGCCGATGCGCTCGCGCCGGAAGGCGATGATCTCGGGGGTCGGATCGGGTTCGCTCAGCGTGCTGCCGGGCGCGATCGTGTTGACGCGGATCCCGTTCGGCCCCTCCTCGCGGGCCAAACACCGGGTAAATCCCAGAATGCCGGCCTTTGAGGTGACGTAGTGAATGCGGGTCGGCGGCCCCGCGAACGCAGTGCCGCTGGAGATGTTGATGATCGACCCGCTGCGCTGTCGCCGCATGGCGGGCAGCACCGCTCGACAACAGAAAAACGGGCCCTTGAGATTGACCAACATCATCCGGTCCCATTCATCCGACGGCACCTCGTCGATGCCGCCACGGGTCATCGGGATCGTGCTGAAGATCGCCGCATTGTTGATCAACACGTCGATTCGACCAAACGCCTGGAGAGCACCGGCCGCCATCTCCTTCGTGCTCTGCTCGTTCGAGACATCGGTTGGCAGGGCCAGCGACTCATAGCCTCCCTTCCCGAGTCTCTCGGCGACGGCCTGCGCGGCATCGGCATCCAGCTCGGCGACGACCACCGCCGCGCCCTCTTTGGCCAGGCCTTCGCAGTACGCGGCGCCGATGCCGTGGCCGCCTCCCGTAACGATCGCTACCTTCCCCTTGAGTCGCATCTCGTTCTCCCGCGGCATTGCTTCTTCCTCCGCTTTCCCGAGGGATTCACCGCGTTCACCTACGCTCCGAGTTCCCTCCGGATCAGCCGCGTCCCCTCCACCATGGCGCGGAGCTTGGTGAAGGCGATATCCCGGGGCAGATGGAGACAGCCGCAGTCCGGGTTGATGTAAAGCCGTTCCGCCGGGATGACCTCCAGCGCCTTTCGGATCCGTTCCGCCACCATGTCCGGGGTCTCCACGGTATGGGTCTTGATGTCGATGACACCAAGCCCTAGCTCGAAGGGCGGCGAATATTCTCTGAACAGCTCCAGGTCCTCCTCGCCCCGGCGTCCGAATTCCAGGGCGAGCTGGTCCACCTGTGCCTCGAGGATCGTGGGGAAGAGATAGCGGTAGTTGCCCTCCCAGGTGGGCTTCCCGTAGCGGTTCCCGTAGCAGATGTGGAGCCCGATCTTGGCATTCACCCCGTCCACCATCATGTTCAAAGCCTTCACTCCCCAGCTAAGATCCTCGGGGAACCCGGAGTAGTAGGGTTCGTCGATCTGAAGGAAGCGGGCGCCGGCCTTCGTGAGCTCCCTGAGCTCGAGGTTCATCACCCGGGCAATGTCCAGGGCAAAGGCTTCCTCGGTCGGGTAGTACTCGTTCCGGATCCGCTTGATCAGGGAGTGGGGCCCGGTGACGCAGAACTTGGTCTCCCGCTCGGTGCACTCGCGGAGGAATCGGAAGTCGTCCACTAGGCCGAGGGAGGCCATGGGGAGCTTTCCGCGGACCGCGCTGTCGTAGAAATCGTAGTAGAACTTCTTGGCCGTGCGCTCGATTTGGGGTCCCAGACCTCGCGCCAGAACGCGACGCCGCGGGTCCGGTCCGGAAAGTAGTCCGGCCCGATCTCCAAGAATTTCGCGATGGTCCGGGCGAGGTCGCCCGGAGGGACGCCGAAGGCCTCACCGATCCGCGCCGCATCTCGGGCCGGGAGATAGGCCCGCACCTCCACCAGGTAGTAGCGGCCATCCCGTCGGACCAACTCCTCGGTGGGAAGGTTGTCATACACATTCGTCAAGTGGACGTAGAGAATTTTGTAGCGGAGAAAGGAGAGGGTCCTGAACGGGTTCAGGGCGTCCAGAACGAGAAAGCTCGCCACGTCCTTGTGATCCCCCAGGGCAGCCATCGCCTTGTCCAGCACCGGCATCGAGTAGTCGCTCAGGAGGAAGCGCAGGCGCGGATAAAAACCGCTGCCCCTTTCGGCGTCGAGGGCCCGGAACCGGTCAAGCCAGAGACGGGCGCGCTTCCCGGTACCGACCCCGATCTCGAGAACAAAGATCTCGGCGGGAAGCTGATTCCGGCCCTCCAGATCCCTGAGGAGCGTCCAGAAATCGGCCACAGCATCCGCCACCGCCTCGGGGTGGTTGGCGTCCGACTTCCCCCCGGGCAACGCCTGATCATAGCTGTGCCCCGCCGCCTCTTCCCAGGCCGGGAGGTGGTGCCAGAAGAGCCTGTTGAAACCCCAGATCACGCTTGACCGACACACTCCGAAAGGCTCCACGATCACGCCGTCGTGAAGCTCCCGGTCGGACCGGATGAGATTGAGGGCCCGGATCAGCTCCTCGCGGAAGGTCTCGGGTCGGGCCTGGCGGACATCAATGGCCAGCTCAATCGGTGGCAAGGGCTCCCCGCGTCCCGTGAAGGTCCTCCGAACCGTCACGGCCTCACGGAAATTATGGCGGTACTGAATCCAGTCCAGATGGGCGCGAAGGTGGGCCAGGAGGCTCGGGTCGCCCCACCCCTCCTCGAGGAGACTAAACAGCGTCGGCACGACCTCTTTGGCGGCGGCCTTCCGTGCCTGCGGGAGATAATTGACGTGGAGAATCATGGCCTCACGCTAGTGCCCGTCAGACCAATCTTCGACCGCCCTCAGTTCCCCCGTATGCTGCTGGGCAAGCGCGGCGATCTCGCCGTTGCGCACGAGGTCAACGGGTCGTCAAAGTGGAGGGTTCGGATTCCAACCGGCCGCCCACCGGGACGTGGCGCAGTTGCTCCCACAGACGATCGACCTCGGCCATAATGTCTTCGTTCGACTGTTCGATATCGATCGGATCAGCTATGGGCACCCAGCAGGGCCGGCCGGTGACCCAGAATACTTCCGTCCGGTTGCCTTCGGGGTCGAAGAAATAGCAGCCAATCGCGCTCGCGTGATTGACGACCTCATCGATGCGATAGCCTTCCTTGACGAGGCGGCGATGAAACGCGCGCACGTCGTCGAGGGTCTCAACCCGCAGAGAGATCTGGTGGATCAAACGGGGCTCCTCACCCGCGGGCCGTCCCCGAACCAGCGCGATTTCGTGGTCGACCGCGTCCGCGTCCGCACTAAAGAACACGATGCCAAAGCGCCAGTTCTGCTTTGTCACCTGCATACCCATAACGTCTCGGTAGAATGCCACCATCCGCTCAAGATCGCGGACGTAGATCCCGACGTGCCCCAGGCCCAGTACGCCTGCCATCTTTGCCTCCTTAGCTTTCATTCATGAGGGGTCGCCCCCACCTGGGTCGGGCAATGCGCGCGGTCCTGCCCTCGCCGTGTCGATTACTTGGCCCACTTGCCTTTCATGTCGGCGTACCCCGGCATGGCCATGAATTGCTCCGGGGTCCACTTCCAGAACTGGCTCGTGTTCGGATAGGAGGCGATGGGGATGTTCTGCAGCACGCCCCCCCGCTTTTCCACCTTGAGGATGTAGATCGTGTGGATCGGGTTCTGGAAGGCATCGAGCTTCACTTTCCCCCGCGGGGCGTCCACCTCCACGCGGCGGAGGGCAGCGAGGAACGCCTCCTGATTCTCGATGTTCCCCTTCACGGCTTCCAGGGCCTTGGCGATCATCTGGGCGCCCACATATGCCTGGTCCGACATGCCGGTGGGCGGGCGCTTGTACCTGGCCGTGTAGGCTTCGACGAAGCGTTTGTTCTCGGAATTCTCCAGCGCGGTGCTGTAGTGAAAGACGCTGATCACGCCGATCGCGGCGTCGCCCTGCCCGGGAAGGACGTCCTCGAGCGTGAGGGCCTTGCCGACAAGCGGGATCTTCCCCTTGAGGCCATACTCGGCGTACTGCTTCACGAAACGCAGGGCATCGGCCCCGAAGATGGCGGTGACCACCACGTCGGCGTCCCGCCGGATCTGGGCGAGGTACGGAGCGAAGTCTGCAGTCCCCGTCGGAGGATAGAGCTCCTGGATCACCTGGCCGCCGGCCTCGGTGAAGGTCCGGGCGACCCCGCCGATGTGTTCGATCGACCCGCCGAAGTCGGACGCGATCAGAGCCGCTTTGCGGTATCCGTGTTTGTAGAGCCACTCTCCGGTCGGGTGAGAGCCATCGCTGTTCGAGAAGGAGGAGCGGAAGATGTACGGGCTCCTGAGCTTCTTCGTCAGCTCGTCGGCGCCCGCGTTCATGATGACGAGCGGCACCTTTTTCTCGATAACGTACGGCCTGAGCGCGTACGCGACCGGCGTCGCGATAATGCCACCCAGGATATGGACCTGGTCCCGCTCCGTGAGCTTGCGCGCTTTGGTCAACCCCTCATCGGGCTTGTTACTGCCTTTCGCTTCCAGGAGCACCTCGACCGGCCGCCCACCGGCCTTGTTGCCGACCTCGCTCCAGTAGAGCAAGAACCCATCCCGGAGGTCAAGGCCCAGCTGAGCGAGAAAACCGCTGTCGGGGTAGATGAAGCCGATCTTGACCGGCCCCTGGCCCCAGGCCTGGGCGGCCAGGAGTCCCGTCAGCCCCACCAGGGTGAGCAACGCTGCCAATGGAGCAAAACAACTGGACCGCCCTATCGTTCTTCCCATGATTGGCCTCCTCATTCCCTTCATCCTTCCGGTATCACGCCGCCAATCCGCCATCGAAGTGAGGGGCGACGTCCTGGACAAAACGATCCATCATCTTCATGGTGTCCTGATGGGGATACGCCCCGAAGTTGAAGTAGAGGATCACCTCTTCGATGCCGGCCGCCTCCACTTTCTTCAGCGACTCGATGCATTCCGCCGGCGAGCCCGTGATGATGCTCCGGTCTCCGAGCTGCTCCGGCTGCAGCGTCAAAAGCCGCTCGACGATGTCCGCGAAGTAGGCGATGTGCGGCGGGGCCTTGGTCCGGTCCCCGGGCAGTGCCGGAGTGACGTTGCGGAGATAGAAAAGCAGCCGCTCCTTGGCCTTGAGGGCCTCCGCGGGGCTATCCACGACAGCCACGAAGTACGAACACATGGCCCGCACGTCGGGGTGCCCCGCCTCGGCCGCCCGTTCTTTGTGATACGCGGCCGCCTGCTGGACGCTGCCGAACATCATGGCCGCGGCAAAGGGGGCGAAGATGGTGTTGAGGCCCAGCCGGGCTGCCACCTCTACCGTGGGCTTGCTAAAGCAGGCCACGTAGATCGGGGGGTGCGGCCTCTGCACCGGCCTCGGAAGGACGGTCACCGGCTCGTCGAACTGGAAGATCTTTCCCTTGTAGGTGAACGCCTCCTCGGTCCAGGCCTTCTGGATGATCTCTATCTCCTCGTCGAAACGCACCCGGCTTTCCTCGAAGGGGATCCCGAAGGCGTCGTACTCTCGCTTGTCGTAGCCACGGCCCGCCGAGAACACGACGCGCCCATTGCTCAGCATGTCCAGCAAGGCAAATTCCTCGGCCACGCGCAGGGGATGGTTGCAGGGCAAGAGCACCGTGGCGGGAGCCAGCCTGATCCGCGTCGTCTTGGCCGCGAGGTGAGCCAGGAAGACGGCCGGGGCCGGCAAGCAGCCGAAGAGTCCGAAGTGATGCTCCGGAAGCCAGACCGAGTGGAGCCCGATTTCCTCGGCGTGAAGGCACTCCTCCATCACCTCCCAGAGGAAGTGGTTGGGGTCTCGCCGTTTCGGTCCGTAGCCGGGCGGAGTATCAGTCAGGGTGAAGTAGCCGAATCTCATGAGCTACACCTCCTGCTGCAAGGCCTAGACCAGGCCCGGAGACACCGGCGAGCCGGCCCTCTTTGGTCGTGATGATTCCGAGGACAACAGTCTTCTCCCTGGGCACGAAGCGCAACGGTTCGAATCCGCCGGCCCGCGCAGTATCGTACTCGGCGGCGCCCATGGCCGGGGGCAGAATGTCGACATAGCCAGCTTGCCACCGATACATTGCATCTTATTGCGTGCAATATCAACCCCCACACATGGCGGACCTGCTGCCCCCGCCGTGTCAGGTCCGCCACCACCCGGATCAATCGAAGACCACCGCCTTGTTCCCGCAGGGGAGGACCCGTCCCTCCAGATGGGTCCGGACGGCACGCGCCAGCACCATCCGCTCCAGGTCCCGCCCCTTGCGCCTGAGGTCCTCCAGGCTATCACTGTGGCTCACCCGCGCCGTGTCCTGCTCGATGATCGGGCCGTCGTCCACGCGCGGCGTCACATAGTGGCTCGTCGCGCCGATCAGCTTGACCCCGCGGGCGTAGGCCTGCTCGTACGGCCTGGCCCCGATGAAGGCGGGCAGGAAGGAGTGGTGGATGTTGATGATCCGGTTGGGATGGCGGTCCACGAACTCCGGGGTGAACACCTGCATGTAGCGGGCCAGGACTATCAGGTCCACGCGGAGATCCTGGAGGAGCCGGAGCTCCTTCCCTTCCTGCTCCCGCTTGTTCTCCGGTGTGATGGGGAAAGTGTAGTATGGAATCCCGTTGGCCCGCGCCGTGGGCTCGTGGATCGGGTGGTTACTCACGATGGCGACAATGTCGCAGGAGAGCTCGCCGATTCGCCAGCGGTGGAGAAGGTCCATCAGGCAGTGGTCGAGACGGGAGACGAAGATGGCCACCCGGAGGGGCTCGTCGGAGAAACGGATCTCCCAGACCATCTCCAGGGGGTCGGCCAGGGACTTGAACGCCGGCCCGATCTCCCCCTTGGCCAGGGCGAATCCCGCCAGGTCCCACTCCACGCGTGACAGGAAGAGGCCGCTCTCAAAGTCAATGTGCTGGTCCGCGTGGAGGATGTTCCCCCCGTGGAGGTAGATGAACTCCGACATCCGGTAGACCAACCCCTTCTTGTCCTTGCACTGGATCAGAAGGGTGGCGGTTCTGCGTTTAGCGTCGTCTGGCATGCTCTTCTCCGCGCGCACCCGACACCGGAAGCGCCTGCTGCGACCCGTCGTAACCCGCCATCCCGGGCCGGCTGTCCCGATCGTCCTTCGGAGCGTAGGCCAGCTCCCGAGTAAACTCTTCCCAGCGCGGGGACAACCCCTTCGCGCGATCGATGATCCACGCGATGTGGCGGGGATCATGGGTCCCGCCGAGATACGCGCCAGCGTACCCCAACCCCTGGAGGACGGCGGCCATCCGCGCCGCCCGCTCCAGCCGGGCCGCCAGGCCCTTGTCCGGTGCTCGAGATTCCGCCCGCACGACTTCCAGAAGCTCCGGGGAAACCCAGCAGCCGGGAGGTTCCCCTCGCGCCATCTTCTCCGCCCTCGCTCCCGATCCCCCCGCGCCGAAAGACGAAGCAACGAAGAAAAACGACAAAACTCTCAGCCAGCTCTCCGTAGTGGTGCGCATCAACCTGTGCGCTTGATCATAATGCTCCCGCACCGCTGTAGGCAATGGGAGACTGCCTGCGGCGGCAGACTCCCTGTTTCGAACTCAACAAGGTGTGGCTTCGTGGCGGCCACCAAGCCAGTCAGGTGTTGCCCTCCGCTCCTCGCTCCGAGGCAACGACGCCCCCCTGCCTGGCCTTCGGCCAACTTCCGCGGCAGGGCCGCAGGGCCTGGCCTCCCTAGGGGTCGGCCTGCGTGTCCGCTTCCGCGGACTGCGCACCGCCCTGCTGTCGCGCCTTCGCGGCTCACGCACTCCCCCTGCATAGGGCCTCAGTCCCGCCCCGCCCGCCAAGGGTCGGGGCTCCCCCTCCCCTGAAACAACGCGAGCATTACGCAGGCTCGCCCTTCTGAAGAATCTTCCGGTTGACACCTAGAGCAAGATTTTCTATGATCGGTTCGGATTTTTATGACCTTTGTCGAAGGGACCCACCTACTGCGCTGTAGGTAACGCGCACATGCTGCTTTGCGGAGAAACCGTCGCCGGATCTGGCGCGGCTACTCACGCTCGAAGCCGCCGGTGTTTCGCAGGACCGTGTTCGGTGTGGATCGACCGATCGCATTGGAAGCGCATCCTTTATGAAGGATTCAATGTTGAATGGGTCGCACCCTCAATTTCGCAGCGACCAGCGCAAGGATAGCGGCAGACACCGACGCCTAGCCTGCTTCATTCATGAACGTGCACGCACGACACTTCGAGCCGGGGCGAATGAGCCGTAGACGCGCGGTTCGCGGGTGTCGAGACGATTTCGGCGCGGGGATTCGACCGGCGCAGTCCCATTTGCCACTCGGAGCGCTGAAGGAGACGCAACGCGACGACCCAAAGGGAGCTGGTCGGGTCTCCTCCTCCGGGCTTGCCGACTCACGGCTTGCCGGCTATAGTGCCAACCAACCGGGACCGGACTTCGTCTGGATTGAGGAGAAGCGATGAACGGTGCAGGGGCCGTCGAAGCTAGGCTGCGAGCCATCATGCAGGCCTGGATGCTGCCGATCGAGCCCGGCTGCGAGCAGCATCTGACGCAGTTGATCCGTGACGCCGCGCTCCGCGTCGAGGCGGACGGCTTCGCTTCCGATCCCACGAAACTGTGGGAGATCGAGACCAACTTTCGAAAGCTCCTCACCGAGATGACCAGGCAGGCCGGCATCCTCGGGTTCAACGAGCTTCACGAGCCGACGTTCTTCAATGCGATGTCGCGGCTGTGTCCGCTCTGGCCCTTCTGCTGAGTCCGGACATGGACGAGCAGACGAAGGCAGCCTTCGCGAGCGCTTCCGACACGTCGAAGCAGCTGATCACACTGGCCACGGCCCTGCTCGGGATCGAGATCACCTTCCTCAAGGACTTCACCGCGAGCGTCGACACCGCGACCAGGCTCCTCATGGGCCTCTCCTGGGGCCTGCTGCTCCTTTCGGTGGTCGCCGGCGTCTGGACGTTGCTCGCGCTCACCGGGTCCCTGAGCGCGGCCACCAACCCGACGCCGAGAACCATCTTCGGCAGCAACGTCCGACTCCCGGCGATCACTCAGATCCTGCTGTTCCTGGCGGGACTTGCTCTCACGGTCGTATTCGGCACCAGGATTCTCTATGCCTGATCACCGCCAGGGAGAAGAGGGAGTTTCCTGGGCCATCCAGAAATTGATTCCTCGATTTGAAGCGGCGAATCTCGCCTTTGCGCAGATGCAGGCTAAGGCGTGCAACGCGGCGGTTGCGGACGCGATATGTCGTTCGATGATCTAGCCAACCGCGTAGACGACCTTCCGCTCGTACTCGCGGGCCCGATCGTTCGGCGAACGCGTGCCGATCTGGTTACGATATGGCTGGCTCTCAGTCGTCAAGCGTCGAACCTACGACTCGAGGTCTATGACGCGTCATCAACCGTCGCCGGCGGTCAGCTGGCTGCGACCACTGCTCTAGGTAACCGGCTGCACATCGCCGTCATCGATGCACAGCCTGTTTCGCCTCTCGTTGCGGGCACCGTCTACGAATACAACGTGTTCTTTGCCAGCGAGGGAGGAAAGGACCTCGATGGAGTAGGAATCCTCTCGGCACCGTCATCCGGCACGGGAGCAGTCACTTCTATCAGTTACGGCAATCGTGGACGACCCTCTTTCGTGCTTCCCGGCGCCGCTGCCGGTGATTTGCGTTTCGCACACGGCTCGTGTCGAAAACCGCACGGGGGCAAGATCGATGCGTTTAATGCGCTCGATTCCGTTCTCAACGCGACGCACGATAATCCCGCGGACCGGCCGCAGCAACTGTTCCTGACGGGCGATCAGATCTATGCGGACGACGTCGCCGATGCGCTGCTTTACATGCTTCGCGATGCGGCTAAGTCGATCCTCGGATGGCCCGAGCCCGAGCAGCTTCCGGGCAACCCTCCCGTGACCGAACTCATGCCGGGGCATCGACTGGAGCTTGTGCAAAGAAATAAAGGCTTGAGTTCGGGTCACGCCAAAAGTCACTTGATGAGGCTAGGCGAGTACTACTGTATGTATCTGTTCGTCTGGTCGGAAGGGCTGTGGCCGGCGGCCTTGCCAAGCTTCGAGGAGGTACTTCCCGGCCAGGATAGAGAGTCCCTCCCCGCGACTCCCGAGATCTCTCGGAAATCTCCCGCCTACACCGAGTTCGTGAAGGAGACGGAGGAATTGGAAATATTCAAAGCGTCGCTCGCAGCCGTGCGGAGGGTGCTCGCGAACATCGCCACTTACATGATGTTCGATGACCATGAGGTAACGGATGATTGGTTTGCTACCCTTCAATGGTGCGAGGACGCCCTGACGAAAAACGCACTGAGCCGGCGTATTGTCCAGAACGCCCTTTCCGCGTTCGCCGTGTTCCAGGCGTGGGGAAACACGCCAGCGCTATTCAAGGTCGAGCCAGCGAAGGGTGCGGCGCTAGTGAAGAAGCTCGCGCTGCTTCATGAACAAGGTGGGGGCGAGCCAAGCACCTGGGAGGAAATTGCGGTTGCGGTTCTTCCGAACTTCGGCCCTGCCGGAACGGGCGCGAAGAAGCTTGATGGGGTATTCCCGTGGCATTTCGCAATCGACTTCCCGGCACACCAAGTGATCGTCCTCGACACGCGCACGCATCGCAGCTTTGTCTCCCGGCACGCGGCGCCGAATCTGATCAATGCGGATCACATTGACCAACAGCTTCCAGCGACAGCGGCACCCAAGCCGGTGACCATTGTGATCTCACCCGCACCCATCTTTGGACACCCCACGATGGAGGAGTTTATACAGCCGTATGCTCGGACGCTGGCGGGGGCTACCACCGCCGATTTTGAGGCTTGGGCCTTCAATCCGCCAGGCTTCGAGTCTCTTCTGCTGCGCCTCGTAGATTATCAACACGTTGTCATTCTGTCCGGTGACGTGCACTACGGCTTCTCTGGCGTCGTTGACTATTGGGACGAACGCGGCGCGGCGCCGCGACAGGCCCGCTTCGTTCAGCTGTGCTCAAGTGCACTCAGGAACGCCAGCCCACCCGACATGCTCGATTTGGCTCTAAGATTGGATCTAAAACTAGACCGGCTTGGCTGGTTGGGAACGGAACCGGAAGCACAGTTGAAAAAGAGGGGGCCCGGTTCTACTGGGTTCCCCCTTACCAAGGCTCATAACCAAAGTCAGCCCGCTATTGAGAACGTAGAGCCCTCGACCTGCTGGATTCTTCCGCCCAAATGGCGTTACACAATTACCTTCGGGCGCGACGATCGGACGCTAGCTGCGCGCGGGATTGCTGCGGTGCCGGAGGGCGCTAGCGACGCCTTTAAGCATGTCTACGCGATGACGTGGGACAAGAAGCGGGTGGTCGTCAACGTGGGCAATCTCGGTCTTGTCAACATCCGCGCACGCAGTTCCGCGGCCGGCGCTCCGTTGAATGTTGAGCATGAGTTCTGGTATTTTCCCGACGAGCTCGCCGCATCGGCGTCGGAATGGGGTATCGACATCGGCACGCCAGGGCCGCGGCCCTCCACGGTGCACACACTTGCCCTAACGGCTCTGTCCGCAGCGATGCCACCGGGAGTGCGCTGCTTATGACCGACACGAACGCGTTGCGTGCTTTAGTGAAGGAGATGCAGAACTTCCTGCAACCGATTCTCGATACCGACGGCGACCCGGAGGCAGTACTCGACTTCCTCGATCACGTGGGATGGCACGTTCGGGGCTTTGTGGGGGCGTCGTTGTCGACCCTGCCGGCAACGATCGGATCCCTCTCGTCGATGGTCGACCGCGTCCTGGACGCCGCGCAAGGTGACGAGCTCGAGCTGTTGGCGATTCCGCAGCAGATAGGTGACGTGGCCGCGTTGTTCAGGAGCGTGGTCGATCTGTCCAGCGCGCTCAGCGCCGGAATGCCCTTTGACGCGCGCGAACTTCCCGGCGATCTCATCAACGCGTTGACCGTTTCGTACATTGCCCGCAAATCACCTCTGGCTTTTCATTTGCTCGAACTGGCGACGCTCGTGCGTCGCCCGCCGCTCGAGCTGATCGCACACAACGGAGTTGTCGTTCGAACAAAGAATCGCGTCCCGAAGCTGGATTTATCGCGCCTCGGAGATCTTTTCACCGATCCTCAGCGCGCATTCGCGGACGCGTACTGGCCCAACGGACTACCTAACGCGCCCGAGGCGAACGCCGTGGCGACGCGTTTCTTCCCGGTCCTAGCAAGAACGCTAAATGCGCTCGTCGGTATCAAGCAGCCGAGTCCTTTCGGGGAGATCGAGTTCCTCGTCGGCGGGGCCCCCGGGCCGAGCGAGCTTGCGGCGGCGGAGCAGGAAAAGCAGGACCGGATGATGTCGTTCCGCTGGATTCGCTACAGCTTGGACTCCAATCAATGGATGCAACTTGGCGCTACTGTGGCGTTGATTTCCGCGGATGAAGGAGGGCCGGGCGTTTCTGTCGTTCCGTTCGGCGGATGGTCCATCACGATCCCTCTCGGCGACTGGTTCCTCAGCTTGTCAATTGAAGGTGCAGTGGGTGGCCTGGACGTTACCGACAGCGGAGTTCGCGCCTACGCGAGTGATGAGGAGGATGGCGCGCGACTTTCGTGTCGCCTCGATCGGATCGCCGAATCCGCCTCCACAAGAATCGGGCCCGATGCGGGACCCCGCGTCGACATCAAGAACGTCGGGTTGGAAGTGTCGTCGATTGTCGGTAGCGATCAGAGCGATTTCAAGGTCATGCTCTTCTTGGAGGACGCGAGCGTCGTGCTCAATCCTGGCGCGTCTGACGGGTTCCTGCAGAGCATCTTGCCCGCGGACAACACCAAAGCGACCTTCGGCCTCGGGGTCGGGTGGTCGCGTCGAGGCGGTTTTCACATTGAAGGCAGTGGAGGCTTGCAGATTCGGCTGCCGATGCACTTGGAAATCGGGCCGATCACTTTTTCCGACCTGATCATTTCGGCCCTACTCAAGGACAGCCTCCTCCCAATTGAAGCGGGCGTCAACATTCGTGCCCTCTTGGGGCCGCTGACCGTCGTTGTCGAGAATATCGGACTACGAGTCACGCTCTCTTTCCCAGCGAACGGCGCGAACTTCGGTCTGTTCAACCTTGAGCTTGGCATCAAGCCGCCCAACGGCGTCGGGCTGTCGATCGACGCTGGCGTGGTCAAGGGTGGCGGTTATCTCTACTTCAACTTCGACGCTGAGGAATACGCCGGCGCGCTGGAACTCACCTTCAGCGGCTTCCTGAGCCTGAAGGCCATCGGGCTCATCACCACTCGCATGCCTGACGGCAGCCGCGGCTTCTCCCTGCTCATCATCATCACGGCGGAGTTCGTCCCCGGCCTGCAGCTCAGCTACGGTTTCACTCTGATCGGGGTTGGCGGTCTGCTCGGTCTCCATCGCACGGTGCTGCTCGAACCGCTGGCGCTCGGCGTACGCACGGGCGCGGTCAACGGGATCCTGTTCCCGGTGGATCCCGTAGCCAATGCGCCGCGCATCATCAGCGATTTGCGCACGATCTTTCCGCCGCTGCAGGATCACTTCCTGATCGGTCCGATGGCCAAGCTCGGCTGGGGCACCCCAACCCTGGTGAGTCTTTCGCTGGGGTTGATCATCGAGATCCCGGGCAATGTCGCGATCCTCGGCATCCTCAAGGTGGCGCTGCCGGTGGAGCAGGCGCCGCTGATTCAGCTCCAGGTCAACTTCATCGGCGCCATCGAGTTCGACAAGCAGCGCGGCTGGTTCTTCGCGGCGCTGTACGAGTCGCGCATCATGTTTATCACGCTCGAGGGCGAGATGGGCATGTTGATCGCTTTCGGCGCCGACGCCAACTTCGTCCTGTCGGTCGGCGGCTTCCACCCGAGCTTCTCGCCGCCGGCGCTGCCGTTCCCGAGCCCGCGGCGGATCGCGTTCGACATCGTCAACACACCGGTGGCGCGCATCCGCGCCGAGGCCTATTTCGCTGTCACGACCAACACGGCTCAGGTCGGTGCCCGTGCCGAGCTGTACTTCGGCTTCGAGGCCATCACCGTCGAAGGGCACCTGAGCTTCGATGCGCTCATGCGCTTCTCGCCCTTTTACTTCATCGTCGAGATCGAGGCGGGCGCTTCGGTCAAGGCGTTTGGCGTGGGCGTGTTCAGCATCGATCTGGGATTCACGCTGGAGGGCCCGACCCCGTGGCGCGCGCGGGGCCGCGGATCGGTCAGCCTGCTACTGGTCGAGATCTCCGCAGACTTCGACGTGACGTGGGGCGAGGCGCGGAACACCACGCTGCCGGCGATCCGCATCATCCCGCTGCTGACGGCGGAGTTCGAGAACGCGGCGAACTGGCGTGCGCTGCCGCCGCCTTCCAGCAACCTGCTGGTATCACTGCGCAAGCTCGACCTGGCCGCGGACGCGCTGGTGCTGCATCCGCTGGGCACGCTCGAGGTGAGCCAGAACGCGATCCCACTCGACCTGCCGATCGACAAGGTGGGCGCGCAGAAGCCCGAGGATGCCAATCGCTTCAGCCTCGAGGTCAAGGCCGGCGGCTTGGTCAAGCGACGGGACGCGCGGCGCGGTTTCGCGCCCGGCCAGTACCGCAACATGAACGACGCCCAGAAGCTGGCGTCGCGCGCATACGAGGACGAAGTCAGCGGCCTCGAGCTCGGCGTCGACGGCGCGGAGCTGCGGACCGGCCGTGGCGTCAAGCGCATTCTGCGCTACGAAGTGACGACGATCGATACCGCCTATCGCCGGTTCCGGCGGCACTTCGTCGCGCTGGGCGCGGGGCTGTTCACCCACTTTCTGAAGGGCAACGCCGTATCCAAGTCCAGCCTTTCGAGGTCTCGCAAGCAGGAGTTGCAGCCGTTCGACGATGGCGTCTCGCTCGGCAGCGACCGTTTCGTCGTCGCCTCCACGAAGAACAACCGAGCCTATCCGGCAGAGACGACCAGCTTCGCCAGCGAGAGCGCCGCGCGCGCCTGGCTGGCGGACAAACGGGCCGCTGATCCGAACGTGGCGAGCACTCTTCACGTCATTCCCGCCACCGAGAAGGCGACCGCGGCATGAGCAACTCCGCCTATACCTTCCTGCCCTGGGCGCGGCAGGGCCTCGCCAACCGCATCACCGCGCCGGACCTGGCTGTTGAGGTCAAGCTCCGCGCCGCCATTTCCGTGGAGCTCCGGCTGAAGGCACGGCAGCTCGACGGCGCGGAAGTGCCCGTCGCCCTTCCGCCCCGCAATGTCCAGCTGTACGGCCCAGGCGATGTCATTGGCCTCGACTCGCGCGCGATCGTGCGCACCGAACCACGCGACTGGATAACGAACTTCGAGCCGAACTACCTCGCGGCGATCGAGTTCTACGACGAGGATCTGCCGTGGCGGTACACACCCGCCGCGCCGGATGCCGCAGGCGCGCGCCTGCGACCCTGGATCATGCTTGTCGTGCTCGCCGAGGGCGAGTTTGATGGTGCGTTTTTCAAGGAAGGCGGCGAGCTCACGGACCACCCCCTACCCTTCATTAGGGTGGAGAGCGCGCAGCATGGCGCTCTTTTCCCGAAGGCCGAGGACCTCTGGGCCTGGGCGCACGTCCACGTCAACCGGAGCCTCACGGCTTCGGACACCGAGATCATTGCTAACGACCGGGCAGCCGTCGCGAATCGCCTCGATGCCCTGGTGAAGCAGGATGCCGACCTGGCGTATTCGCGGATCGTCTGTCCCCGCAAGCTGGAGGCCAACAAGGGCTATCACGCCTTCCTGGTGCCGGTGTTCGAGAGCGGGCGCCTCGCCGGCCTCCACCTCGACCCGAGCATCGCACCAAGCGCCACCACCTCGGCGTGGGCCGCCTACGACGGCCGACGCGACAACGATAGCTTCCCCATCTACTTCCGCTGGTATTTTCGCACGGGCGCGATCGGCGACTTCGAGTATCTCGTCCGCCTATTGCAGCGGAAGGCCGTCGACAAGCGCGTCGGCGTGCGCGACATGGACGTGCAGCGCCCCGGCTCCAACCTTTCCGGGATCACCGATCCCGCACTCGGTGGCGTGCTTCAGCTGGGCGGCGCCCTGCGCGTGCCGCGCGGCCTGAATCCGGAGGAGCGGGAGGCGGTCGAGAAGCAGGATGCCTGGTTCGAGCCCTATCCGCATCCCTTCCAGCGGAGCCTTAGCACCTTCATCAACCTCGCGGACACCTACGAGGCCAAGCCCGCCGCGCAGGCCAACGCCGAGAGCGGGATCGAGGGCGTGAGTGGAGATCCAGATCCGATGATCACGCCGCCTCTCTACGGACGCTGGTATGCCCGCGTGGCGCGCCTGCTCGTCGAGCGGGACGGCTCGCCGGCGCCGAACCCGAGGAACTGGGTTCACGAGCTGAACCTCGATCCGCGCTACCGCGTGCCCGCCGGATTCGGCACCGGCGTCGTGCAGTCCAAGCAAGAGGATCTGATGGCGGCCGCCTGGGAGCAGGTTGGCGATGTGCTCGAGGCCAACCGACGGATCCGCCGCCTTCAGTTCTCGCAGCAGGTCTCGGTCGTGTGGCACCAGACCCACCTGCGGGCGATCGCGACGGCGAGCCCCGGTAAGACATTGGCGCTGACGGCGCCCGTGCACGCGCGCGTGATGACCGATGGCGTCACGCTGCGTCACCGCGTCGAGACCAGCACGGTGACGCCGGCTTTGGTGTCGCCGACGATGCGGCGCATGATGCGCCCGCGCGGCCGGCTGATGCGGGCGCTCCCGTTCGACGGCATCGCGCGCCGCGACAACCTGATCGAGCGCGTGAACCGGGGCGAGGTCCTGCCCGCGCCGTCCAAGCGCACACCCCCGGGCGTCGCCACGGTCAAGGACGTCACCGAGGGGCTGCTGCCAACTGATGTCTGGCCGTGGCTCATCGATTGGCTGCGGCGTGCGCCGTGGCTCGGCTACGCGCCGCTGGGCGTCGCACTGCTGTTGGGACTGCTCCTGTTTCTGCTTGGCTTCCCCGATGCACTGGCGCTGGGCGTCGCCTCCGTTGGTCTGGCCGCGACGGTCTGGCTGGTGCGCAAGCTGCGCGAGGTCCGACGGGCTGATTCGCTGCTCGAACAGAACCAGACACCGGCTTCGGTCGACGCGTTGCCGGCGAGCCCGGACTTCACGCTGACGATCCCGAGCACCGGACCGGATGCGACGGTCACCCTGACGCGTGGCGGCACCGACAGCCCCGAAGGCGCGCGCTTCCGCACGGCACTGAGAGATCTTCACGCCCTCGTGCAGGCCAGCTTCGCCGCCGACACCGTCGGCGAGAACGGTCCCGCCCGCACCCCGTTAAGCCTGTCTGAGATCAACGGCACGACGCTCAACGCGGTCGACCCGGCCGTCACCATCCCGCGCCGCGCACGTGAATTGGTGCGCATCCCGCCGCGCATCCGCGCGGAACTGCCGGCGCAGCTCGTCGAGGCAATGGCCTATCCCGTTTTCGACCAGCCGATGTACCGCCCGCTGGTTGAGCTGTCCTCGGAGCTGTTCGTCCCCAACGTCAACCTGATCGAGCAGAACAGCATCACGCTGCTGGAGACCAACCAGAAGTTCATCGAGGCCTACATGGTCGGTCTCAACCACGAGTTCGCGCGGGAGCTGCTGTGGCGCGAGTATCCGACCGACCAGCGTGGTAGCTACTTCCGGCAGTTCTGGGACGTCTCCAGCTTCTTCGGGGGCGCGAATGCTGATGACGATCAGCTGCGGGAGAAGCTGCGCGACATCCCGCCGCTGGACCGCTGGCTGTCCGCGTCGACACTCGGGGATCACGATGCGCGCGAGCGACCGGGCAACACGAAAGACGAAGTCGTGCTCGTGATCCGCGGGGAACTGCTCAAGCGTTATCCGAACGCGGTGATCTACGCGCAGGCCGCCGAGTGGGAACGCAAGGCGAACGGTGACATCGACCGCGAGAAGGAGCGCAAGCTGGTCGACATCGCGGTGGCCGAGGCCGACAACCCGCCGCGAACGAAGCTGCGCACGCCGCTGTACCAGGCAAAGATCGAGCCCGACATCTACTTCTTCGGGTTCGATCTCACCCTCACGGAGGCGCGCGGGGGGACCGGCGAAAAGCGCAACGATCCCGCCGGGTGGTTCTTCGTCCTGAAGGAGCGTCCCGGCGAGCCACGCCTTGGCTTCGATGAGTCGTCGGACGGCGCGGTCGTCGTGTGGAACGACCTCGGGTGGGACCAGGTACCGATGTCCGGACTGTTCATCCGCCCGGCCGGCGGTGTCGCGCCGGTCATCCCGGGCGCGGTTCCCGTGGGTCAGGGCGAGAAGGATGAGCAGCGCAAGGATGACGTCAGCGTGGTCTGGAACGCCAACGTCAGCGCAGCGGAGCTCGCCTACATCCTCTACCAGGCGCCGGTGATGGTCGCGGTGCACGCGGCCGAGATGCTGCCGGCCAAATGAGCGCGGAGACTCCATGTCCGACTTCGAGCAGTCCGAACAACTGAATAAGGCTCGCGCCCAACTCGATGCCGAGCGGGCCAAGCTCGCGGCTGCCCGCGAGCGCCGTGTGCGACTCGCCGCTGAACTTCAGGCCATGGGTTCTAGGCCAGCACAGGCTCAAGATCCGATTCGCAAGCTGGACAGGCAACTCGAAGAAGCACGCGCTGCGGAAGATGCCGCACACTTCGATCACGGCCGAGCGCAACTGAAAGTGACCCGCGTCGAGCTCGCCGAGGCCCAGGCCGATCTTGGCGCCGCCCGCGAGCGCCGCGCGCGACTCGAGGCCGCGCTCGCCGCTGCCACGCGCGTCAAGCCGGCACGGGGCGAGGATCCGACGCCCGCGTTGAGGGAGGACCTGGAGAAGGCGCGTGCCGCAGAGAACACCGCACGTGCAGGGGCCAAGCGAGTCAAGGCAGACGCCATCGAACACGCAGGGGCGTTCGGCGCGCTCGCGGATCCCCGCAAGGTCCTATCGGCGCTCGACGATGCCTACCCGATCCTGCTGATGCCGGTGCGACTCGAGACCCGTTTCAAGCGCTTCGACCTCGGCAACGGCACACGGGACGAGCTGTGGGTGCGCATCTACCCCGACGATTGCGCCGTTGACACGTTCGAGGCCACGCTGTCGGACAACGAGATTCGTAGCGGTCAGCGCTACTGGACCGAATCGTGGGCCGGCGGCGGCTTCGAGGGTCAGGAACGCGCCGCGTGGCGCAATCTCGTCGCCAGCCACGGCGTCGGCCGGGCGGCATGGATCATCAGGGAATTCAGACCGGTCAAACCGGACGACAAACCGAGCAAGGTCACGTCGGATGACATCATCCTCGTTATCGTCACCGACGCGCCGCCGGCCGGCGCCGAGAAGGCGAGCCTCGCCGACTACTGGAAAGCGGTCTGGCTCGCGGACGGTGACAAACCCAAAACCGATGCCGCGGCGACCGCCCTCGGCGTTAGTGCAAGCTTGAGCCTAGCGCAGCGCTACGTGCCGGCCAATCTCAACGTGTCGCCGCTGCCACCGAAGAAGCGCGGCGACGTTGCCGTAAGCGTCGCCTGGCTAGAGCTGCCGTCTCCTGCGGCGTTGGCTCCGAAGACCCGCTCGTGGACAGCGCCGCCGCGGGTGCGGGTGCTGCCGGACCGCTTCGTCGTGATCGGCTATCAGGGCGGCAAGGTGGTATTCCAGGCGATCGGCGCGCCGATCCCGTCCCCACTCGTCGCAGGCCCTGATCCGTCGGCGCCCGCCGAAGAGCAGTTCAAGCACGACGCCAACGGCGACCTCATGGTCAGCGATGACATGCGGTGGATGGTCGACTTCGACACCGCGGTGAGCGTCGGCATGGGCATCAAGGTGCCGCTCAATCCGGCCACGGTCGATCTCGCCGCGCCGATCGATCGCCTGCTGGCGATCGGCGTACGACTTGCCGACGACGCGCACGGTGGCCGCGCAGCACTCGAGGAGCTGTTGGCGCACCATCGCTACGGTCGCGCCGGCTTTTCGTTCGTGCCGCAGGGCACCCCGACCAACAACACCGATTCCGCCGGCGCCGGGTACAGCCGCGTCGACGATGCGGATGCGGCCTACGACGCCCTCGCGCGCACGGACGCCCAGCTCGTTCTGACGTCGGACTGGTGGCAGCGGCCTGATGGCCAGTGGCTCGCAGACTCACTGGGCATCGATCCGGCAATATTCGATCGCGTGCCGCATGCGAACGGCAAGGATCTTGCCGAGGCGCGCGCCATGAACCGCGCGTTGTGGCCGGCGACCTTCGGCTATGCGATGGAGACCATGCTGCACCCGGTCTTCACGCCAGAGCAGATCGAGGCAACGCGCTGGTTCTTTACCCGCTTCGTGAGCGGTCGCGGCTTCCTGCCGTGCCTGCGCATTGGCGACCAGCCTTACGGCGTGCTTCCTGTGACCGCGCTTTCGCGGCTCGACTGGCTCACCTCCGACCGCCTGGGCAAGATCGCCGGGCTCGAGGCGCCGCGAGGCTTCCGCGCGTACCTGCAGGGCCTCGCGGGAGTGCTCGGTGCGATGCGCGCCGACTGGGACACGATGGCGCAGGGCTCGGCCTTCGTCGGGAAGAGCGGCGATCCGCACCAGATACTGCTCGACGTGCTGGGCCTGCATCCCACCTCGGTCGAATACCACCAGCGCTACGCCGAGAGCCTGCAGCACCTGTTCAACCACGCGAAGCTACAGGGACTCGGTGCACCGCTCACGGCAGGCGCCATCGAGCACAATCTCCGTGTCGCCGGCCTGAACCTCCTGCGTCGGCTCGGCTACGCCGGCGAGGAGGAACCGGACATCCTCGACAGGTTCTTCTTCGGCCGCGCCAACCGCCTGAACGGCCCGCTGATCGACGACCGCCCGCTGTCCGAATCTGACGCGATACGCGCCTACACCGACGACGGGCGTAACTACGTCCGCTGGCTGCTCGACGCCGCGCGCCACTCCCTCGAAGACCTGCGGCTGGAGACCGGCTACAAGGACGACAAGGCACCCGACGCGCTGCTGTACTTGCTGCTGCGCCATGCGCTGATGCTCGGCTACTGGAACACCAGCCTGCAGCTGCATCTCGCCGCCGGGACTGTGACGTTCGCCACCGCATCGCAGGCGCGGCGCGAGCCTCCCTTCATCCACGTGAGTGACGGCGACTCCGAGAGTCGCCTGGCGTACCTGCATCGCATCGACGCGCGCATCACCGATCGCGACGGCATCACGGTCGCCGAGCACATCACGCAGAAGCTTGGCCAGATTCCCGCGACACGGGACCTCGACGACCAACTCGCTGCACTCGATTTGCTCAAGGACGCGCCGACCGCGCGCCTCGAGCGAAGTCTGGCAGAACACATCGACACCGCGAGCTATCGGCTCGACGCCTGGCTGTTGGGACTGGTCAACTACCAGCTCGCGGTCATGCGCTACCGGGACGACGCCACGCAGGCGCGGCGCGGCATCTATCTGGGTGCATACGGCTGGCTTGAGAGCTTGCAGCGCAAGCAGGACAACCTGACCCCCGTCAACCTGCGCGATGACCTGGCACTGACGTTCCTGCCCAAGGGCGCGCCCCCGCTCTTGGAGGATCCGGCCAATGGCGGCCATGTCCTCGCGCCATCGCTCAGCCACGCGGTGACCGCTGCGGTGCTGCGCGCCGGGTACCTCGCCAACGCCACGCCGGAGGCCCCCCAGGCGCTCGCAGTGAACCTGTCGTCCGAGCGTGTCCGCGTGGCGCTCGGTCTGATCGAAGGCATCCGCAATGGCCAGCCGCTCGGCGCGCTCCTCGGCTACCGCCTGCATCGAGGCCTGCACGACCGCCACGGTGCCCTCGAGCTGGACCCCTTTATCGATCCGCTGCGCAGGCAGTTTCCGCTTGTCGCGAACCAAATGACCTCAACGAAGGAACCCGGCGCCTCGATCGAGACGGTCGAAGCGCGCAACGTGGTCGACGGCCTGAAAATGGTTGAGCATATCCGCAAAACCGGCAATCGCACCTATCCGTTCGGACTGCCTCTGCCTCCAGCGACCGCCCAGGCGGCCGCGGCCATCACGGAGGAGGTCGACCGGCTGCTCGACGCATACGACGCCCTTGCCGACCTCACGGTCGCCGAAGGCGTGCATCAGGCCGTGCTGGGCAACTACGACCGCGTCGCGTCCACGCTGGATGCGTATTCGAAGGGGACGTTCCCGCCCGAGCCCGAGGTCGTCCGCACGCCACGCAGCGGGTTCACGCTCACGCATCGGGTGGGGCTGCACTTCGAGGCGGGCGTCGCTCCGGAGGTTTCAGCCATCGCCGGCTTCGGCGTCAGCCCGCGGTCGCAAGCTCAGCCCGCCGTGAACAAGTGGCTCGCAAGGGTGTTGCCCCCGCCCGACGCGGTCGCCTGCCTGGTCGAGTGGCTCGATCCCGTGGGCAACGCGTTGCAGCAGGAGATTGTTACGCAGGAGGTACTAAAGCTGCAGCCGATCGATCTCGTCTACATCGGGACGCCGGACGGCGAGGCGGGCATGACCGAACTCGACGACCGCATCCTCTCGTACGTGATCACCGCGCGCAAACCGCGGTCGGACGCGGTCCTGACCATTCGCCACACGCAACGGCTGCCCGGCAAGGTGACCTTCTTCGAGTTGGCGCCGCTGGTGCGCAGCCTGCGCTCGGTACTGCTGCGTTCGCGTCCGTTGATGCCGACCGACGTCGCCCTGTCCGGAGAGGCCGAACAGAAGCACGATGCGACGCAGTCGATCGCGCGGGATCGCGTGCTCCTCGTGCGCGAGGCAATGACCACCCTGCAGACCGATGCCGGCAACTTCGCCGCGGTGGCGCCAGTCGACACCGCGATCGACAACCTTGTCGTGCTGTTCGAGCGCGCCGCGCGCTTTGGCATCCAGCAGATCGGCTGGGGTTTTGTCTACGAATGGCGACACCGGACGTTCTCCAAACTACTTGCGCGCGTGACGGCCGTCGTCGAGCGCTGGACCGATCGGGTCGATCGCTTCGACGAAGGCCTGGCGGACTACGACGCTTTGCCAGCCGCGACGGCCGATGACGAGCGGTTTCCATTGCTCGGCCAGCTTGACCTGTTGGTGGCGGCGACACCCGTCAGCCCACGGCCCGCCACACCCGCCGACTACCGCGCGGCGTTGGCGGCCAGACGCACAGCAATGGCCACCAAGCGCGACCGACTGCAGGCCATCCTGACGACGCCGGATCCTCGCCTTGCGCAACTGATCGCCGCGATCGAGGCGGAACTGCCGCTCGACGCGTTCGACGTCACGCCGTTTGCGATCGCCGATGTCGAGAAGGACGTCACGCTGTTTCTGAACGACCTCCGTGCGCGCATGGATGCGCTGAAGACGGAGATCGCAGCGCGGCTGAAAGCGGCCGACGAAAGACTCGCGGCACACGATGCGGCGGCCGAGCCCGCCACACGGGTCGATGCGCTGCAGAAGGCCGGCAGCGCGCTGCTCGGCGAGGACCTGCGGCTAATCCCCGAGTTCACCTTCGCCCCTGTCCAGGGCGCCGAGGTCACGAACGCACTGGCGGCGAGCAAGTCCGGCGAACTGACGCGCCACCTCACCGACGATCTGGGCATCGACTACCCCGTGGACGACTGGCTGCACGGCGTGGCGCGCGTGCGCGACAAGATGCGCCACTGGGAGCAGATCACGATGCTCACAGCGACCCTCGGCCAGGCCGAACTGTCGCTTACGCCGATCCAGCTGCCGCACCGCCCCGACGAGAGCTGGCTGGCGCTCGAGTTCAAGACCGCGCAGCCGCTGGACGGAGAGCGGCTGCTCTACACCGCGCATTACGCGGTGGAGCCGAATGCGGCGGCGCCGACCTGCGGTCTGCTGCTGGACGAGTGGACCGAGGTCGTACCGTCGCGCGAGGAAACCGCCGGCCTCGCGTTTCACTACGACGGCCCCGGTTCCGAGCCGCCGCAGGCGTGGCTGCTGGTCACGCCGGCGCGCGCCGACGGCAAGTGGCAGTGGGACGTCGTCGTCGATGCGGTCAACGAGACACTGGAGCTTGCGCGGCTGCGTGCGGTGGAGCCCGGCCAAATCGACGACCAGGCGTATGCGCGCTTCCTACCCGCGACGATGAGCGCGGTAACGCTGTACGGTGTCTCGATCGCGGCCAACTTCTCACGCGTCAACAATGTGGCAGGTCACCTCGAGCGAGGCGGCAATGGCTGACAAGTTCGCCGTCACCGACATCAAGAGCGCGCTCGCGCGCAAGCTCTTCCCGACGATCACGTTGTGGAACCGGCTCGAGGGCCGGCCCCGAACGGCGAACTTCGAACGCGCGTTGCGCGCCGAAGCGCGCGATGCGCTATGGAAGCTCGCGCGACAGAAACAAGTCGGAGAGTTCCGGGGTGAGGACGCGGGATCACCCGTTTTCGCCAAGGCACGTCTGGCGACGACGCGGCTCACGCGGTTCAAACCGGGCGACGCGGCCGCGATGGACTTCGACGAGACAATCCCGCTCGAGGTGCAGGTCGAGCGCCGTCCGCTTCAGTTCACGCTGGGCCAAGACAGGATTGCGCTGGACCTACGGCTGCTGATGGGTCGGCGGTGGCTCAAGCTGATCGCGGGCATCGGAAACTATGCGAAACTGTTCATCAACAAGTACGGGTTCACCGAGCCCGATCCTGCGCGCCGGGACGATGCCGCCGTATGCGCCCACCCCGAGGTGTGGCAGAGCTTCGCAGCGGCTGCGGGCCGCGCGATGGACGGTGCCGCGCTTTACTTCTATCTGCGGGGCGCCCCGGGACGGCATGCCTACGACGGTATCCCGATCCTCGATGCGCACAAGGCCAGGCTCGACGCGGCGGCCAAGACCTTCGCCGACTGGGTCCCTCGGCTTATCGAACAACCGCAGTCCGGCGAGAACGCGGCATGGCGACCTGCGCGCCTCGAATACCGCTTCGCCTGCGCCGCGCCGACCCATACAGGCGAGAAGAAGCTCGTCGCCGACGAGTACTACCAGGGCACGCTCGATTGGCATGCGGTCGATGTCGACCCCGCCGCCGCCTCCCTTGGCGAGAACACCTCCAGCGCCGATCCGCGCACTGCGATCACGCGCACGATGCTCCCGGTGCCGATTGGCTATCCCGGAATGCCGCACCCGCGCTGGTGGACCTTCGAGGACAGCAAGACCAACTTCGGAGAGATCAAGCCGGACACCACCGATCTGGCAAAGCTGCTGTTTGTCGAGTTCGGGCTCGTCTATTCAAACGACTGGTTCATCGTGCCCTTCACGCTCGGCGCAGGGTCGGTTGTGGCGGTCGAGGGTCTCGCCGTGACCAACGTCTTCGGCGAGCGCATCTGGATCAAGGCGGCGGGGCGTGGCGCGGACGATACGTGGCAGCGCTGGAGCATGTACACGGTGAGCATCAAGGGCAACTCCGACCGGGCACAGGCCGATACTAGCCTGCTCGTACTTCCCACGGTACCCAAGGTGCAAGAGGGCGCGCCGCTCGAGGAGATCATGTTTATCCGCGACGAGATGGCGAACATGGTGTGGGCCATTGAGAAAACCATCCCCGCCGCCGACGGTCGCGGGAAGCCGGGCAGCGAGGCAGCACGCGAGACGCGCGCGTACTTCGAGCGGCTCCTTGCGTCCAGCGGCGTATCATCGCCGCCGACGGTCGAGCCGCGCGCCAAGATCCGCTACGAGGTGATGAACAGCGTGCCAGAGCACTGGATCCCGTTCATCCCGGTGCGCGCCAAGGGTAGCAATCGCGAGATCGACTTGCAGCGCGCCGCGATGCCGCGTGTCCTGGAGGGCGATCCGCTTTCGCCGGTCAAGGTACGACCGCGCACGTCCCTGCTGCGGGCCGGCCTCGACCAGGCGAACCCGCAGCCCTACCTAGTGCCGGAAGAAGAAGTGCCGCGTGCCGGTGTGCGCGTGACACAAGCCTTCCAACGGACCCGCTGGTACGACGGGCGCGTGTTTGTATGGGTTGGTGTGCGCAAGCAGACGGGGCGCGGCGAAGGCTCGAGCGGCCTACGGTTCGACATCGTCGAGCCGACGTCTAAGCCATCGTCACCGTGATGAACGGTTGGGGAGAGCCAGGAGCCAAGCTCAGCCGGACGGTTCCGAGGCACAATGAGTCAGACAGTATATACTCAAACAGATGATGCCAGACAAAATAACGATCAGAAGCCGGTCAGACAAAGCACACAATCATTCCGGCCAGTCTTTTAGTAAGCTTCAGCTCTTGAAATGGAGCATCGTTGCGTTATTGGGACTGTCCGTAGTTATTGCCTTCCTCCTTGCAGCGTTCGTCATCGGACTGCTGCTGACCGTGCCACTCGTCCTACTAGGGATCCTCTGGTTTATCAGTATGGCATGGCGCGGCAAAATCCGAATACACCGAAACCCCTAGTAACTCACTTCGGGCGCGACGTCCTCATCGGGAAGCAAATCGGCCTCGTTCCCAGAATGTATTCGGCGGGTCCAGACTGAGACCGGGTGTCACTTTGATTTCGTGGATCGATCAGGATCGTGCTCGATCTCGGGAAAATATCAGTGTGGCGGCGCCCGGGGTCGGGAGCGAGGGGCGAGGGTAGTTGAGATGAAGAAGATGGAGCCCCTTGACACCAGGGGGCGTCAAGGGGCGACCACCGCTGAGACAGAGCCGCCCCACGGCGGGCGGACGGAGTTAGCCGCGGTGCTTGACCGGGGCGAGAAGCGAGCAGAACAAGGCCCGACGGAGTCGCCGACCGCAGGCGTATGCGGTTGTACGTTGAGGATCCCATGTACTCGATGAAGCGCACCTCGGCGCCAACCCGCTTGCCGTACTCGAGCAACTCGACAAGCTCGTCCTCGTTGACTCCCCGCATCACCACCGTATCGATCTTCAACCCTGTGAAACCCACCCGGCGAGCGGTGTCGATCCCCTCGAGCACCTTCGCGTGGGCGTCTCGCCTGGTCAGCGCCTTGAAGCGCTCGGGGCGGAGCGTGTCCAGGCTGACGGTCACGCGGTGCAAGCCGGCGTCGTAGAGGGCCTGCGCATGGTCGGCCAATAAGACTCCATTGGTAGTCATGGCAAGGTCCTTGACCCCGGAGGTTTGCGCAAGCATCCTCACGAGGGCTGGAAGGTCTCTGCATAAGAGTGGCTCGCCGCCAGTCAGGCGCACCTTGTCAACACCAAGGTCTGTAAAGGAGGCCCACCAGCGCGCTGATCTCTTCAAAGGTGAGAAGGCCTTCACGGGGAAGCCAGACATACTCCTCCTCCGGCATACAGTACTGACAGCGCAGATTACAGCGGTCCGTGACTGACACCCGCAGGTTGCGAAGAGGCCTGCCAAAGGTGTCAGAGAGCAATCGCATCCGGGACACCTCACTTGCAATGGGCGGGAGCGGCCCTGTACCTGGGAACAGCGGGATCCACCCGTTGAGACCACGCGTCAATCCCCCCTGTGAGACTCCTGACGTTGGTAAACCTTTGGTCGATCAAGAAGAAGGCCGCCTCGACGCCCCGCTCTCCGAGATGACAGTGGAGGACGATAGGAGTGTCCTACGGCCAGCGCTCCACCACCTCCCTGGCGAGGGCTTCGGTGACGAGCCGGGCGCCCTCAATGCGGGCGATCTTGTGTTCTTCCGGGGTGCGCACGTCCAAGAGCTGAATCGTTTGGCCGCTCTGGAACGCCGTCGCCAGCTCCTCCGGAGAGATCTGAACTCCCTGGTCCCGCTCATGGCTCTGCTGGAGGTAGGCGAGGACCTCCGCGACGTCCCAGATATTGTGGCTGCGGCCGACCTGCTCAAGCGTATCTGTCGGCTGGAACCCGCAACTGCTGCACCCACCGATGTGATACCGACTGAAGAGGGCGCGCTGGGCGCCGGGGAAGACCTCGAGAATCTCCTGCATCGTGCTGTCCTTGGTGATGCGATCTGTCTCCATTGTGACTCTCCTTTGGTTGTGGATTCGGGGGAGGCACGGCACTGCTAGGCTTAGGCTAGACCGCCCCCTTGCTCTCGCGCGGCGACATGATGACGAACTCGAGCCGGCGATGGGCCTCGCGGAGTGCCACCTCGACGCGCTCGGGCGACTCGGCGCGGGCGAAGATGAACCCGAGATAGCTCGACTCGACCCCTCCGGGAGGGGCACGAGGTCCTGGCCGGGATGTGCGGTGATGGCGATCTCCTCGATCCCTGGAACACCCCGGGCCTCGGCCTGGCCCCGGACCTCTTTGAGCACCCCGGCCCGCGGGATCGGAATCATCATCACCCCCGCCGCGCCCCAAGAGCGTGACCTCCGGTCGCTCGACCGCGGCGATGACGTACGGCATCGTGACTTCCTGCTCGTTTCCGCTCCCAGCGTTCTTCAGCCGACTGCGGGTGTCGGGGAAAGATCCTCGAACAGCTGCTCCGATAGGGCGCTCCAGAATGCCGCCCGCGCGTCAAGCGAGCGGTGCGCTCCTCGTCGGATCTCTTCCTGATGCTGGTCAGTCGTAGCCCACCGGAGCAGGCCCTCCTCCAACATCTTGCCATGCTCAACGTCCAGGTTGATGTGGAGCTGAAAGTATTCCAATGCCGCGGGATCGAGCGGCAGGCTCTGCTCGATTCCCGCTACGAGGTGCGGGAACATGAGCGGGATCGCCCACTCGTGGCCCGGGCCGACCGCCCCGAGTGCCTCCAACCACGATCGCAGCGTCATGTCGAGATGGAGCTGGACGAAGGCTCGGGTCGCCGGCAACAGCGGGACTTGGTCCCACTCCCCCGCGCCGAAGCCCACGGCGCGAAGAAACCGCCGGTACAGGGTGGGGTGCGATCGCTCGAAACTTTGCGGCCGCATGTACTCGTCCTCAAGAATGTCCCTGAGCAGGCGCCGCACCTCGGGGTCCGGCGTCCGACTGGCGATCGCCTCCAGATAGGCGGTGAAGGAACAGACCAGATGGTAATGCTGCGATGCGTAGCCCCAGAGCTGCCACCGCGTAAGCCGGCCGATGGCGAAGCGTCGCAAAAATGGGTGGGTCACGGCGGGATGGCGTTCTACTTCCGCTCGGAGCTTCCGGACAAACTCGTAGGGCGTCACGGCTGAGGGGTCAGGTGATAGAGCATCCAGTAGACAACGACCCCAGTGACCGACACGTACAGCCATACCGGAAGCGTCCAGCGAGCGAGTCGCATGTGTCGTGAAAACTCCTCGCGCCACGCGCGATAGATCGTCGTCAAGGCAAGGGGAATGATCACGGCGGCGAGGCTGAGGTGCGAGATGAGCAGCGGGTAGTACACTCCTCGAATCCAGCCGGTACCTCCGAAGGGCTTGGAGCCAGCATGGTAGTGATAGATGACATACGAGACCAGAAACAGACTGGAGACGCCAAAAGCGGTCAGCATACAGGTCTTGTGTGCCGTCACCTTCCGCTGCCGGATGAAGCAGTACCCGGCCGTGAGCAGGGCGGCGCTGGTTCCGTTGAGGGCGGCGTTGACCGCCGGCAAGGCCGAGACACCGTGCACGGCGCCGGTCTGCGGTTGACGGCCCAGCAGCAAAACCGCCACGATGACGACGAGGAGGGCCGACGCCAGACCGATCACCGACAGCGCGACACGATCTTTCATGCGCCAGTCGCGCCGCCTCGCTTGCGCCGCAGCAGGTCACCCGCCTGCCGCGCAACCACGACCAGCAGGTGTCCCATCTTCGGGTGCTCGGGGTGGAGGTCGGGCTCGACGCCATGCCCCTGCAGCGCCTCGGTAGTGATAGGACCAATCGACGCGACCACCGTCCTGCTGCGGAGCGCGTCACGCAGCGCGTCCACGCGCCCCATCTCACGCGCCACGCGGAACAGGTTGTCCACCTGGTTGGCGCTGGTAAACAGCGCCACCTCCACCTCGCCCGCCGCCAACTGATCGATGGCGGCTCGAAGCGGTCCGATATCCTCGGGCAGCGCCCACCCATAGACCGGGACTGCGGTGACGCGGGCACCGCGCTTCCGAAGCCCGGCCAGCAGCTCTTCGTTGCGCCCGCCGTACTCCTGAACGGCGACGCGCTTCCCCGCGACCGGAAGCCTGAGGTCCAATTCCGAAAGCAGGTCGCGCCAGGTATTCGGCTCGGGCACCGCGAGCGCCGGCGAGAGGCCGACCTCCTTCAGCGCCGCGATCGGCTTGGGCCCGCGGCAGACCAGCGTGAGCCGTCCCAGCGCCTCCACCACCTCGTCCTTCGGCCAGCGCGTCGCAAGCGCGGCGATCAACATCCGCGTGCCGACACCGGTCAGCAGAATCAGCACGTCCCAGTCGCCGGCGAGCAGTGCCTCGCCGAACGCCAGCGCTTCGCGCTGGTCGGTCAGCGGGACCTCGCGCATGGACGGCGCCTGGATCGGCTCGCCGCCGTAGTTGCGGATCAGTTCAGCCATCTCCGCCGACCGGCGGCTCTCGAAGCTGACTACCCGCAGCCCGTTCAACGCTTGAGGCATGGCACCTATCTAAAACTCCCCGTGCCAGACGAGCACCAGGGTTCACATCCTCGACCCGCCGAAACGCAAAGGGATCTTCGCCCTCAGGATCGGAAGGGAGTCCCAGGTAGAGGCGCGCCCGTTCTTCAAGCTCATCGGCGGCGCGCTTGAGCTCGTGGAGAGGGAGCTCACCACCAGACCCCCTCACCTGCTCGGTCAAGCGATCGATCCGGGCAATCAAGCTCTGAATCTCGTCCGGGCACCGGGCCAACGATGCGTTCCCCGGGTTGGACCGGGAGCACCTCAAACACACGCAGCGGCCTACCCCTTCTCAAGGAAGCAGGCAGTCTTGGCCCTCGGAAGCAGGGTCCGTGGGAGTCGTCGCGGGCTTGGCCAAGTAGACCGGCTGCTTCACACCTCGATCTCGATGTCGGCGCCGGTGATCCGCACCGGGTAGCTCCTGACTCCTTGCTGAGCCGGCGGCCCCAGGACGGCCCCAGTCCGGATATCAAACTTCGCCCCATGCCAGGGGCAGGTCACCTCAGCTCCTTCCACCGCCCCTTCGGACAGCGGCCCTCCTCGATGCGTGCAGGTATCGCTCAGGGCATTGACGGTCCCGTCCACACGAAACAGGGCAATCTTCTGGCCCTCCACCTCGACCAGTTTGGCCTGTTGATCTCCCAACTCGTCGGTCGTGGCTACCTTGATGAATTGAGTCATCGGTCTCTCCTCCTCCGGGTGTCGGTGATCTGCGACCACTCTTCCCCTCCGGGTTTCCCAGCTCCCCAGTGATCAGTTCCTTGTGGTAGTAGGCTGGATCCCCGGGTGGTCCACGAAGAACTGCCTGTTCAGCTCGATGAAGTGTTTCCACTGCTCCGGGGTTTCGTCCTCGGCGAAGATGGCCTTCACCGGGCAGACCGGCTCACAGGCCCCGCAGTCGATGCACTCATCAGGGTGGATGAAGAGCTGGTCCGGGCCCTCGTAGATGCAGTCGACCGGGCACACTTCGACGCAGGCCTTGTCCTTCACGTTGATGCACGGCTCAGCGACGACATACGACATGGTGACGTTCCTCCTCTTCTCCTCTACCGTTTCTTCAGCCGGCGAAGCCCGCCAGCCGCTCCCTATATTGGGGGCGAGAGAGCTTCTTGAGGGCCATCATCTCTACCTGCCGGATCCGCTCCCGGGTCACCCCGTAGGCCGCACCGATCTCTTCCAGGGTCAGCGCGGTGTCCACGCCGATCCCAAACCGGAGGCGGACGATCTGCGCCTCCTTTGGCGTGAGAGCGGCCAAGGTCCGCTCCACTTCCTCGGCAAGCTCCTTGGACTGCACGTTGTCAACCGGCGAGCCGGGTGTCGGGTCCCTCAGAAAGTCCCCGAGGTCACTATCCTCCCCGATGGGGGTCTCCAGGGAGAGAGGCTTCTGGGCGGACTCCATGATCTCCTGCACCTTCGAGGCAGGCAGACCCGTGCGCTTGGCGAATTCCGCCACCGTGGGCTCACGCCCCAGCTCCTGGACAAGGGCCCGGCGCCTGCGCTCGATGCGGTGGAGCGTCTCCAGGGCATGCACCGGGAGCCGGATAATCCGGGCGCGATCGGCGATCCCTCGGGTAATGGCCTGTCGGATCCACCAGGTAGCGTAGGTGGAGAACTTAAAGCCCAAGCGGTACTTGAATCGGTCCACTGCCCTCATGAGGCCGATGTTCCCCTCCTGGATCAGGTCCGCGAGCGGCATCTCCTGACTCATGTACCGTTTCGCGATAGAGACCACGAGACGCAGGTTGGCCTCCGTCAGGACCCTCTTCGCTTCCCGAACCTGCTCTTCACCGGCTTCCATCTCGGCTAGATGCTGACGGAGGACCCGGCGCGAGACCCCAACCTCCGCCTCTAGCTTCCGACGCTGCCGCCGGAGCGTAGTCTCGGAGGGCCTCGAACCCTTCTGCGCTTGAGCGATCCACTCTTCCAGCCTGGCCAGGCGCTGCCCGCAGGTCCGGGCTGTCATCGCCAGCTGCTCGACGAGGGCTGGTGTGAGGTGGAGCCCTTCGAGTCTTCGGACGACTGCTTCACGATTTCGGCCGAGCCATCTGAGGATCTGTTCCCGCTTGGTCTGGCTGTCCGCCCGGCGCAGGGCCCTGTCCAGCCGAGCCGTCTCCTCCGTCAGGCGGCGGAGGGTCCCCAGTCCCGCCCGCAGCCGCCGGTACTTGGAGGCTTCGGTCTCAAGCTGGCCGTCGTCCTCCTCCTTGTCACGAGCGAGCTCCGTGAGGGGCTCGTGGTCCTGCCGAAGTCGCTCGGCTAGGGCCAGGACGTCCCGGACCACAAAGGGAAGCCTAAATACCGCCCGGCAGAAACGGGCCTCTCCCTCCTCGATCCGGCGTCCCAACTCTGCCTCCTGTTTCGCGGTCAGGAGTGGGACAGATCCGATCTCTCGGAGGTAGAGCCGGACCGGGTCGAGGCCTTGGCCGTTCCTTCGAGACTCGTCGGCGGCTGCGGGCTCGAGATCAGTCAGGGCCACTGATTCCTCGTTCCAATCCGCAACAGATGCTAAGGGGTCTCTGGACCCCGGGCCGCTCGCGGGAACCTCCTCGAAATTTCCCAAACCTGTATCGAGCTTGATGGCATGCACCCGCCCTCTATACCCCATATTCAGCGGGGCCGGTTGGGGTCGCCCGCGCCGCTCCGTCCCTTTTCTCACAAGGATCGAATCGGCCATCAGTATCTCCGCATGGCGGGATCCACGCTCTGCGCCCAGGAGTCCACGCCGCCCAGGAGGTTCTTCACGTTCTTGAACCCGAGCTGGGTGAGATAGTGCGCGCCCGCGGCGCTCCGCTCGCCCACGCGGGATAAGTGGCGTGTGGCCTACGGCGGGAAAGACCGTCGTCGCCGTTCTCGCTGTCTTGTGGATGAGAGGCTCTTCGGGTCTGTGGACAATCACAGCGTTTTCCTTCCAGAACGTCCTGCTCACATCATGTTCAGCTGGAGCTTGGCCGCCTCGGACATCATGTCCGTACACCAGGGTGGATCGAAGACGACGTCGACCTTGACCGCCGACACGCCGGGAACAGCCTTCACCTTGGTCTCCACTTCCACCGGCAGTTCCGCCGCTGACGGGCAGTTGGGCGAGGTCAGGGTCATCCGCACCGCGACCGACCCCGCGGGATCCACTGTGATCCCATAGATCAGTCCGACCTCCCAGATGTTGACTGGGATCTCCGGATCAAAGACCGTCTGCAGCGCCTCGAGGACCTGGGTCTCGATCACAACGGGATTGATGGGCGTGGTGTTCATGGTCCGTACTCCGTCGAAACGGTCTCCTCCCTGCCGTCCAGCGCGGCCTTCAGCGTGTGCCACGGCAGGGTGGCGCATTTGACCCGAATAGGGAATTCGTGCACGCCGGAGAAGGCGGCGAGCTTTCCAAGTTCAACGGGATCGAATGCTGTGCCGAGATCTGCGGTGACCATGGTGTGGAAGGCCCCGAACAGGGCCCCCGCTTCGGCTGCTGTCTTTCCCTTCACGCTCGCGGTCATCATCGACGCCGAAGCTTTGGAAATCGCGCAGCCCGAGCCCTGAAAGCTGACGTCTCTGACCACGCCATCTTCCAGGCGCAGGTAGATGGTGATCTGGTCGCCGCATAGCGGGTTGTAACCTTCTGCCGCCCGGTTCGCCCCGTCTAGCTTCTGGAAGTTGCGGGGCCGTCGGTTATGGTCAAGAATGACCTCTTGGTAGAGTTCGCGGAGATCAGACATTAGCGGAACATCTCGATCGCTTTTGGGATCGCCCCGCCGAGCGCATCAAGTTCTGCTCGTGTGTTGTAAAAGGCCAGCGACGCCCGTGCGGTGGCTGGCACGCCGAAGCGCTGCATCACCGGCATGGCGCAGTGATGGCCTGCGCGGATCGCGATTCCTTCCCGATCCAGGATCGTGCCGAGGTCGTGGGCGTGGACGCCCTCGAGCACGAACGACAGGACGCCAGCTTTCTCCTTCGCCGTTCCGATGAGGCGCAGGCCCGGA
>Ga0184639_10000060_pt1 | contig 36631 bp, 43 predicted proteins | sample PLM31_170_b2_FD_133155 | JGI IMG/M metagenome (GOLD analysis project Ga0184639, IMG submission 133155) | Groundwater sediment microbial communities from an aquifer in East River, Colorado, USA - PLM3-1_170_b2 | ecosystem: Environmental > Terrestrial > Soil > Riparian zone | place: USA: East...
CTCTCGGATAAGATGGTTTTTGCACTCGATCTGTGAGCAGAGTTTCGTCTGGAAACCTTTATTTGTTATCCGGTTTGTTACCAGGTCGTCGGGTGGGGGCCCGTTGTTCGTCCCTGAGCGCAACCTCAAGGACCTCGTCGTTTCCTATCTCCGTGTCCAGGAACGGTCCATCAGCTCGCTCACGAGGCAGCTGAAGCAGGATGGGTACAGCTTCCACCGGCTCTTCGTCACGGGATACCTGAAGGCCCTTGCGGATGTCGGAATGTTGCGGGAGAAGGACATCCCACCCGCGAAAGTGTACACGACCTCCGCGCACCGGGAGCCGAACCTGTACGAGCTGGTCGGATCGCGCACGCGGGAGGCCACGAAGGAGGAGGCGGACCAGGTCCGCCTCGCGATCGGAGTCCTCCAGAAGCTGTTCCGGCGACCCATCTTCCTGCGGGAAGTCCGGGAGTGCGGGTTCACAGCCGCGATCGATGCCCCTCAGGCGCCGCGCGAGGAACGAGAGGAAGCTCGCCGGGGCCTCGTGAAGATGGGCGTTCAGCTCCCGACGAACGAGCCGGCGTACGCGGTGCCGAATCGGCGGAGCGGGGTCCGCGATGAGATCCTGTACGACTTGATTGTCGAGCGGTTCGGCGTTAGCGGCCTCGTGCTCGGGACGAAGCAAACGAAACTTACGGAACGATGAGCTCGCGAGCTAGGCCATCGGGATGGATGCTCAGCCCGACGCTGGGTGACCCGGATGCTTCCTCGGTCCCGCACTCCCACGAGCGTTGGTAGTCCGCGGTGAGGCTGCTCACTTCCGTGCCTGACCCATTCCCCACGATCGGGACGGGGACCGCCGCTCTCCAGCTGCGTTCCCTGTCGCCTCCAGCCCCGCGGGACAGAACCTCAACGTCGGCATCCGGACCAGCGCCAAGCTGGGAGCACCGCTCCCGATTGTCACCGCCCCATGAGGACGATTTGGGTCTACAAGGGGACGCCCAGCCCCCCGGTCGAGCCTAGCGGACGTTCTCAACCGACCGATCGTATTTAATCCTTCGCGGGCCCGTTGTTGCGAGCAGAAACGGTTTTCCGTCACGATCCCAATTGATCGGCTGGCCAGTTGGACCAAGGGCGTCACGACCTCGGAGACAACCCTCTCGATCACCATGGATGGACCGATGATCGTGCGCGACGACTGGTCGCCGGTGGGAAGTCCAGAGGCCCTCGGCGCTCCCCCGCGGTCTTCGGACTAGCGGTCATCGGCGTGGTGTTCGCGCTCGTCCTCGGGCGCCCCGCCTTGCGCCGCCTCAGCCGGAGGGACTGAGGGTTTCGGGGCATAGGCTTCCTGCCTCGCCTCCTTCGTCTTCGTGTACCGGCCATACGTCGACAGGATGAGCACCCCGCCGACGAAGAACGCTCCCGCGGAGCAGACGAGCCGCCAGGACTCGAGATCTCCGACCAAGAATCCGCCCTCCAGCTTCGCGGTAAAATAGAAATTGATCGACGTGACGATGATGAAGAGGGCAATCGCCATCGGCGCCCAAACGCCGAGGATCGATCGGACCCGCTCGATCTTCATCGACTCATCAGACGGATGATCGCTTCCGCGGGCTCACCGCCACACTCCTCGAGGGCCTTGCGCGCCTCCGACTCGGAGACGCCCGCCTTCTCGGCGACGAGCTTCACGTCCTCGTCGGGAATCGTCACGGATGTCGGGCCTTCCGCTTTCTTCGCGTCCGCTCGATCCCGCACGATCGGCTCGCCCACGACGGTCCAAATCTTCTGTCCCTGGGCTGTCATCGCGGTGACGTTCGCGTCGCGGATCACGTACTCCTTCGTCGCGGTGCGGATCACGACCTCCTCGACATCCTCCATCTGTTCCTGTTCGATGCCGAGGCGCTTCATCGCCTGCCGCATCTGCCTCGGGTTCGCGCGTCCGCCCGGGATCATCCAATCACTATGTAACGCATGGTCCAGACTCGGATAAAGGTTCTGCGCGAGCGACCGCGGTCGTCATACGTTTAAATAGCTCGCGCCTATGGAATCCGCGTGCGCATCGCGGTCGTCTTCAAGGACCGGTGTCAGCCGAAGCGCTGTCACCTCGAGTGCATCGCCTTTTGTCCGCCCCAACGAACCGGCACGGAAGTCATCTGGATCGACCCCGAATCGGGCAAGGCAGCGATCAGCGAGGAGACGTGCATCTCATGTGGAATCTGCATCAAGAAGTGTCCATTCGATGCGATTCGCATCATCGGGTTACCCGAAGCGCTGAAGGAAGACCTCGTGCATCAGTATGGGAAGAATGCCTTTCGGCTGTTCCGCATTCCGGTTCCGAAAAAAGGAGAAGTCATCGGCTTGCTCGGCCCGAACGGCATCGGCAAGACGACCGCCGTCAGCATTCTGTCCGGCGAAATCGCTCCGAACCTAGGCCACTACCGGCGAAAGAAACCGCACTGGGACGACGTGCTCGAATACTTCGCGGGCACGGAGGTCCATGGGTATCTCGAGAAGATCGCGAACAAGGAATTGGCCACGGCGATCAAGCCCCAGTACGTCGACAAGTTGAGCAAGATGTATTCCGGGAAGGTCCGGGACCTCCTGCGGAAGATTGACCGTCAGGGAAGACTCGACGAACTCTCGACCTCTCTTGAGCTCGGGTCGTTTCTCGATCGGGACATCGCGCAGTTGTCCGGCGGGGAACTCCAACGCCTCGCAATCGCGGCGACGATGCTCAAGGATGCGGACGTGTACTTCTTCGACGAGCCGTCATCGTACCTCGACATCTATCAGCGGCTCCAGGTCGCGAAGGTGATTCAGTCCCTCTCGAAGGACAAGTACGTCGTCGTGGTGGAGCACGACTTGGCCGTCCTGGATTTCCTCGCCGAGACCGTCTTCCTGATGTACGGAGAGGAAGGCGCCTACGGCATCATCGCGCAGCCGCGGCCGGTCCGCACGGCGATCAACGTGTACCTCGGCGGCTACCTGAAGGAGGAGAACATCCGTTTCCGGGATCGTGAGATCCGGTTCGATGTGCGTCCCCCGCGCGCGGATTGGAAGGCGGAGGTCCTTATCGCGTTCGACGAGCTGACGAAGCGATACGAGGGCTTCGAGCTCACCGTCCATCCCGGCCGCCTTCGCAAAGGAGAGGTCGTCGGCGTGGTCGGCCCGAACGCGACCGGGAAGACGACGTTCGTGAAGATGCTCGCAGGACAGGAAACACCGACGTCGGGAGCCGTCCAGAGCCGGTGGCAAGTGTCGTACAAACCGCAGTACCTCGAGGCCGTGTACGAAGGCACGGTGGGCGAACTCCTTCGTGCGGCAGTCGGAAAGAAGGCGGACTCGGGGTATTTCGAGACGGAGATTCTCCAGCCGCTGAAGGTGAAAGGTATGCTGGAGCGGGACGTGTCCACCCTTTCCGGCGGCGAGCTGCAGCGGGTGGCTATCGCCCTCTGCCTGGGTCGCGACGCGGACATCTATCTCTTGGACGAGCCCTCCGCGTACTTGGACTCGAATCAACGGATGGAGGCGGCGCGCACGATTCGGCGGGTCATGGAGAAGGAAGCGCGGACGGGCCTGATCGTCGACCACGACGTGTACTTCCTCGATATGGTCTCCGACAGCTTGATGGTCTTCTCCGGGGAACCGGGCCGACGGGGCGTCGGCGAGGGCCCGTTTCCGATGCGCGAAGGCATGAACCGCTTCCTGCGGATGGTCGGGATCACCTTCCGAAGGGACGCGGACACGAACCGGCCGCGGATCAACAAGCTCGACTCGCGTCTCGATCGAGAACAGAAGGCCGCCGGCGAGTACTACTACGCGATCGAGGACACGATCCAGGCATCCTGAGCAACCTACGTGGACGGCGCGAGAAGCCGCCCGCGTCCCTCGGCCGCGGTCTCGCCATCCTCGACGACCGGCTCTCCCCGCACATAGACCGTCTTGGGAAAACATCCCTCCATTCCTTCGAACGGAGTCCAGTCGCACTTGTATCGGAGCCGTTTCGCACGAATCTTTTCGATCGCCCGCGGATCGACCACGATGAGGTCGGCCTCCCGTCCCACTTCGATATGGCCCTTGGGGATGCCCAGGATCTCCGCGGGTCGCGACGCGATCGCCGCGACGAGTCGCGGCAGTTCGAGGTCCCCCGCGCGGGTCCGACGCATCAGGAGGGGGAAGGCGGTCGCGACGCCCGGAAGGCCCGCCGGCGCTTCCTCGAACGGCACGTCTTTCTCCTCCAGGGTATGGGGTGCATGGTCGCTCGCGACCACGTCGACTCGTCCCTGGCGGAAAGCTTCCCAGAGCGCATCGCGGTCATCTCGGGATCGGAGCGGAGGATTCACTTTCCCTCGGGTTCCGAGGGGTTTCGACGAGTCGAGGAAGAGATGGTGCGGCGTGACCTCGCACGTCGCTCCGGGAGGAACGGCATCCACGGCCTCCACGCAGGTCACGTGGGCGACATGGATGCCCGCATCCCCGCGGATCCGGCGGAGGATTGCCAAGGCGCTCGTTTCCGACTCCTTCGGTCGGGCGGCGGAATATTCCCGAAGATCGAGTGCACGGCCCTTCATGAATTTCGCGGGGTCTTCGGCATGGACTACGGTGATCTTCCGCTGCCGTTCCGCTTCGCGCACGATTCCCTCGAGATCTTCGACCTCGAGTTGCAGGCCGCCCGTGGACTCGGCCATGTAGGCTTTGAAGGCGGCCGCCCCCGTGAGCGCCGCGGCGGTATCGGCAGACATGGGTGCCGCGTACAGAACGTAATCGACGGCACTCCGTCCTCGCAGATTCGCGACCTTGCGGTCCAGGGTCGCCCGGGACGTGACCGGCGGTTCGGTGTTCGGCATGTCCGCGACCGTCGTCACGCCGCCGATCGCCGCGGATCTCGTGCCGCTCGGGAAGTCCTCCTTCCGGGTCAGGCCCGGGTCCCGCATGTGCACATGGATGTCCACGGCGCCCGGAAGGATCAGGGCATCTCCGTGATCGATCTCCTCGTCGCCTCGCAGGACCTTTCGGATGGCGGCGATCCGTCCATCCTCGTCGATCCCGAGGCTCAATGGCTCGAGCCGGCCCCGATAGAAGACGCGGCCCCTAATGACCCGCATGCGCCGCCTCCAAGTTCCGGCGCACGACGGGGCCGCGCGGATCCACTTCGGCGAAGACTTCCGCCTGGAATGTGTAGACCCGGGTCTCGGGATCGAGCCACGCGTCGGCGAGGAGCCCCGCTTTCATGCACGCCTGGGAAAGGAAGTCCGACGCATCGAACCCCTCCTCGACCGCGACTTGCGGGAGAAGGATCCCTCGATACTGACCTTGGGCGATGCTCAGGCCATCCACGCCGATCGTCACGTGCCCGGGAAGTTCCTTCGGCTTTTTCACCTCGATCAGTCTCGGCGGCGTCAATATGCTCACCTCCACCGTCACACGGTCGAGCTCCTCCCGATCCATCGGCGGGAACCGCGGGTCCTCCGTCGCCGCGGACTCCGCGGCCCTCTCAATCGACTTCACGAGGGGGAAGAAGGGTTGCGGATAGCCGATGCACCCGCGCAGATCGCCCCCGGGATGATTGTTGATCGTGACGAACGCGCCGGCCTTGTCCTCGAAGGCTTTCGGGATTTCGAACGGGCGTTTCCCCCGACCGAGCAGACGGGCCTCGATCGCCTCGCGGGCGATTCGAACCGCGAGTTGTCCGTCGTGATCCGCGTAGCTCATCCGCGTCGACAACCAACAAACGCCCCTTAACATTGTCGGCGCAGAAACTCGTCGCGCGACGGGCCACACAAACCTTTATCGAGTTCGACCCCTCATCAACGTCGAATCGCATGCGGGCCCGAGTCCCTATCTCCGAGATCATGACATCGACGCCAGTGACGATCACCGCCGAGGCGACCGTGGCGGAAGCTGCAAAACTGATGCGAGAAAAGAACATCGGGAGCCTCGTCGTCGTCGAGGAGGGCCGGCCGACAGGGATCGTCACGGAGCGAGACCTCGTGAACAAGGTGGCGGCGTCTGACTTGCAGCCGAGCAAGGTTCGTGTGAGGGACATCATGACGTCCCCGCTCGTCGCGGTCGCTCCGCACGCGGAAGTGGCCGACGCCGCGAGACTGATGTCTCAGCGAAAAATCCGTCGCCTGCCCGTAGTCCAGGAGGGCAAGCTCGTCGGGATAATCACGGAAAACGACATCATCCGCATCTGGCCGACCCTCATCGAGGTCACTCGGGAATACGCCCGCGCGGGACTCGAATCGGAGTTCGCAGAAGGAATCGAAGGTCACTGCGAAGTCTGCGGCATCTACTCCACAAACCTGATGTGGGATCGCAACTTGCTCGCGTGTCCGGAGTGCCGCGGCGGCTGACGCGCTCTCGCACGGATGACGGGGATAACTACCGCGGAACCTTTATAGTCCGCACCCAGGTTTGTGCCGCTCAGTGCCCCGCTCCGTCAAGGTTTCTCAGCAGGAGCTCGATGCGATTCGGAAGCTCTACGAGAGCGTCATGTCGTACGCGTGCCATGGCCTGTTCTTCCGAGAGGGCATGGTCCTCGCGGAGGACGTGACGCGGAACCTCCCGCTCGGCGAGGATCCGCTGGAAGCGGGGAAGAAGGTCATCCTGGACCGCGGCTGGGCCGAGGACGTGCTCTTCACGGACTCCGGAGCCCGGGTGCGGGGGTCGATCGAGGCCATGCCCGGGTCCGAGATGGAGACGTGCCACCGACTGCGCGGGATCCTCTCGAAGTTGCTCGAGTCGAAAACGCGGCACCGGGTGCGCTTGGCCGAGGTGGAATGCGTCAGCACGGGGGCCCGCGAGTGCGTCTTCGAACGGGAGGCGGGGGCGTGACTTCCCTCCAGGACATGGTCCATGCGCTTCGGGAGGCGACGAAAGCCGAGGCGGCTGCACTCATCAACCGCGATGGCGGCATCGTCGTCACGGAGTTGCCCCACGGAATTTCCCAAGAGACGTTCTCCATCATGTGCGCCGCGATCCTCGGAGCGGGGATGACAGCCGCGACCGAACTCGGTCACGCGGCGCCCCACCGCGTCGTCCTGGAATCCGACGACTCGATTCTCCTCATCCAGGAAGTAGGACGGCGCGCGATGCTTGTGATCGCCTTCCCTCCGGAACGAGCCATCTCCGAGATTGTCACGTCGGTGGAACGGTTCGCTCAGCTCGCCGCGAGAGAACTCGGCTGATTCCTCCGGGAAGACTTATTGCGGCCGCGTTCCTTGGCTCTCGCGGGCCCGTGGTCTAGTGGTTAGGATGCGACTCTTACAAAGTCGAGGTCGTCGGTTCGATTCCGACCGGGCCCACCTCTCCCCTTGTCGACGGGGACGGAGCCTTGCCACGAATACGGTCCTAGCACTTCCCCGGCTTCGCCGCGAGATCCTCCCTATTGTCGGTAGTCTTCGGGTCGGAACCCGAGGTCCACCTTGATGTCCCTGAGCCGGCCCAAGTGCGTGCCATCAAGGAGGTGAATCGAAGCATCCTCCACGCGGACGAGCGCTGAATCGAAGAGCGGACCGAGGAATCGGGCGCGGACATCGTTCACGGGCATTCCTCCGCACAGCTCGTTGAACGCAGGAACGACGATCGCTTCCCGCGGTAGGTGCGGATACCTCTTGTGCTTCCGCAGGAAGGGAAGGCGCATCCAGCACGGGACGATTTGTCGGTGGCCCATCGCGTCTCGGAACGCGGCGGCCGGATGGTTGTGCCCCATGACTAAAGCCTTGGCCTCCATCACTTTCTTGTACGGCCAAGCGTGGCCATGGCAGAAGCCGGTGTCCCCCAACCGGAATCCGTAGGCGGGCTTGAAGCGTACGTTCCGCGGAACGATGTGCTTCAGCATGCCATCGTGGTTCCCTTGCGCGATGTAAATTTCTCGAAACGTGGACGCGAGGTCTCGAAAGAAGACGTACACATCGCGCCGCTCCCGGGACGCCATCTTCGGCACGAGATGCTTCACGTCTCCGAGGAGGATCAGGCGGCTCGCTCCCCGGCGCTCTGCGATCCCAATGAGCTTGCGACCCATGACCACCGCCTGGCTCGGGAGGTGAACGCCCTTCTCGCGGAGTTCCTCCTCGAGCCCGATGTGCAGGTCGGCGACGACGAGGGCGTCGTCCGCCATGAGGACCGGCTCATCCGGAATCGGTTCAAGTTCCACGGTCGCTCGAAGGGCTGGGTCCGATTAATAATTGTGCAACCGGACACGACGAACGACCGCAAAGAGTCCCGTGGACCGTCAGAGGAACTTCGCGAGGACGCGTCCGAGGTTGTCGGCGACGTCGACGGCGGTGAGGCCGTAGCTCTTCTCCTTGAAGGCGAGGTCGCCGGCGGCGCCGTTCGCGAAGGCCGCGAGCCTCGCGGCATCGTAGAGTGCCATCCCCTTTGCGATGAGTCCCGCGGTCAGACCGCAGAGGACGTCTCCCGTCCCGCCCGCCGTCATCCCCGAGTTCCCCGTGTAGTTGAACTTCAGCCGCGTACCGTCCGTCACGATATCGACCGGTCCCTTCAAGAGGATCGTGGCCCCGAGGGACTTCGCGGTCTCTCGGACGATGTGCCCGCGTTCTTCCGGTGCGTCCGGAAGGGACTTTCCGGTGAGGGTCTGGAACTCGCGGGAATGGGGAGTGAGGACCGCTCTCTTGCCCGCGAGGCATTTCGGATCCCCCGCGACGGCCTTGATGCCGTCCGCATCGATCACCATCGGAATCGGGAGGTTCCGCACGACCTCGCGGACCGTCTCGAGGGTCCCCTCGACCTCCCCCAGGCCTGGGCCGATCGCGACCGCGTCGGCTCGCGGAGTCAGCTCCTGAATCTGCCTCAGGTCTTCTCGCAGGAGACGATGCCCAACGAGGGGATGCACGATGAACGTCGGCGAGTACGACGCAACGACGGTCGCAGCGAGGGCCGGCGTCGCGATGTGGACGAGGTCAACGCCAATTCCCAGGGCGCCAAATCCGACGAGGGCAGGGGCACCCGTGTAGGGACCCCCCGCGATCACGAGGAGCCGTCCGTTCTGCCCCTTGTGGCTCGTCGCCTTCGGGGTGGGATACAACAAGAACTCTCCCGGACCAATCCGGTTCGCGACGTTCGGCGGAATCCCGATGTCCACGACTTGAATTCGGCCGGAGTTCTCCGGGGCCATCCCTTCCTTCACGTCATGAAGGGCGACCGTAACGGTCGGCCGGACCATGAGTCCGGATCCAAATCCGCTCGGGACGTCGATGCTGAGGATCGGTTTGCCCGAAGCATCCATCTGTCGGATCAGGGAGGCGAAGGGCTCCCGCGGCACCCCGTCCACGCCGATTCCGAGGAGCGCGTCGATGATCACATCAGCTTGGGCGATCGCCTCCTCGCTCCGGTCCAATCCCGCTAGGATTTGTACATCCCGCAGACGCTCGAAGTTCGTCTGAGCCTCCGAGGTCGAGAATTGATCCGGTGAGCGGGCAGGCAGCACCGTGACGCGGGCGTCTTTCGCCAGGAGCCGGGCCGCGGCAAGGCCATCCCCGCCGTTGTTCCCCGGCCCACACACGACGAGCACCCGCTTTCCGGCCACCGAGAATTCGGACCGCGCCACCTCGGCGACGGCCTTCCCGGCGGCCTCCATCAGGTCCAGCGCAGAGATGCCGGCGTACTGCGCGTTCCGATCCAGCACCCGCATCTCGATCGGGGAGATCATCGTCCGCGGATTCGACCCTCTCTAGTTAAACATTGGCCGCGAGGTTAAGAGCGCCCTCACAATTCCCGCCCCGATGGACTTCGGGCCGCTGCGCCCGTACAAATGGGCTCTCGTCATGGGACTGTTGGTCCCCGTGAGCTGGGTTCTCGATGTCGTCCTCGGCGCGAGCGTCATTGTGTTCGTGGTCGCGGTCATCGCCCTCGTGATGCCGGCCCTCTACGTCCTGTCCACCGGGATCAGCCGGGACGTGGTCTTAGAGGAGATGAGCCTCGGCATCGCGGCCATCCTGCTCGTCGCCTATGGCCTCGGACTCCTCTTCTCCTTGCGCACGCACCGGGACATCTTCAATCCGGTTTCCGAAGTCGTCGAAAAACCCCGGTGGACGAAGCGGTTCGCGCTCGGCGTCCTCGTCGTCGCGACCGCGCTCGTTGCGATCGAGAGCGAGATCCTCGTCGGATCGCTCGTGTCCGCCCAGCAATCCCTGGGCCTGACCGAGCTGTTCATCGGCGTGATCATCGTGGCGATCGTCGGAAACGCCGCGGAACACGGGAGCGCCGTCCTGATGGCATGGCGAAACAAGATGGAGCTCAGCGTGGCCGTCGCGACCACGTCGACCACGCAAATCGCGTTGTTCGTTGCGCCCGTCCTCGTCTTCGCCTCCCTGCTCACGGCCAATATCCTGACCCTCGATTTCGAGATCTTCGAACTTGCCTCGATCGCGCTGTCCGCGGCCGTCCTCGGGGCGGTCGCCTCGGACGGTCGGAGCAACTGGTACGAAGGGGCCCTCCTGATCATGGTCTACGCGATCATCGGTGTCGCCTTCTTCTTCCACCCACCCCCGCCAATTCCGTGAGGCCATGGCTGTCGGAAGGCGTCGGTGGACGTACGGGCTCACCGCGAACGTCGTGGTCCTGAGCGTCGTCTCCCTCTTCACCGACGTGAGCAGCGAGATGATCCTGCCGATCCTCCCGTTCTTCCTGACCCAGGTGCTCCTCGCAAACGCGCTTATCGTCGGGCTCGTCGAGGGCCTGTCCGACAGCGTCGTTTCGTTCATGAAGATCTTCTCGGGACGGCTTTCGGACGCAGCGGGCAAGCGAAAGCGGTTTGTCGCCGCGGGCTACGGCCTCTCCACCGCGATGAAGATTTTCTTCCCATTCGCCCGGAGTTGGCCCGAGTTCCTCGGGATGCGGGTCCTCGAACGGACGGGGAAGGGCGTGCGGGATGCGCCCCGGGACGCGCTCCTGACGGAGTCCACCCCGCCCGAGACCCGCGGGAAGGCGTTCGGCTTCCACCGGAGCATGGACACGGCGGGCGCGATTGCGGGGCCGCTGATTACCCTCGCCCTTCTCGCGACGGTCGCCGCTTCCCTCAGCGGCGCGGAGGCATATCGACTCGTCCTGTTGGTCGCCGCGATCCCCGCGGCGATCTCCGTCTTCATCATCCTCCTCGTGCGGGAGCCGAGGCAGTCCCGTTCCGTGAGTCAGCCTCTTCGCGTGACGTTCCGCGGCATCCCGAAACCTCTCCTCTCCTTCCTCGCGATCGCGAGCCTCTTCTCCCTCGCCGACTTTTCGTACGCCTTCCTCCTCCTCCGCGCGGGCGTCCTGTTCGGCACGACGGAGGCGATCCTCCTGTACGTCCTCTTCAACATCGTCTATGCCGCCCACGCTTTCCCGGCCGGAATCCTCTCGGACCGGGTCGGTCGGAAACCCGTCGTCTTGATCGGCTACATCGCCTTCATTGCGATGTCGAGCTTGCTCGTGGTCTCGGGCGCGCTCGTCGCCCTGATCATCGCCTTCATCCTCTACGGGTTGAGCTACGGGATGGCGGAGGGAACGCAACGCGCGCTCGTGGCCGACTACGCACCCGCGAACCTGAAAGCGACGGTTCTCGGCGCGTATCACACGTGCGTGGGGGTCGTCAAACTGGCTTCCGGATTGGTCGCGGGTCTCCTCTTCATGATCGACCCTCGTGCGACCTTTGCCTTCGGCGCAATCGCGGCGGCCTTCGCCGCGGCCGCGTTGTTCCTCTGGAAGCCCCTCCCTAGGTCCTGAGCTTCCTGCCCAGGCGGCGTTCGACGCCCTTCACCTTCGCATCCAGCTCGGACGACGCGCCCTTCCGATCGTCGATTTTCAGGATCGTGGAGACGCGTTCGCAATCTTCGGCCACCGCCTTGTGACATCGAGCGACGAGTTTCAGGATGTCCTCGAAATGCCCCTCGACCACCGTTCCCATCGCATTCAAGCGATACGGCATGCCGCTGCGGTCCACGATTTCTAGGCACCGCGCGACGTAGGTCCCGACGCTCGCCCCCTTTCCGATTGGCGTGATGCTGAACTCCGCGATCGTCATGCGATCCTCGTCAGGCTGATATCCCGCCGGCCTCTTGCAAGTTGCGTGGCCGTCGACTATGCCCGTCGCGCGCGGGACTACGATGCCGCCCGCTCGGATGACGTCACCGACCGGAGTTATTGGCTCCGCGGCTTGATCGACGTGGGTCGGATACTCCCGGGCGAACGGGTGCTCGATCTCGGAGCGGGGACGGGCCGTTTCGCCGCCCTCCTGCATCCGGACCATCGCATCGTGGCCTTCGATTCTTCACCGGAGATGCTCGGCGTGGCGCGGGCGAAGGCTCCGATCCCCTGCGTGCGGGGAGATGGCCATCGCCTTCCTTTCCAAAACCAGGCATTCGATGCGACGATTCTCGTCATGGTCCTGCACCATCTCATGGACTACCCGACTGCCCTTCGAGAGGTCTCCCGGGTGTCGCGACGCGTCGTGGTCGCGACGACGGACATGGCCACCCGGCGTCTCGGAATCTTGGAGGAAGCCTTCCCGAGCCTCCTCGAAATCGATAGGGCACGGTTCCCGTCGATTCAAGCGATCGTCGCTGCCTTGATGGAGGCGGGTTTCGGGGAGGTCCGCGTCGAAGAACGTCCGTACGTCCGAGCGCTCACGGCGGAGCAACAGCTCGACCGCGTGCGTCGCAAGTACCTCTCCACCTTCGATCTGCTGCCTCCGGGGGAATACGACCTAGGACTCCGATTCCTCGAACGCGAGATCCCGAGGCGCTCCGGGGATCGCTTCGAGTTGAAGGCCAGTTTCACTTTCGTAGCCGGGCTAAGGTGACCGCCGCGTAGGCGCTGCACTTGGAGCAGAACGCCCGACCCTTGCGGTCCGTGTCCTCGAGCTTCTCCGAGAAGTGCATGACGCAGTTTGGGTTCACATCGTCGTGGTAGAGGCCCAGGGTATGTCCCAGTTCGTGGATCGCGGTTTTCGCGGTCCGGTCGAGGAGCCTATCGCGACCATCGCTTCCGAAGCGGGCGATCGAGATCACCGCAAACCGGTCGCGGATCGTCGCATGTCCGAAGACGAAACTCAATCCACGCTCAAAGAGGTCGACGTCGGTCACGGCGAGGACTCGGTCTCCGGGTTCCTCCGCGACGGCCTTCTCGAATTCCGATGCAAGGTATTGGGTCTGACCATCCCGCTTCCGGTGGGCGAAGGAATCGGGCACGGGCTCGGCGGACGAAACCGCCACGTGGCCCATGGTTTCGAGCTCCTCCCGGAGCCGCTCGAGGACCGCGGGATCCACGGTGCCGAACGGCTTGATCGTGAGGATCATCCCTTGACGACTCCGAGGGGAACCATCCTCGCGACGATCTTCGTCAGGCCCGCGCCCTCGGCGACCCGGACGACGTCCTCGACGTTTTTGTACGCACCCGGGGCCTCCTCGACGATCCCGGCTCGGGACGCCGCTCGCAGGTAAATGCCGCGCTTCTCGAGTGACTTCACGACCTCGTTCGCGTCATAGGTCCGCGTCGCAGCCTTCCGGGACATCTGGCGGCCCGCGCCGTGGCAGCTGGAACCGAACGAGCGGTCCATGGCGGTCGGCAAACCGACGAGGACGAACGAGTAGGTGCCCATGTCCCCGGGGATCAGGACCGGCTGGCCGACCTCTCTGTATCGGTACGGCGTCTCGGGGTGGCCCGCGGGGAACGCCCGGGTGGCCCCCTTCCGGTGGACCACGAGAGTGCGGCGGGCTCCGTCTACTCGGTGCTCTTCCACCTTCCCGATGTTGTGGCACACGTCGTAGACGATCCCCATGCCGAGATCGTCCGCGGATCGGCGGAGGACTTGCGCGAATGCATTCCGAACGCCGAACGTGATCACCTGGCGGTTGTTCCACGCGAAGTTTGCGCCGCAACACATCGCCTGCCAGTAGTCTCGACCCTCCTTCGAACCGACCGGCGCGCAGGCGAGCTGAAGGTCCGGCAGCTCGATCTTCTCCCGTTTCACGACCCGCTCGCACACCTCGATGAAGTCCGTCGCGATTTGGTGGCCGAAGCCGCGAGAACCCGTGTGCACCATGATGCACACCCGGCCGACCGCGTCGATGCCCATGGCCTTCGCCGCCCGTTCGTCGTATACGCGATCCACCTTCTGGATCTCGACGAAATGGTTGCCTGCGCCGAGGCTGCCGACCTGGTCCTTCCCCCGAGCGATCGCCCGTTCGCCGACTTTGGAGAAGTCCGCGTCGGCCAGTCGCCCTTTCGCTTCGATGTGGTCCGGGTCGTCGGGCCAAGCGTACCCTTTGTCGACCGACCACGCGACTCCTTCCGTCGCGAGCTTGGCGAGGTCTTGGCGGGTGACCTTCACGATGCCTCCCTCCCCGACCCCGCTCGGCACATTCTTGAAACACGCGTCCGTCAGGGCCCGGATGTGCGGCCGCACCTCGGCCTCGGTCAGGTCCGTCCGGATGAGGCGCACCCCGCAGTTGATGTCGTACCCGATGCCGCCGGGCGAGATCACACCCGCATCCCGGTCGAAGGCCGCGACGCCCCCGATCGGAAAGCCGTATCCCCAGTGGATGTCCGGCATCGCCATCGAGGGTCCGACGATCCCGGGCATCGTCGCGACGTTCGCCACCTGTTCTGCGGCCTGGTCCCGCCGGAGCTGTTGGACCATCGGCTCATCGATGAAGATGAGGCCGTTCGTCCGCATCTGGGGCTTGTAGGACCGCGGGATTTCGTATCGGTAGGAATCCACCTTTTCGAGGGGACCGTTCCATTCATTCGTCATGCGCACCGGAAGGGGCAACTAGGTCCGATTGCTCATAAACGTTCTTGCAAAATCTGAGAGCCAGTCGCAAACTATAAGCGGCCCTGTGTCATGGTTTACCACGGGTTGGGACGAGCTCCGGCTTGCGCTGTTCCCGCGCCGCCTTCGGGTGGGCATCTGCGGCCCGGGATCCGCGGACCAAGGGTTTCCCCGAGGGAGGGGGAGTGAATCGGGGAAGCCGTTGCGCCGCGAACGACCAGGGCTCGTCGCGCCTTTTTCCGTCAATACTCGCCGAGGGTCCCCGCGCGGCGTGCCTGGCGTTCGAATGCAAGGTACGCGAAGTATCCGAGGATCGGTGAGAGGATCCCGAACGCCACGACGATCGCGAACTCCGCGAGGGCGTCGTTCGGCATGAGTTCCGGAGGAATCCCGAGCAGGGTCGTGCGGAACAGATCGACCGCGTAGCTGACCGGGAGCCACCGGCTCACGTAGTCCCGGACGGGCTGGGGCAGCACCGAGAAGGGGAAGAACTGGGCCGAGAAGATGAAGAAGAAGAACTGGAGCCCGTTCACGAGCAGCTGGGCCGTCTCCTTCAACTTGATCGTAATTCCGGCGAACAGAAAACCGATTCCCAGGAAGCCGGAGATCGAGAACAGGAGGATGAGGAGACCGAACGCGACATTCTGCAGCGGAAGACCTCCCACGAGGAGGTTCACGAGGACGACCGCCGCAGTGCACATGACCGTCGTCCAGACGATGATCGCGAAGATCCGCGAGAGGAGGTTCGAGAACTTGTTCGTGGGCGAGAGATACAGCGATTCGAGGGTCCCCCGGACCTGCTCTTCCCGGAGGGAGAAACCCATCTCCCAGAGCGTGAATCCGAGGAACATGCTCGTGACGAAGCCATACGTCATCATCCCGGCGAACCCGCTCAGTTCGCCCCTCGACGTCCCCGGCGCGGCAAAGGCGAAGGAGCTCATCATGAAGAGGAGGATGATCACGAATACTTGGACGAACAAGGCGACGAACGCGACCGGGTAGCGACTGTACTCAACAATCACCTTCTTCGACATGTCCCAGAACGTCGCGAGCTTCTGCGCCAGCCCAGGCCGCGCGAGTCCGAGGCCTCGATGCTCCACCGCGGTGCTCAGTACTGACCGACCCCCGCGTTCCGTCGGATCCGCCGTTCCATGAGCCCGAAGAACTCGTAGCCGAGGAGGGGCGTGATCCATGCGGCCATGAACATCAGGCCAATCACGACGTAGCCGGGACCGTACAGGGAGGAGATGTTCAGGAGGGCGGACCGCATCGCGTCGTTCATCAGGGTGGGCGGGAAGGTCATCGCGATGAACCGCATAAGGGGCGGGAACATCGTCACCGGGAAATACACGCCCATGAAGAACGGCACGACCCACTGGATCAGCTGGATGACGGAGTTCGCTTCCTTCACCCGCATGATCATCGCGCCGAAGATGAAGGACAGGCCCCAGAGGGCCGGGATCCCGAGGATCAGGTAGCCGATCGCCGCGATCAGATTCCCGTCGAGCGGATTCACTCCAAAGAGCAGCGAGCCGATCGTCATTGCCACGATGAAGGCGGTCAGGGACCGCACGAGGCTGTACGAGGTCACGCCCGCGAGGATGTGGAGTCGCTTCGCCGGAGCGAGGTAGATGGCCTCGAGGGTCCCGGTCTCCTGTTCCCGGCGGATCCAGTAGCCGATCAGCCAGAGCATGAGAGAGACGACCATGAACGTGCTGGAACCCAGGAGCATGTAAAGGCGATACTGACTGGTCCCCTGGCCCATGCTCGAGGTGTTCTGGAAGAAGTTATTCGCCGCGTTTTGCTCGTTCCCGGCGACCGCCGTCCCCAGAAGGATCGGGAGCGCGGCGAAGAACACGGGGAGGAACGACTCGAGAAGAATCGCACCCTTGTACCGGCTGATGATTTTCAGGCGAGCCACAAAGACGGTCCACGCAACGCCCGCGGAGGCGCGCCACCCGGGCCGTCCCAGGCCGATCCCTCGGCCGACGGTCTCATCCGCCACGGGGACGCGCCTCCTTCTCGCCGAGGACGCGCGTGTCGACACTGAGCGTGCGCCCCGTCTTCGCGATGAACACGTCCTCGAGGGTGACCTCCTTCGGCTTGATGACTTGGATCGAGGCGCCGTTCCCTGTCACCGCGTCGATAATTCGAGGCAGCATCATGCGGGAGTTCTCGCACGCGACGTCCAGTTTCGTGAGTCCGGAATCCATCGGCGTCACGACCACGTCTCGGATCCCCGGGACATCGCGCATCCGTCGGACCGTCGTCTCCGGGAAGATCCCTTCGAGCTCGACGATGTCCTCCGTGGAGATCGATGCCTTCAAGTCCGCCGTCGTCCCGAGGGCGATGATCTTCCCATGGTCGATGATCCCGACCCGGTCGCACAACTCTTCCGCCTCGTGCATCAGGTGCGTCGTGTAGAGGATCGTCTTCCCCTGGCGGTTCAGTTCCTTCACGATATGACGAAGCTCCCTCGCCGTCGGCACGTCCATCGTCACCGTGGGCTCGTCGAGGATCAGGATGGGCGCGTCGTTGATGAGCGCCTTCGCAAAGGCGAGGATCATCCGCTGTCCGGCGCTGTAGGTCTCGACCGTGCGGTCCATGAAATCGCTGAGCTTCAGCAGGGTGACGAGGTCGTCGATCCGCGTCCTTCGGACTTCTCGCGGGACGTGATACAGGGCGCCGAAGTAATCGAGGTTCTCGCGGCCCGTGAGTTTCCAGTAGAGGCCGCGATCGCCCATCAGCATGCAGCCGATCGACGCCCGGACCATGTCCTCCTGCCGGAGCACGTCGTACCCATTGATCCACGCGTCCCCGGACGAAGGCAGAAGCAGGGTGGTGAGGCATTTGATCAGCGTCGTCTTTCCGGCGCCGTTCGGGCCCAGGAGGCCGAAGATCTCTCCGTCGTGGATGGCGAGGTTCACGTCATCGAGCGCGTGAACCTTCTTCTTCCCTCGCTGGCCTTTCTTGCGTTCCTTCGAGAGGTACGTCTTCGAAAGATGGTCGACGCGGATGATCGGTTCCTGCATCTGGGCGCAGCGAGGGATGGACGCCGTAAAAAGGTTCTGGCCTTCCGCGGGTCGCGTTATCCACGGGCCTCATCGATCGCCATGATCGCCTCGCGGATGAGTCGGGCCGCGAGCAAGGCGGTCTGCCCGAAATCCCAGGCGGGACTCACCTCGTTCAGGTCCATCCCGACGAGGTGCGGGGCGAGGATCCCGATCAGCTCCTTCACCTGCATCGGCGCGAGGCCGAACGGTTCGGGGTTGCCGACCGCAGGCGCGTAGGCGGGGTCCACTCCATCGATGTCGATCGTGAGGTAGATCTTGTCCCGGTTGATCGACTTCATCGCCCGCTCGACGCCCGTCGCGATTCCCCGGTCGTGGATGTCGAAGACGCTCACATAGGAAAGGCCGAGTCGCTCCAGGTCCTCCCGCTCCTCGCGGCTGTAGGAACGGACGCCAAGATACACGACGTGTTCCACCCCGACATGGTCGGCGATTCGCCGCGCGCTGCATGCGTGGGACCAGGGGTCATTCAGGTACGTGTCCCGGAAGTCGAGGTGGGCGTCGATTCCGAGGACCCCGATGTCCTTCGGGAACGCGCGGACGACGGCGGGAGCGAGGCTGTGTTCCCCGCCGATCACGATCGGGATCTTCCCCGCACGAACGATGTCCGAGGCCATCTTCGAGACCCCCTGGACCATCTCGGTCGTCGGGCCGTACGAGGGCGTGTCACCGAGGTCCGCGACCGGGACTTCCGCGAGGTCTCGCTGGTGATCCATCATGAACGTCTCGAAGTTGTAGGAGGCCTCGCGGATCGCGCGCGGCGCGAACCGGGAACCTCCGCGGAACGAGCACGTTCGATCATATGGGACCCCGAAGAGGGCGATTCGCGCCTCGTCGTATGGCGCGACGGCGTCCGCGAATCGGACCGCGGGCATGGGCGTGCAGAAACCATGTGCGCTTATTTGAGGACGAGCCCGCTCACTGGGACGCGAGCTTGCGTCGGCCGAGCGCTTCGATGTACATGATTTCCTGGCCTGGCTCGATCTTCCCCTGATATTCCTCCGTGACGGGAAGCTCGAACGTCTCGTATGTCGCCAGGTCCATGAGTTGCGCGACGTTCCCGTGCATCGAGAGCACCTGAGCCTTCCCCTTGTCGATCATCGGAACCCGGACCTTGTGGGTCACCGGATGCACGATCGACCGTTTCTGGCCGTCGAACAGCCCGACCACTTCGAGCCGCGCCTTCGCTTCGCCGTGCTTCCCGGGCTTCGACGTCTGGATGCTGATGATCCGGCAGGGCTCTTCATCGACGACGATGTACCGGTTCACTTTGACTTCGCGGATCTCCGCTTGTTCCCACGACATCCAGGATTCCGCCGTGACGATGAAGCGGGTCCCTAAAAACGTTTCCTCAGTGACGACGACGATCCCGTCGCGGGCGTTTCTTCGATCCTTCGCGATGCGTCGGTCGGGCCGGTCGCTCCGCCTTTCTGCGACGAATCTCTTCGATCGCAGCCTCCAGATCCTTCACGAGATCCGGCGCGATCCTTCGTTTCGTGTACGCGTCCGCGCGGACCGCTATCGAGATCCGCCCGGCGAAGGCGCGGGCGATCGCGCCTCGCTGCCATCTGGGCGCGCGATGGACCCAGGGATGCTGGAACAGGACCCCGTGTTTCGGCGGTCGGGATCCGGAGCGGAGGTGTCGGAACAAAGCCCGTTCCGCGCCGAGCAGCTGCACGGTCCCCGAGGGCGCGCGGGCAAGCTTCTCGACGCTCCCGGCGAGAGACACAAGCCGGGCCGCTATCATCGGGCCCGCGAGCTCGGAGACGTTTGGTGCTAGCTCCTTGATGGATCGTTCCACATACGCTTCGATCGCTCTCCGCTCCTCGGCCACGAACTTCCCGAGGCCCGCGAGCGCTTTCAAGCGCTCCTCTTCGCGTTCCGTGATATCCGCACCCACGCTCTCCGGTCGGACGATCGGCATCTGATCCCGCCGTCCGTGGGTCGCGATGAGCTCGAGATACGTGCCGGTATCGACCATCGGTGCGAGTTCCGGAAAGTGGAGTCCATACCATTCCCGCAGCCGTTCGACAAGCGCGTTCTCCTGCTCTTGGAGCTCGTCGAGGGCGCCCACGGCCTGCCGGAGCTGATCTTCCGGTCCGACTGCCTGCCGCATGCGCCCCTTCGCTAGGCGGACCATCGCCGCGTGCAGAAGTTCCCGACCGTATCCGAACGAATCCGGGTCGAGGAACGTCGCGCGCTCCTTCGTCCGATTTCCGCCGGCTCGCTCCAGGCGCGGCTCGATGACGAACACCTCATCCGCGAGGGACATCAGTTCTCGCTCCTCGTTCAGGACCTTCCAGTCCTCCACGAGAGCGAGTCGCTCTGCGATCGCGTCGGCGTCCTTCGGGAAGAGCCGCTGGTGGGCGACCTTTCCCTGGTCAAGGAGGAACGAGCCGAACCATGTGGTGAGGAGGAGCACGACGCGGCAAAAGGGATGGGCCCGTAAAAGCGTATGCGCCTAGTGGCCGCGTTTCGCAGCGCTCTTCTTCTTTGGCCTTGCGGTCTTCTGAAGCGAGCGCAATAATGCTGGCTTCAATATCCCTTTCTCGGTGATGATCCCCGTGATGTACTTCGCCGGCGTCACGTCGAACGCGGGGTTCCGGGCCGGGCTCTCCTTCGGCGCAATCGACCTGCCATCGAGATGGAGGACCTCCTGCGGGGATCGCTCCTCAATCGGGATTTTCGCGCCGGAGAGAAGGGTGAAGTCAATCGTGCTGGTCGGAGCGGCGACGTAGAACGGGACCCCGTTCTCATGGGCGACGACCGCCTTCCCGTACGTCCCAATCTTGTTGGCCGTGTCCCCATTCGCCGCGATTCGGTCCGCCCCAACGAGGACGAGATCGACTTCGCCACGGCCAAGGAAATGGCCTGCGGCGCCGTCCGTGATGATCGCATGGTCGATGCCCTCCTGGAGGAGTTCCCACGATGTGAGCCGAGCCCCCTGGAGGCGGGGACGCGTCTCGTCCACGTACACGAAGAATTGGCGGCCCTGCTTCCGTGCCACTCGCATCGGAGCCATGGCCGTCCCGATGTCGACGGTCGCCAACGCGCCCGCGTTGCAATGCGTGAGGATCCGGCTCCCGCTGCGGATGAGCTTCGCCCCGTGCTCGCCAATCTTCCGGCAGTGCTCGATTTCCTCCTGCGCATACCGCTCCGCTGCCGCGACCAAGTCCTCTCCGTCCGCGGCTGCATGGGTCATGAAGTCGATCGCGAAGAAGAGATCATGCCCCGTCGGCCGGGTCTTCCGAAACCGTTCCCCGGTCGCTTTCAGGTCGACGCCTTGCTGGTACGCCTGGGCGATCCCATATGCGGCCGTTGCGCCGATTGCCGGAGCACCCCGGACGATCATGTCCTCGATCGCTACGGCGACGTCTTCCGCCGTCTTCGCCTCGTAGATCCGGAATTCGAACGGCAGGTACCGCTGGTCAATCATCTTCACCAGCCCGTCCTCGAGCCAGACCGTCTTCAGCTCGCGCGAAGCACCGTCGAGGTTGACTCGCACGAGAGTCCTCCTACGAGCGCCTGAAGGAGGAGAGAAGGCTCGAGAGACCCGGACGCCCGAGTTCCCGCTTCATGTCCCTCGTGAGGGAGTCGTAGTACGTCACCTGTTGATCCACTTTCAGCAGCTCTTCGTCCAAGCGGTGGCGTTCATCGTCCACCGTCTGGAGCGCGTCCAAGATGCGCCTCTCCCGTTGACGCCACCGATCGACCTCTCGCTCCATCGCCTGAAGCGCGCCGGGCATGGTTACCGCCCCAGCGTCGTCGGGGGGAGGACGCCCGTCTGGGTTCCGAGGCGGTCCACGAGGATGCGGCCATACTCCAGGATCTTGTTTCGGACCCCGTCGAGTTCCTTCCGCAAGACCCCCCGACGCCGGTCGAGCTGCCGAATCCGCTCTCGGATTCTCTTCCGGCGTTCGCGCCACTTCTTTTGCTCCTCCAAGGCGAGGAGCACGTTCGAGGGGTCCATCGCGCGGCCCTCTCCAGATATTCCAGACTATTTAATCGTGATGTTGTCGCTGTCTCCGCGCTCAGTCCTCGCTCACTCCTCTTTGATCGTGGCCCCTGGAATCACGTACTTGAACAGATCCAAGAGGTTCATCGCCTGGTTCACGAAGTCCCGTGCGATTCCTTCGCCCGCGTCGAGTCCGAAGACGATCTCCAGATCGTCGACCTTCCAGACGCTCACGAGATTCGCGACGGTCCGTTGCGTTGAGGCCTCGCTCACGCGGAGCTTGCCGATCAGGTTCTCACCTTCTCGGGTCGTGGAGAGGGAGACCACGTAGCCTCGGCCTTGAAGCTGCTTCTTCGCGATCGCCATTTTGTCCGACTTGTCTTCCTTTACCATGGAGGGCGCCTTCCCCAGAGCTATTCCGGTCGCCGCTAATAAAAGCTCTGTGAGGAACTTCGGACGCACCTCGTTCGGTGGAGATTTATATCGTCGGATGCGTTGCGCGGCCGTCGGGCTCGTGGTCTAGCGGTTATGACATCGCTCTCACACAGCGAAGGTCACCGGTTCGAATCCGGTCGAGCCCACTTGCCTTCCGAGTCGATCCACGCGGCCGGGAACTCTATGGATGGCCGACCGTCGCGGTGAGGGCGGAGACGAGGACGCCCACGAGGGCCAGGCCCGCAAGCGGGATCAATGCGAGCCACCGCGGCTCGTACCGCAGATGCATGTAGTACGCGACGACGAGGCCCGCCTTCATCGTGGAGAGCACAACGAGGAGGATGATGCGGAGCGTGTGCTCGATCGCGGGAAAGTAGCCGGGAGTCGTGATCGCTAACTCGATTGCAGTGACGACGGCCAGCGTCCCGAACACGGCCACATAAGGTCGCTTCCGCGCCGTCTCCTCCGCCGCCGGGGCGTGGGTCGCAATCGCTGTTTCCGCCATCTTGTTACCTTAGATCAGATACACGATCGTGAAGAGGAAGATCCAGACGACATCGACGAAGTGCCAGTACAGACCGACAAGCTCCACGGCTTCGTGATTCTCCTTTGTGAACCCGCCCTTGAACGCCTTCCGGGTCGTGTACGCCAGGGCGAGGACGCCCGCCGTCACGTGGGAGCCATGGACGCCGGTCTGAGCGTAGAACGTCGGTCCGTAAAGGGTGTTCACATTGTGGGGCGCCTGCGTGAACGTGAGCCCCTCGTCGAAGTACAATTTCTGGAATTCGTACGCCTGGATGCTGAGGAACGTGACGCCCAGCAGCAGGGTCGCGAAGAGGAACAGCCGGAGCCTCTTCTGGTCCCCTCGCTCGACCGCGGCGAGGGCCTCGACCATTGTGAGGCTGCTGCAGATTAGGATGAACGTGTTCAGGCCCGTCAGCGGAATGTTCAGGATTTCTCCGGGCGTCGCCCACGCTCCGAACGGCGACCCCGGAGCCGTCGTCCTCAGGCGGAGGGTCCACGACGCGCCGATGACCGCGGAGAACAGCATGATTTCCGTCACGAGGAAGAGCCACATCCCGAGCTTTCGAGCGCTGACGCGGGGAAACCGGGACTCGAGGACCGTCGCGAATCCGTAGAAGGAGCTCGAGGGCCGCTGCAAGTCACCATGGATCCAACCGCCCGTGCCCCCCACGAAGACGGCGACACCGGCGAGCAGGACCGGAATGCTCGCGGACACGATCCCAACGTAACCGATTCCCATTCCCACGGCGATGATCACAGGCCACGGGCTGCCGTGGTGTTCCTCCTCTTCCTCCCCGACGGGTTCCGGATGCGCCATCCGCCTCGATCCGTCCCGGTGGATAATCCGAGCCGCTATAACAGCTTCGCTTTCCGATCGGAACCACGTGTCAGTTCGGCCGGAAGACCCACGGGTCGTGAGCTAGGGTCAGGAACAAGTCGCGGGACTTCGACCACTCGATGAGCCAGTTTGGAACCGGAATCCGAGGCCCCTCGGGGCGAAGTCGCATGAAGAATGCGTTTCTCCCGCGGGGGATAAAGCCATCGATGTTCGTGCTGATTCCAATTCCCAAAACATAGAACGCGGTCGGGATAACGAAGTGCGACGAAACGGCTTATACTCGACGCCCGGATGCGGTACGGCGCGGCCGACTTCACCGCGGTCATCACGCCGCGGGGCTCGAAGGCCTCGAACAAGGGGTCGGCCTGGGAAGAGGAGTGAGCGGTTCCGCCGGGGAGATGGACTCACGAAGAAAGTCCGGTTGGAGAGGATCCTACAGTCCTTGGACCCGATCCTTCGCCCAGTCGCGACGTCGGAACAATACGCGACGCCTGCGCCGATCGCCGCCGAGGTCCTCTACATGGCTCACGGTCACGGGGACATCGCAGGTCGTTCCATCGTAGACCTGGGATGCGGGAACGGGATTCTTGCAATCGGCGCGAAGCTGCTAGGTGCGTCCCGCGCGGTGGGCGTCGACTCGGATCCGGAAGCAATCGATGTGGCCCGGCGCAACGCAACGCGGGCCAAGGTCGCAGTGGATTTGCGCCCTCTGGATGTGAACGGGTTTCGCGAGTCGTTTGAAACGGTCGTCATGAATCCTCCGTTCGGCGCGCAGTCGCGTCATGCGGATCGACCGTTTCTGGACGCCGCAATGGCCATAAGCCCCGTCGTCTACACGTTCCTGAACCCGAAGGCGGAGGACTTCGTCCGTCGGCGGATCGTGGCCTCGGGCGGCCGGATCGTCGAGCGTCTTGAGTATTCGTTTCCCATCCCACATCTGTTCTCCTTCCATCGAGAGGTCGCTCGAGAACTCGACGTCATCCTCTATCGCATCGAGGTAGCGAAGGGATAAATACCGATGCCTGCTCTTCGTGCGGACCGAAGGGGCGGAACGGATCTGGAACCGAAGATGGTGCTGCCGGGCGAAGAGATCGCGGTCGCGGAGGAATTCGAGCCCGGCGAGGGGACGTACGAACGGAACGGCCTGGTGTTTGTGGCGGTGCCGGGCGTCCTTGAGTTGGATTCGGAGAATCGGGTCGCGCGAGTGCGGGCGTTCAATCCCCCGGCTGAGCTGAAGGTCGGCGACATCGCCTACGGCGTCGTGGACGACATCCGAGGGATGATGGCGACCGCGACGATTCTCGCGATTCACGGCCGCGCGCGGCAAATCAGCGGTCAGTCCGAGGGGACGATTCACATCTCGAACGTGTCCGAGGACTACACGGAAGACATCCACGACAAGTTCCGGCTCGGTGACATCATCCGGGCCAAGGTGATTCAAGTTAAGCCGTCGCTCCAGCTAACGACCGCGGAGCCGGACCTCGGAGTCGTCAAGGCCCTTTGCTCCGTATGCCGCGGGCCCCTGGAAATGCGTGACCGGGACCTGTACTGTCCCCGCGACGAGAGGACGGAACGACGGAAGCTCGCCGCCGACTACGCCGACCTGCGCCTCTTCGTTGCCGCGAGCGAACTCGGCGGTGGAAAGATTTCCGAGAAGCACCGCGGTGGCCCCGGCGAAGGACCCGAGCGAGGCGAACGAGATCGTGAGGGCCGCGGCGGTGGCCGCGATCGGGTCCGAGATCGGGGCGGAGGCCGGGACCGAGACAGGCGAGGTTCGAGGGGCCCGGGTGGACGAGATCGAGATCGCGGTCGACGCCGCTGATCCACGAAAAAAACCGTGACGATTGCGTTCCGAGAATTAGCATCAAGAATCGAAGGCAAAGGGATAAGAACCAACGCCGTGATAGCAGCGCGAAGAGGTTGCGATGCTTCCGTCCAACGAAGAACTTATGCGGGAACTCACGCGACTTCGGACGGAAATTCAGCAGCTCCGGGAGGTCGTCAGTGCCCTGTTCAACGCGGTCTTCGAGGAAGGGGACGAGGATTGGGACACGGTCCCTGAGAAGGACGAATTCCACCTATACAACTGAGTTCTCTGACGCCCTGCGTCGGTGTTTATAGTCGCCGTGGCTATTTCCGCGCGTGGCTGACCTTCACGACCTAGTCACGGCGCACGAGGCTTGGCGGTTGCACGAGGCGATCAACCTCCAGCCCTCGGAAAATGTGATGAGCGAACAGGCACGGTCCCTCCTCGCCTCGGATTTCGCGCATCGCTACACGCTTCCCGAAGACATCGTTCCGGCCCTCGCGGGCCTCAAGAATGCGTATCGGGGAACGCGGCATACGGACGCGATGGAGGCGCTCTCGGAGCGCCTCGCCTGCGAGCTCTTCCGCGCCCCCTACGCCTCGCTGAAACCGCTCTCCGGCCATCTCGCAGGCTTCATGTTGCTGCAGGCTTGCTGCGCTCGCGGCGACCGCGTCCTACTCATCTCCGCCGCGCACGGCGGCTACGATGGTTACATGCCCGGCTTCTTGCCGGAGTACTTGGGCCTGAAGGTCGACTTCCTTCCGTTCGACGAGCGGGCGTGGAATGTGGACGCGAAAGCCGCCGCGTTTGCGATCCTCGCGAAATCTCCCAAGCTCGTCCTCGTCGGGGCAAGCCTGATCCTGTTCCCGTACAATCTGCGCTGGCTGCGAGGAGCGTGCGACGACGTCGGGGCCATTCTGGGATACGACGCGTCGCACGTCCTCGGCCTGATCGCCGGCGGCGAATTCCAGAAGCCCATGTCGGAAGGCGTTGACATCCTCAGTGCGAGCACCCACAAGTCCTTTCCCGGGCCCCAGGGCGGTCTCCTCCTTTCGAACCGCCAGGACCTGTTCGATCGCGCGATGCAGACATTCCTCTGGCGGATCCAAGACAACGCGCACTGGAACCGGATTGCCGCGACGGCGCAGGTCTTCCTCGAGATGAAGGACTTCGGCGCGCGCTATGCGAAGCAAGTGGTCGCGAACTCGAAAGCTCTCGGCAAGCAGCTCGACACGGAGGGATTCCCGGTGAAGTACGCGTCCCTCGGGTATTCGGAGAGCCACCAGCTCCATGTAGATCTCAGCGCCCTCAAGCAGACTTGGGGATTGACATCCGGCCAGTTCGCGGACCGACTCGAAGCGAACAATCTCATTGTCGATGCGGTCGGCCGAGTTGGGACGGCCGAGATCACCCGGATGGGCGCGACGGAGGATGACATGCGCGTGATTGCCGATCTGATGGTGCGCGCCGCCCGAGGGGAAGACGTCCGGAAAGAAGTGAAGGATCTGCGGTCCGGGCTCCGGATTTCGTTCGTGTTCCCTCGCAGACCCGCAAAAGGCCATAAGCCGACCGTCCGTTAGCGGACCGTGGCCAGTCCCGACCGCTATCTCCGACAGGTCGTCCTGCCCGAAATCGGCGCAAAGGGACAGCGATCGCTATCCCAAGGGCACGTCGTAGTCGTCGGTCTGGGGGCCCTTGGAAGCGTCTCGTCGGATCTCCTCGTCCGGTCCGGCGTCGGTCGGGTCGGTCTCGTCGACCGAGATGTCGTGGAACTCGTGAACCTGCAGAGGCAGACCCTCTATTCGGAGGCGGACGTAGACCGACCGAAGGCGGAAGCCGCTGCGGAGCGCCTCCGGCGGGTGAACTCGAATGTCACGATCGAGTCGATTCCGAAGGACGTCCATTCGGCCACGGTGAAGGACATCCTGGGCGACGCGGACGTCGTCGTCGATGGGACGGACAACATGGACACACGGTTCCTCCTGAATGAGGCCGCGTTGGACCTCCGGATTCCGTTCGTCTACGCGGGCGCCATCGCGACGTACGGAATGGTGTTCGCGATCCGCGCTCCCGACACCGCTTGCTTCCGGTGTCTCCATCCGAAGGCGCCCCCGCCGGGAAGTCTTCCCACCTGTGAGACGGCGGGGATCTTCAACGCGGTGTCGGCGCAAGTCGGCGCGATTCAGGCGGGGGAGACCTTGCGTCTCCTGATGGGGAATCCGCCGTCCGGCAACCTCCTCGTGATCGACGGATGGCGGCCGGAAATCCAAAAGATCCACGTCGCCCGGCGTGAGGACTGTTCCGCCTGCGCCCGCGGGGAACGGGAGTATCTCGGGGCGAAGCGTTCGCAGGTCCTGGCGTCTCTCTGTGGGAGCGACACGATCTCCCTCGATCCCGTCCACCGGGGCGCGATCGATTTAGACGGCCTCGCGGGCCGCTTGGAGGCCCTCGGCAGGACTCGCCGTACGGGCGGGGTACTCGTTGCGGATATCGAAGGACGTCGGCTCACCGTGTTCCCCGACGGGCGGGCGTTGATCCGTGGCGTGAAGGACGAGACGGAGGCCCGAGCGGTCTACGCAAAATACGTGGGGATTTGACATGCAGCGAAAAGGGGTATTGCTCCTGAGTGGAGGCTTTGACAGCCCCGTCGCAGGCCACCTCATGGCCCAGCAAGGGCTCGACCTCGTTGCCGCCCACTTCTCCCTCGAGCCGATCACGGACGACGCCGCCGCGGTGAAAACGCGGACGTTGTGCGGGATCCTGGGCATCGAATCCCTCTACGTCGTCCGAGCGGGGGAAGCGTTCGCCGAAGTCGCCCACGCCGCGAACCGGCGATTCTACTTCCTCCTCACAAAACGGCTCATGGTCCGTCTCGCGGACGCGATCGCGGACCGGGAAGGAGCGGACGTCCTCGTGACGGGGGAGAACCTCGGCCAGGTGTCCAGCCAGACGCTCGCGAGCTTGCGCGCGATTGACGCAGTCGCCCGCCGACCCGTTCTCCGCCCTCTGATTGGGTTCGACAAGCAGGAAATCGTGGACCGAGCGAAGACGATTGGAACCTACGAAGTCTCGAAGGGCCCGGAGATCTGCGACCTCCTCGGACCTCCTCGGCCTTCAACCCATGCCCGCCTGGACCAGATTCTTGAGGAAGAGGCGAAGCTCGACATTGACCGACTCGTGGCTTCTTGTCTGTCCGGCATGGAACCGGAAAGGTTCAAGGGGCACCGCCCCGCTCATCCGATTCCCTCAGGCCCGGGGAAGACTGCATGACGTATTATCTATTGAAGCCCTGCCGCACCGCCACCGCGTTCATCTCGACGCTGAAGAAGGCGCGACGGGTGGACCTCGCCGCGGCCGCCGACCGGCTTCGATCCGCGGGGTGGCACGTCAGCGACGTGAAGGTCATGTTGATCCTCGAAGGGGAGCCGGAACTCACCTTGTACGAGAGCGGCAAGATCCTCGCGAAGACGGACGATGCGAAGCTCGCCCGCGAGGCGATCGACCGCGTGTACGACGCGATCGGATTCGCATCCCCGCTCGCGGCTGCCTGAATCTCCGAGAGCTATCGGACGACAATACCGCGGTCCACGTCACTTCCCGAAGGCGATGAAGACCAGGTTGACGACGAACAGGAGGACGACCAGGACCTCGAGGACGATGAGTCGCCGAGTCTCGAGCTCCGTGTGGGCGACCTCGTAGATATCGCTCAAGTCTTTCATCTTCTCCTCGACGTTGCGCCGCCAGGCGTCGAGCTCGAATTTCCGAACACACGCCCGGTACACCTTCCCGAGGAACCAGTCGCCCCACAGCTTCGAGATGTTGTCGACTTGAAAGGTCCCCTCGGAGAGGTCCATCCGAGCCTCCGCGAGCTGCTTCACAGTATCGTGTCCGCTCCGCAGGAGCGAGTTGCGGTCGAAGAGATCCTCGAGGTCGTCGTATGCACGGTCGACGACCTTGTCCACAAACGCGTCGTACACACGCAGCTCTAGGAGCTGCAGGTTCGCGAGCTCGAAGACGGTCAGCGTGTCCTCGTACGTGGCGCTCGGCTCGATGACGAGAGCCGCGTCCCACTCGAGGACGACGAGGTCGTCCTGATAGTAGGAGAACCAGTTGCGCCAGGTGTCCTCAACCTCTTCGTCGCTGATTGCGTCCGGGCGAGGATCGTTCGCGAGGAGCGCTGTGACTTCGCGCCGCAACGCCTCCCGGAACAGGCGGACCGGCGTCTCCGTCACGGAGACGCAGTACACCGTGTATGGCTCCGGGTCCACCTTCACGTCATACGCGTCGTGCAGGAACGGGACCAGGTCCTCTGTGATCCGCTGCACAAAGCGCGCGCAGTAGTCGTCGAGAGTCTCTTCGCCTTCCGCTGCCTGGATTCGAAGGTTCGCGAAGGGCCGGAGTTCCCTCAGGGAAGTTGCCTCGAACGGAGTACGCACGACGACCGCGAGCGCCCCGACACCGTACAGCTTCACCGCGATCGTGACGGTCAACCGGCCCACGTTGGTCTCGATCTTCCGCTCGTCCACGTGCACGAGGATCGGCTGCGTGAAGCGGGCGTACCTCGGCGCCGACCGTTCGGAGAGGAGCTTTCCGGAGAGGAACGGCATGTCGATCGTCCGCCGCATCTCATCCAGGTCGACCGAGGCACCGATGTCGAACAGCCGGTAGTAGACGATCTCTCCCTTCATCGGCCGGCGCAACTAGCGAAGGGGCTTAAGGACGCCGGTCGCGGGGATCATTCGCCGTAGCGGCGCTGCCTCATCTGGAACGACCGGAGGGCGCGCAGGAAGTCGATCTTCCGGAACCCGGGCCAGAACACGTCCACGAAGTAGAGTTCGGAATACGCGAGCTGCCACAGGAAGAAGTTCGAAATCCGCTCCTCGCCACTCGTTCGCAGGACGAGGTCGGGATCCGGGAGGTCTGCGGTGTACAGGCGCTTCGAAAAAAACTTCTCGTCGACGTCCTTCGGGTCCACTTTCCCCGCCTGGGCGTCCTGCACGACGTCCCGGATCGCGCGCAGGATTTCCTCGCGACCGCCGTACGCGACGGCGAGGTTGAACCGATACTGGTCGTAGTGCTTCGTGCGGCCCTCCGCGTACTCGATCGCTTGGATCACCTCGGGCGGCAGGAGATCGCGGTTCCCGAAGACGCTCACGCGGATCTTGTGGCGGTGCACACGCTCGTCGTCTCCGACCCGCCGGAAGTTCTCCGCAAAGAGATGCATCAGGTGCTGGACTTCCTGGTTCTCACGGCGGAGGTTCTCCGTGGAGAAAGCGTAGACCGTGAGGATGCGAACGCCGACCTCGAGACACCACTCCAGGACCTCTTCGAGCTTGTCCCGACCTTTCACGTGGCCGTCTAGGACATTCCCCAAGCCGATTTCCCGCGCGAACCGGCGGTTCCCGTCCATGATGATCGCGACGTGGTGGGGCACGGCGCCCTGTTTCACCTGATGGAGGAGCCGACGTTCGTACGCCTGATAGGCGGCGTCGCTGATGATCTTCGAGATGTCTGTCGGCACCTACGAATGCGCACGAATCCCGACCTATTTAGCCATTCGTGGCCGTCCGATTGGCGAGGACGCTCGCTGGGTCCCTTGACTCGGGGCGCAAGGCCTGAAAGAAGCCTCGCATTCCCGTCTCTGCGGCTCACCCGCAAACATTTAAGTACGCTGCCCTATAATTGGTCCGACAGTAGTTCCTTTCACCCCTTCAGTGTGGTTTAGTGGCCTTATCGATGAAACATGGTGAGTATCAAGACCTATTCCGAAAACTCGGGACCGCGCAGGACATCGACTTCCTGGCCGAGAACTTCGGTTACGACAAAGAGCTCCTCCTCGTCATCTACACACAGCGGATCGTGCGGGACACGACGAGGAAGTTCTATCGGGTGAAAGCCCAGGCCCGCCGCCTCGCGTTCATGTGGCAGAACGGGACGAGCCTCCTGGAGATCGCCCACCGCTTCGATTTCCCCGCGATCTTGACGGCCCTGATGGTCCTCGAGGAGCGGCAGATTTCCCGAAAGAATTTCTGGAAGATGATCAACGATTTCGACTCGGTGAAAGATCGCCGCCTCCGGAAAGAGCTCGAAGAAGTGGCCCGCGCGGACATCGTCTACTCGCCGGAGGGTTCCGCCCGCCAGTACGCCCGCGGCCGTTGGGGCGAGGCGAAGCTTCACACATGGTTGGACGCCCAGGGCCTCCAGTACGAGACGGAGAAAGACCTCCGTGCGAAGTACGACAAGACGCCGGATATTCTCGTTCACAAGCCCCTCGAATTGAACGGATCGAGGAAGTATTGGATCGAGTCCAAGGCGACGTTCGGCGATCCCTACGAGATTCGTCGGCACATCAAAAAACAGCTCCAGCCGTACAGCGACATTTTCGGGGACGGGGCCGTCGTCTACTGGTTCGGCCACGTGGACGATCAGCCGTACCCGTTACCCGAGGGCGTGGACATCATCAGCCCGACGTTTTTCGAAACGCCCCCCGTTCCGTTCCCGTACGTTCCGGTCGGAGAGACGCGGCTCGACGAACGGACGTTCGTCCCCGACGGGGTCGATCTTCAGGAGTAGAGACCCGCAAACGTTTTAGCCCTCCCCCTCCATCGGCACGGAAGTGGCGGAAGAAGAGGTCGTCCGGGTCCGCATGCCGCGGACGAAAGACGGCGAGATTCTCGGGATCGCGGACCAGTTGCTCGGCGCCTCGCGGGTCCGCGTGATGTGCGTGGACGGCAGGAGCCGACTCGGTCGGATCCCGGGCAAGCTGAAGAAGCGCATGTGGATCCGCGAGGGAGACCTCCTCGTGGTGAAGGTATGGCAGTTCCAGGACGAGAAGTGTGACATCAAGCACCGCTACACGAAGACCGAGGCGAGCTACTTGAGCCGCCGCGGCCTGATCCCGAAGTCGATCAACGTCTTCTGATCGCCCATAAAGCTCTTAGTGGACCCGGGCGTTCGTTTCGCGCACGATGATTGACGACCGGCGAATGAGACGATTGGAATCCCAGGTCGATGCGCTCCGGACGAAAGTGAAGGATTCCTCGACCCGCAAGACATACGACCAGGTCTTCGATCATGCCGCGCTACTCACGATTGCCTCGCTGATCGGCGACGGAGTCATCTCGACGCTCGACTATCCCGTCGACACCGGCAAGGAGGCGAGCGTCTTCCATGCGACGGACGCAAAGGGCCGGGCCAAGGCCGTGAAGATCTATCGGATTGCGAACGCGACCTTCCGCAACATTGCGGTGTACATCGAGGGCGACCCGCGGTTCAAGCGAGTGAAGCGAGCCATGAAGCCGACGATCTTTGCTTGGGCGCAGAAGGAGCACAAGAACCTCGTGCGGATGGACGATGCGGGGGTTCGAGTGCCACGACCGGAACGCGTCCTCAACAACGTCTTGGTGATGGAGTACATCGGCGACGAGACGAGGCCGGCCCCCTCCCTGAGGGAGATCTCCCTGGACGACCCTACGGCGGTCTACGAGGACGTCGTGATAAACATGCGGGGAATCCGCAAGGCGGGGTTGGTGCATGCCGACTTCAGCGAGTACAACCTGTTGTGGTGGGACGACCGAGTCGTCGTGATCGACGTGGGCCAGGCGGTCCCCATGGACCACGCCCGGGCCGAAGAATGGTTCCAGAGGGACCTGACGAACATCGCTCGCTTTTTCAAGCGGCTCCGGGTCGATGTGACTCCGGCGGCCGTCGAGCAGGCGATCCTCCGGAGCTGACATGCTGTACTCGCGGATCCCCGCCGAGCGACTCGGCGTCCTGATCGGCCCGGACGGGGCGACCAAGAGACGGCTGCAGCAGTCGACCGGGACGCGGATCGAAATCGATTCGGCGACCGGCGAGGTGACGATTGACGAGAGAGGAGCGGCCGATCCCGTGCTTGCCCTGAAGGCCCGCGATGTCGTCCAGGCCGTGGCCCGGGGCTTCTCCGAGGAGCGGGCCTTCCGCCTCCTCGACGAGGACGCGTACATCGAGACCCTCGACATCAAGGACTTCGCCCACTCGAAGAACCGCGTCGCCCAGGTCCGCGCGCGGCTGATCGGCACGCGCGGAAGGACCCGCCGGATCATCGAGGAGCTCACGGGCGTCGACGTGAGCGTCTGGGGGCACACCGTGGCCCTGATCGGCGGCGCCTTCGAGATGGGGATCGCCCGAGAGGCGGTCATCATGCTTCTCCGAGGGAGCGAACACAAGACGGTGTATCGGTTTCTCGAGCGAAAGCGGGCCGACCTGAAGGTGTATCAGATGGGATTCTAGGGCCTCCCGCCAAACCCTTTTAGGCGGGGGCCGTCCATCTCGACACCGATGGCAAAAGGGGATGCGAACGCGCTCCTCGAGGACTATCGAGTGACCCTGCGGGAATGCCTGATGGATTTGAATCCCACGTCCTTGTTGAGACTGCGGGGGGAGCTCCAGGTCGTCTCCCGGTGGTCGGAAGTCCAGCAGCGGGATCCCCTGCGGAAGACCGCGGACGCCGCCTTGGATGCGGTCTCCCGGTTCTACCACTTCGGTCAGGAGATTGGCGGATTCACCGCATCGACCCGTTCCGCCGAGAGAGCGAGCTTCTTCGACCTGGCCTCGGTCGGCGTCCTCGGGATGGAAAATGTCCTGTCCGCCGAAAAGGCGAGCCTGATGCGGTTCCTCATGAGCGGCCTGTCGGAAGGCTTGATGTTCCTTGGAAGCCGGCAATACGTCGCGGGAAGCCAAGCGGTCCTCCAGGCGACCTACCACGCGCACGCGATTGCCGTCCAGGATGCATTGTGGTCCCTCGCCACGGATTTCCGAGACCCGGACAGCCTCGTCTCGATCCGGGAGGCTCGGAGCGCAATCGACTCGCTGTTCGCGAAGTTCGACGAGCCCGGAGTGCCGCTGGGCACGAAGGTCGCGCTCCTCCAGCAGCTGTACGGCCTGATTGCGATCGTTCGGTGCGCGAAGCTCCTCGAGGATCTCCGCGTCATCGGCTGAGCCCCTTCGGAGAATTCTTAAATAACGCCCGGGACTACTGCGACGGGGGTCGCCACCTGCCGAAGCACGTCTATCAGTTCGAGGAGGGGAACACCTCCATGAGGGACCTGCTTGGCGGCAAGGGGGCCGGCCTCGCCGAGATGACCCGACTGGGCCTTCCCGTCCCACCGGGCTTCACGATCACGACGAAGGCATGTAATGCGTACGCCAAGACGGGCCGCTTCCCACCCGGCCTGTGGAAACAGGTCGAGGACGGTCTGTCCGCCGTCGAGGCGAAGATGGGAGGCCGGTTCGGCGATCCCGCGAACCCGGTCCTCGTCTCCGTGCGATCCGGGGCGAAGTTCTCGATGCCCGGGATGATGGACAGCATTCTGAACCTCGGGCTGAACGACGCGGCCGTGGCGTCCCTGGCGCAGACCTCGAACGAGCGGTTCGCCTGGGACGCCTACCGCCGCCTCGTCGCGATGTTTGGCCGCATCGTGAAGGATATCGACGGACGGAAGTTCGAAGCGATCCTGGAGCAACGCAAGCGCGCGACGGAATCGAAGAAGGATACGGATCTCGTTGCCGAAGACTTGAAGGCCATCGTGGCGGAGTTCATGCGGCTCTACCGCGACGAAGTCGGCAGCGATTTCCCGCAGAACCCGAAGGAGCAGTTGCGGGAGGCCATCGCGGCCGTCTTCCGATCCTGGAACGGGAAGCGCGCCGTGGACTATCGGACCTTCAACAAAATCCCCCACGACTTGGGGACGGCCGCGAACGTCCAGGCGATGGTGTTCGGGAACATGGGGGCCGACTCCGGGACCGGCGTGGCCTTCACCCGGAATCCGTCGACGGGGGAGGACCAGCTCTACGGCGAATTCCTGCCGAACGCGCAGGGGGAAGACGTCGTCGCGGGCATTCGCACGCCGATGACGATCGCGCAGCTGCGAGAGACCTCTCCGGAGCTCTACGACCAGATCGCCGAGGTCGCCGATCTGCTTGAGAAACACTACCGCGACATCCAGGACATCGAATTCACCGTGGAACGCGGGAAACTGTGGATCCTCCAGACCCGATCCGGGAAGCGGTCCGCCCGGGCCGCCGTGAAGATCGCGGTGGACATGGCCCGGGAGGGCCTCGTGACGAAGAAGGAGGCGATCCTACGAGTCGAGCCGATGCATGTAGTCCAGCTCCTCCTGCCTCAATTCGATGAGCGGGCGAAGGCCGCAGCTCGCCGCGACGGACGATACCTGGCCCGAGGCCTGAACGCCTCCCCCGGAGCTGCCGCGGGCTTCGCAACGTTCGATCCGGACGAAGCGGAGACGATGGGCCGAGACGAGAAGAAACCGGTCATCCTGATCCGCGTCGAAACGTCCCCGGACGATGTCCACGGAATCCTTCATTCCAAGGGTGTCCTCACCGCCCGGGGCGGTGCGACGAGCCACGCCGCGGTCGTCACGCGGGGCCTCGGCATCCCCTGCGTGACCGGGTGCGAGTCGATCGTCGTCGACTACGATCAAGGCCAGTTCCGGGCCGGGGAGAAGGTCGTGCAGCGAGGAGACTTCGTCTCGATTGACGGGAGCACCGGCGAGGTGTTCGAAGGCCGCATCCCGACGATCGATCCGGACTTTCGGAAAGAGGCGGACCTGCAGGCCCTGCTCCGGTGGGCGGACGAGGAGCGGCGGCTCCAGGTCTGGGCGAACGCGGACTATCCTCGAGATGCCGAGCGAGCGCGGGAGTTCGGCGCGCAGGGGATTGGCCTGGATCGCACGGAACACATGTTCATGGAGACGGATCGGCTTGATATCGTCCACGAGATGATCCTCGCGGCCCCGGAGTACCGACGGGTGTCCGCCGAGGTCCGCGCATTGACGTCGGAGCTGGAGGCCGCGAAAGAAGAAAAGCGCGACGCACTGTCGAAGCGCTTACGGCTCCTCGAACCGAAGCTCGCGGATCTCTCGCGTCGGTACCTCGGTTCCCTGGAGACCCTCGGCGGGCTCCAGAAGAAGGATTTCCTCGGGATTCTGAGGGTCATGCAAGGATTGCCCGTCATCATCCGTTTGATCGATCCGCCGCTTCACGAGTTCCTCCCGAAGTACGAGACCCTCTTGGTCGAAGTCACGAAGCTCACGCTGGCCCGCGGCGATCCGGAGATCTTGGTTCGGACCGCCCACTCGGAAGACGACGCGGCCTTCCTCGAGGAGATCAAGAAGGCGGGGAATGGGGATCTCGCCCGCGGAATCGAGTCGATGCTCCCGAAGAAACAGCTCCTCCTGGAAGCGGTCGC